>OLGB01003476.1_pt1 | contig 14729 bp, 6 predicted proteins | sample 1605691 | NCBI WGS metagenome assembly OLGB01 (sample SAMEA3888925, study PRJEB22519) | human gut metagenome | biome: human gut; feature: human-associated habitat; material: faeces | place: Denmark | collected 2010 | reverse complement strand
CTTTACGAAACAACCGATTCCGTAAACGAACCTCCCGTTTTTCTTCTTTAAAAACGCAAGATCTAAACGATCGTTTAGACTAGTCGTTTTCGAATAGGAGGTGATCGGTTAATATGTTGAATGATATTTAATTAACACTATTATTAATATTTAAATTAGAGATTATGAACAAGAGAATTTCTACGTTGATGACAATGGGCTTGCTGACCGCAGGTGCATTGTTTACTACTGCGAATGCTCAAACAACCAAAGAAGCGGCAGATACCCAATTCAATGGCAGCAAGTATTATTATCTTGCGAATGAGAATGGCGGAACTTACAGCTACATTGGTGGACAGAGCGTGAAAAAAGGTACTGCGGAGCAATACACCGCATTGAATACTACGGCGGAAACTGATAAGGATGTAGTTAGTGGCGATGGTGCGTATTTATGGGCTATTTCTCATGTAACTCGTAATGGTAAATCCTATTTTACGTTTAAGAACAAGGAAACAGGTACTTTATTGTCTTTTGCCACGGATGGTACAATCACTACGACGGTGGATGCAGGCAAGGCTAATGAGTTGACATGGTTGGACGCAAACAAGTATATTCAAGCAGGTAAGGCTATCCAAGCCGTTGACGCTTCTCACCAAATCGGGCTTTCGGGTACAACTTGGTCAATGAACTCTAGCGGAGTAAATATTCAAGTTTTCGTACAGGATGCAGCTCCTGTTTCTGTTGATGACTTAAATGCGGCTTTAGGTAATGGTTTCGCTTTGAGTTTTCCGGCGATTAATCCACAGCCGAAGGAGAATATCTTCGATCAGAAGATTAGGGCTTATAACTTTGCTGGAGAGACTTGGGCTACAAACTTGTCTTTACCGTCAGGAACTTATTTCGCCGTATCTGCTCCGAAAGGTGGTATTGTAGATGAGGCAACTTTCAAGGCTTCTACCTTTATCGCTGTAGACCCGGTAAACCATTTTGGTATCAATGCGCTGAAGAGAGCGGATGGCGTTGGTTTCGCTTTCAAGTTGGTATCCGGAGAGAATTTGGTAATGACTGCAAACACGTCTAAGGAGCAAGTTTACGCCGGTAACGCTGCGTTTACGGTATCAGAGATGGATAACGTAAACAAACCGGGTGAATATACATTGAAACTGTCTTCCGTACGTGTGAAGAAAGATGCGGCTAAAGACGATCAAACTACAGTTCCTGATGTTTATGTAGACGCTATTACCTCTACAGGCACTACTTATGTAACAACGACTAGCAAGCCGACTACCGCAAAATGTACGATTAGCACTTCCAATATGCTGAAAGCTTCTGAATTGTTGAGTAAGGATGCGCCGTCCGTATTTAATGTATTGTTCGTAAGCAATGAGAAGAATGTGACTAAATCCGGTTCTTCCGAATACGGTAAGTACTTAGGTTTAAAAGTAGGAACGAGCGATTATGAGTTGTTCGCTCAAGGCCCGGATTATGTAAACTTGAACGCTCCGCAGAATCAGTGGGTAGTAACTAAGATTGACGGGCAGAAGTTCACGTTCACGAACCGTGAGGTAAATACCTATAATACTTCTACGGGTGCTGCCACAGGCCTTTCATTCACGGCTTCTTTACGTAAGACCGATGAGGCTAATGTTTACGAAGTAAATGCGGAGTCTAAGACATTCACTTATGCTTATGTTGCAAATAACTCATATACGATTTCTAATGACAAAGATTTGGCAACAGTAGATGGCTTGAAGATCAAATTGATCCCTGCTACGGTAACTCCTTCCGCAGGTTACGCTGATTATTCAGACGCTGAGCTTGCTGAGTTAGCTAGACTGAAATTTACGGTTGGATCGAATGTTCTTTATAAGGATTTGTACTTGAAAGCTAAATATACAGGCTCTACTCCTTCTTCTGTAGAGGCTACTCAAGAAGCGTTGGATGCCGCTGAATGGGAAATCATCAAGTTCGATTGCAGTGCCGCTGAAAGCGACGTGGCTAAATCCGATACGATCTATGGATCTACAAAATACGCTTATATCGTAAAAGACGAAGAGACTAAGACGAAAGACGTGAAAGATATCGCTATCGTATCTTACGCATTCAAATTGCATATGGACGGTAAGGCTTTCTATTTGAATGAAACTCGTGGAAGCTATTCACTTATTCAAGAAGATGACGTGGAAGACGCTCCTAGATTTATCGTGAAGGAGAACAAGAACGGTTCCGCTTATTTAATTAAGGCTGGTACAGAACGTAAATACACAGAGATCATTAATAAGAATACGCAAGGTTTGGCTTTGAGTAGTACGGATGGCAAGTTGACGCAGGAAAGTATTTATGCGACAGCAAAAGACGTAAAAGCTAGTTTCTTCGTAGTGAGAGATATCACGACTCCTTCCTTGCCTTCTGTTCTTAGACATGCTTCTTTCCAAGCATTGGAAGGTGGTTTCGTGGCTGTAGGCGAGGCTAACGACGCTGTTATCGCTCCGACAAGCGCAGATGCGGAGAACTTGACATTCTGGTTGGATACTGCTGATACGAAAGCTTATACTCCTTCATTCTATATCTCTAAGGGTGTTGATACGACAGCCAACGCTCCGAGAATGTTCTTGTATAACGCTAAGGATTCCGCTTCTTATTACAACCCGGGTTCTGCTAGCCTAGTAACAGACGATAGCTATAAGTTGGTGGATCGCACCTCTATCAAGGCTATTTTCCGCCCGGCTACTTTGGTAGGTATCGATACTTTGTCTACTACTGTAAAAGGTAAGGAAACAGAGGTGACCGCTAAGAATGGCTTGAACAACTTTAAGTTCCAGATCGTATTGAAAGATGCTACTGTAGAAGGTGAGTATATCATCAAGAGTTTATCTAGTTCAAACTATATCTTCAACTTGAACGGTAAACTTGGATTCACGAACGATAAATCAGAGGCTTTGGTCGTAAGCGTTGAGAACGGTATCATCCCGACCGGTAACGAGTCTATCGACAGCTCCGCCTCTTCTATCGTAGTGATCGGCAACGCCGGTTCCGTAACGATCCAAGGCGCTCAAGGCGAGACGGCTTATGTTCGTAACCTGTTGGGTATGCCATTGGCTGAGACAGTGGTTACTTCCGATAACGCTACGATCGCTGTTCCCGCAGGAATCGTTCTTGTAACGGTTGGCGACGAGACTGTAAAGGTGGTCGTTAAATAAGACATGTAAAGGAATAATGAAAAATAAATCGAAAATCATCCCCGTGCGGATTATCCAAGTATCCCGTGAGGGCGAACAAGCGGGAATGGATTAATATTAATACTAAAGTAATAAATTAAAGTTCATCCCTTAGTACTTCCGTGAGGAAGGAAAGCGGGAAAAGAATCAGCCCCGGTCGTTTGTTCGATCGGGGCTTACTTTTTCGGCTCAGTCCTCACTATATGGAAATCTTCACAGTCATATTTCTTATCGCAAAAGTAGGAGATGATAATAACAGTTGCAAGGACAAATAGTTAAAACATCTCAGATGTTCCATTATATAGGATTTTGCGATAGTATGATTTGTACTAATGATTCGTCCCCTCGAATAAATCCTTTGAATTGTTGGATAAGCCATTCTTTAGCTTGAACTGGTTGAATGTATAGCTAAGGGTCAAGCCTATCAACGGGTAATCGGGCCGGATTCGTGTTTTGGAAATCAAGTTCGAGGAAGTGATCGTATTGACATAACGGGCCGTATTGAAGACATCCCGGAAAGAGAGGGTGGCCGTCAACTTTCGTTTGAAGAATTGTTGCCGTATCGCTAGGTTGACAAAACAGAACGACTGGGTTCTTCCTTGGGTGGTTACGGAAGGACCTACGAAATTGCCGTCAAGCTGTATCCTTGTGTATTTCCCGGCCGTGAAAGCGTTGTTCCAAGCGATCTCGTAATTGGTACTGGTCTCATTCTTTCCGTCCGTCTTATACTCGTTCTCTACCCGGTAGTGATAAAGGCTACCGTTTATTTGCGTATTCCACCAACTGGTGGCCTGCAAACTGCCCGATAGTTCTATTCCGGTGGAATAATCATGTCCCACGTTCGCCATGGAATCCAAGGTAACCCCGGCTTGGTAAGGAACCCGTAATCGTTCGATCTTGTCTTTGCGGGTTCGGTGGAATAGGGAGGCAGACAAGGCATTGTCGCCGGAAGTCAAAGAATAATTCAACTCGAAAGAATGAATGTACTCCGGGCGTATATCCGGGTTACCGATCTCGGCTGTATAGTAATCCTTGTAAGTGATGTATGGCTCCATGAAATAAAGCTCCGGTCGGGTCGTACGACGGCTGTAAGCGAATAGAAGCTTCTGATTTTGTGTGAGGTTATAACCGATATGGGCGGATGGGAACAACTCAAAACGCTTTTGTAGGCGGTTCGCCCAATCTTTGGAGCTACGTAATACTTGATGCGTATGTTCTCCCCGTAATCCTACTTGAAAATCAAAAGACCGGTAGCTATCCCCAACGATCGCATAAAGGGAGTTGATCCCTTGTTGGAAATAGAACGTGTTGTAAATATCGTCACGCCAGAAGAACTCTTTGGTATCCGGGTTCCAAAACTGCATACTATAATCGCCGTCTTCCGAGTATGAGAAATATTGATAACCCGCCTTGATTTGTCCGGTTTTGCTGTATGGAAATACATAATCGGCTTTCGCACGGACGGTCCAACGATGTTCGGCCTCCCACGCACGATGACCTTGCTGGCGTACGTTGTTTTTGTCGAACAGATCGCTTTGGAAATATTCCAGAGCGTCGCCTCCATATTTCAAGAAGAAGCTACCGCTAAGGTTATGCCCCTTATCATTGAACTTATGATCCACGGCCAGATTCCCTAGTCCGAAAGTCTCATGGATATCAAAGTCGTCAAGGCTCTTGAACTCTCCGTTCTCGAATTGCTCGCCATTAGCGGAACGTTCTTCCGTATATTCCAGATCCCCTTTTCGCTTGAGTCCGGCATATCCGCCTTCCGCGTTAATGGAAAAAGTCGTTTGTTTTTGTGTATAGCTCCAACCTCCATTGAGAATATATGCGTAGCCGTTACTTTCACGGGGGCCATTGGAATAAGAAGTCGTTGTCGTATCGTTTACCAACGTCGTTTTCTCTTGGGTAAAATGACTTTTGCGAAGTCGGTTTCCCACATAACCGCCTATACGCCATTGAGACACCTTGTTTTGTCCGGTCAACAAGAAATCCAAGGTCCGGCTCCATACCGTATTCCCGCTTAGGTTGATTACTCCGCTCAACCCTTCCCCGAAGTTCTTCTTGGTAATGACATTGATGATCCCGACATCACCCCCTGTATCATGTTGGGCGGACGGGGTAGTTATGATCTCTATATTCTGGATTTGTCCGGACGGGATCTGTTCCAAGGCTTGGGTCCCGGTAAATATACTGGGCTTTCCATCTACGTAGACTGTGAATCCGCTACTCCCCCGGAAGGTAACCTCTCCCTCGGCGTTCACCCGGATGGAAGGCGTGTTCTCTAGGATATCGACAGCGGTTCCTCCCGAGGAAAGCAGGTTGGAAGAAGCCTCGATGATCTTTTTATCCAGTTTATAGATGACTTGTTTCTTGTTGGCTACGACCTCCACTTCCTGTAAGCCTACCTCAAGCATTTGCATCGGGATAATACCCAGATCCTTGATCTGCTCTGTAAGGATAAACTCCTCTCCCATATAAACATCATATCCCAGAAAATGGATACGGATCGAATACGTTCCCGGTTTTACGGGCTGGATTAGAAAAGAACCGTTCGCTTCAGTCATAGCTTCTTCGACGATATGATCTCCATCATATAATACAACGTGAGCGTAGTCTAATGCCTTACGGGTGGTTTGATCGATTACGATTCCTTTAATACCCGGATTCGCATGGATAGATAGTAGTGCGCTAAGGAATACTAGCGATAGAAAAAGTTTTCTCATATTTTACATTCGTTTTAGAATTGATACCGCAAAGCTAGGGAAATAGGGAGGGAGCGGGCCGGACATATGTTTCATAATACCGTACAAATCGTTCAATCTTTCTATTTTCTGTGATTTTCACCCACTTAATCTTTATATTTGGGGCATTAATCGGATGAATGGATGAGAATATACCTTTTACTGCTGTTTGTACTTATGGTAACGAGAACGCAAGCTACCAACGTTATTTTTGACCGGATAACAATGGATAGCGGGCTTTCTTCTTCCTCGGTGACCTCTATTTTGAAGGATCGTACCGGGTATGTCTGGGTCGGGACGACTGAAGGCTTGAACCGCTACGATGGATATACTTGCCCGTACCGGATTGCCCGGAAAGTATACAAAGCAGTTCTATCGATAAATTATTCGAGGATTCAGATGGAGGTATCTGGATCTTTTTTTCCTCGGGTGGGATTAGCCGTTATGACAGAGGTTCGGATACATTTTTGAATTTCACGAAAGAATGGCTTCGACAACAGTTACGTGTGTATGGTAGTCCTACTTGTTTCTCGGCCTCCGTTCCGGGACATATCTTTATAGGTACGGAGAACGGGATGTTGGAGTATGACGCTAAAGAGAAGAAATTGGTACGCCTTTCTTCGGCGGGTTCGGTAGTCTCGTCGTCTCCTGTGAATTGTTTGTATTCGGCGCCGGATCATTCGTTTTGGGTAGGGACTTTAGCTGGTTTTAGTTTGTATGACAAAGAAACAAACCACTTTCAAGATTATACGATACGGACAAATGACCGGGAGGATATCAATGCCGGCAATTTGAATGGCGTTAACGCGATCTATATCGACCGGTTTGATTATATGTGGTTAGGTACGGGACGTGAAGGGGCTTTTCGTTCGGTTGATATGGGAGAGCGAGAGATCTTCCAATCTGTCGGTCGTGAGGATACTCGGGTATATCAATTCTTGGAGACCGGTGATGGTGATTTCTGGATCGGACATAATAAGGGGACAAGCTTGATTAGCCGGATGAATCGGCTTGCCTTGCGATGTGAGCATTTCTTTGACCGGCCGGAGGATCTGGAACCTACGGGAGAATGCCAAGTGAGATCCATCTTCGAGAGTAAGGACGGAACGGTCTGGTTTGATGATAGCCGTTTCAATCAAGGTCTTTTTTATTATTCTCCGAAGGAGAGGAAAATGGGACAGTTGAGGAACGTGCCGGAAGACGCACATTCTATCAGCAGTAACCAGATTACCTGTTTGTTTCTGGATGACTCGGATCATCTGTGGGCGGGGCATTCCACGTATGGGGTGAGCCATGCGGATTTAACACCTTCCTTGTTTCGATATACCTTGGGATACACGGAAAAAGAGAATCTGTCTTCTCTTCATATCCTAGCCGTTTATGAGGATTCGGACCTGAATCTTTGGGTTGCGACCTCTAGGGGATTAGATCGGATTAACCATAAGACTTCCCGGGTAGATATGCGTTTTACCTTCTCACCCCAAAAAAGTCCGTCCTCTTTATCCGGAAAGATTATAGGTTCTATCCGTGAGGATTCGGAGCGGAACCTATGGATCAGTTATCAAGACGCCAACCCGGACCGGTTGAATCTGGATGATTTCCGAATCCGCCCTTTTATACCGGATTACCAAGTCTCTTATGATTATCCGATCAACTCGTTGTCGGAGTTATGTAACTTATGCGTGAGCGAAGAGTCTTGGTTTTGGGGAGGAGCGGATGAGGGGCGGCTTCGGGTGTGGGATACGAAGACGAGAGCGCTTATCACGTATCGATATATACCGGGTGAGATGAATCCCCTTGCGTCGAATCATATTCATTGTCTGTTTGTGGACTCTTCCGGTTATTTGTGGATCGGTACAAATGCGGGGTTGGATCAATACGACAAGCGAACCGGGCGATTTGATCATTTCACGGTACAGGATGGCTTATCGGGAAATATCGTACGAGGAATCCGTGAAGGCGAGCCGGGCATCCTGTTTGTCAGCACGAATAAAGGGCTGAGTCGCTTGGATATACAAAACCGGCATATCGTTAATTATACGACGGCAAACGGTTTATTATCGAATGAGTTTATGGGTGGCGCTTGCTGTAAGCGCAAATCGGGTGAACTTGTATTTGGCAGTAATGAGGGGATCGTTTCTTTTGATCCCGTTCAGTTAACGGACGGTTTGAGAAAAATACCTGAGTCTCTGCGAATCACGAACCTCACGATCGGAGACTCACGTGAGAAGCAAGGTTTACAGGTGGGTTTTATTGCGTTCGATTATTCTCATCCCCGTAGTATCCGATACCGGTATCGTCTGGATGGATATGATACGGATTGGCGGGAGGTGGACGCCAGCGATCGTACGGCTATATATAACCGTCTACCACCGGGAAACTATGTGTTTCGGGTGGAAACTTCCGGCAATGGTTCCTATTGGAGCGCTCCCATTACCGAACCTGTCAGGATCTTTCCTCCTTGGTGGCGGACGTGGTGGTTTATTTTGCTGGTATTCGTGGTTGTATGCGTACTGTTGTGTATCGCCTATAAGAGCAGGGTGCGCTGGTATCAACTTCGCCAAGCCGAGTTGGAGTGTAAGATACAAGAACGTACACGGCTGTTGAAACAGGCCAAGCAAGAACTGGAGGAAAAAGATGCGTTGAAAACTCGTTTCTTTATGAATGTCTCTCATGAGCTTCGTACCCCTCTGACGATAATCAAGGGATTGACGGAGGATCTGGAACGGCATTCCGGTTCAGAAGTATCTTGTGGAGATAAAGAGATTTTGCGTACGATCTCCCGGAATACCAATCGCTTGATTTGGCATGTCAATGAATTGCTGGATTTATCGGTATTGACCCGGGGAGTACCTTCCCCGCATATCGTTTGTGCGGATCTCAGCCGATTCTTAGAGGATATTTCGGAAACCTTTATTCCTTTGGCCGATTCCTATAAAATCGCGTTTACGTATTCGATTGCCCCGGATATCTCAATCGCTTATTTTGACAAGAATATCCTAGAGCAGGTTCTATATAATTTACTGTCGAACGCATTTAAGTATACGCCGGATGGTGGTTCGGTAAGCTTTTCCGCTTCATTGGAGCAAAGCTCATCCGATGCGGTCATGACTTTACGAATTACGGATAGTGGAATCGGCATTCCTCCCGAATCGTTACCGTATATTTTTGATCGATATTATAAGGGGGCATCGATAGCGTTTCGCCGCTCGGAGAGTTCGGGGATCGGCCTTGCGTACACAAAAGAGCTATTGGAGTTACATAAGGCAACCATTCAATGTGAGAGTGAATTGGGGAAAGGTTCTGTTTTTACGGTTGCCTTGCCTATATCGGAAGAGGCTTATCCTGAGGAGTGGTTGGAGTATTCGGAACCTAAAATGGAAGAGGTATCTTTGCGGGAATCAGTTCCATTGGAAGAAACAAACTCGGTCCCGGAGAATCTACGACAAACGCTTTTGTTTGTAGAGGATAATGAGGATCTATGTCGTTATTTGATGAATGCTTTTCAAACGGATTACCGGGTCGTGATAGCGAAAAACGGAAAGGTCGGCTTGGAGAAAGCCTTGGAGATCCTACCGGACGTGATTGTCTCGGATGTAATGATGCCGGTCATGAATGGGATTGAATGTTGCGAGGCTTTGAAAACGGATGAACGGACGGCCCATATACCGGTTATCCTATTGACTGCTTTAGCGGAAGAACGTCAACAATTGGAAGGGTATGGAGCCGGAGCGGATGATTATCTGCCTAAACCATTCAGTCTTGCTGTCTTAAAAGCGAAGATCAAGAATCTGCTCAAACGTAGTGAGCAACTAAAGTTATATTTCAGGGATCGGTTCGACTTGCGTACTCCGGAGCAAACCATCGCCGATCCGGATAAGGAATTTCTTTCGAAAGTGACAAAGGTCGTTCTGGCTCATTTGCAGGACCCGGAGTTTGATGTAGAGCTTTTCTGTTCCAAGATGGCGATGAGCCGTGCCAGCTTATTTCGGAAATTAAAGTCTACTACTGGTTGCTCCGCTTCCTCATTCACCCGTAATATACGTATAAAGCGTGCCGCCGAGTTATTGGGGCAGCACGCTTATTCGATTGGGGAGGTAGCTGCTCAGGTCGGCTTCTCCGATCCGAACTATTTTACCCGTTGCTTTAAAGAAATTTACGGGATCACTCCGAGTGAGTTTATTCAGACTTCACCGAGTTCACAGGATTCTCATTCGCCGCTTGCCAGTTCCGGAAAGTAACGGTACCGATCGTAACCGAGAGAATGATTAGGAAAGCTACGATGAAGACCCAAAGATGGAGTGGTGTTTTATAAGCGAAATTCTCTAGCCACTGTTGTGTTCCCATCCATGCTATTGGGATCGAGATGATGAAGCAAACGGAGACGATCTGGATATAAGTCTTGTTGAACATCAAAAGAATCTGTCCGGTAGTCGCTCCGTTGATCTTGCGGATACCGATCTCTTTCCGGCGGTATTGCGTCTCAAATAGCACGAGTCCGAATACACCTACGATAGAGATCAAGATCGCCATTATTCCGAATAGGGAGATTAGTTTACCCAGTGTTTGTTCTTTCTGATATAAATTGTTTAAGATGGTGTTGTAGAAAGAGATCTCGAAAGGGAAAGTCGGATCGATCTCTTTCAATGTTTCCCGGACGTGGGCGACAGCTTCCTGTAAATTCGTTTTCGAATTGAAGCGGATATAGGATACCAATTTAGGATTGGGTATATCGTTATTCAATGCGAATACGAAAGGGGAGCTTGCGATCCGGCAAGAGTTAAACCGAAAATCCTTGCTGACTCCTAGAACCGTACGATCATTGAAACGATCTCCGGGATGTAAGTGGAAATCCCGCTCTGCCGCCGGATTGATGATATAATCACTTTGTGCCTTGTTTAAATCCTCCCGTGTAAAATCCCTTCCTTCCTCTACTTGGATATCCATGACGGAAAGGAAATTCTCGGAGGCATAGAATACCTTGAAGAATACATCCTTATCTTCATGGCGGGCATATTCGAGATCGATCATGTCATCTTCTTTCGATAACTCGTAGACGGAGAAGGCCACATCCTCTATTCCCGGATAATCTTTAAGTTTCTGGATATATTGGGGCTTATGCTTGGCGTAGATCTCCGGTGTCAGGTTCACGATGGCTACTTGGTCTTTATTGAATCCTAGTTGCTCGCTAGAGGTCATGAAATGGTTCTGAAGTCCCATGAATAAGGTGACAATAATCAAAGCGATCGATACCGTGTATTGGAAACCGATCAGGGCGACACGTACTTTTTTCCCTTTGGGACTAAGACCGAAAGAGCCCTTTAGTACCAAGGCCGGCGCATAGGAGGTACTTCGTATAGCTGGATAAAGTCCCGCCAAGCAACCCGTCAAGATAGCGATCAGTGCTGTGAGAAGGATCAGGCCTTTGTATTGACTAAGACGTATATCCGCATCTACCCAATTAGCGATCGGTGTGTAAGACAAATCGTTTACGATGAATAAGGCGAGAATGTAGGATATCAAGCAGATCACGATCGATTCAATCAGTGAGATGGCTCGTAACTTATAGATGGAGCATCCTAATACCCGGTGCGTATTGATCGTTTTCAATCGTAGGGGAATCAACGAGGTTGTGAGATTGGTAAAATTGATTCCGGCGATGAATAAGATGAGGAAAGCGATACCCAGTAACACATAATTTGTCTCCCGGTGACCTTTCGGATTAAAGTCGAAAGTTGTATCATGCGTGTAATAAACATCCTTTAAGGGGGTTAGACGTAATGCGATCTCTTGCGCTGAACCCATTTGGCTTTTAGCGAAATCGAAAGTCTTGTTGAAATGATCCAATACCTCCTCTTTATTTAGGGGATCGTCTAGCGTGACGTATATTTCGTTGGCATACATTTGCCAAGAACTTTTTAATAGATCCAGTTGGTCCATCGGGACGTAAATACGGTTTTGTACCGTAGTATTTCCCGGGAAATCCTTATAGACACCCCCAATAGTAAGTATCGTGGTACTTACAGGTTGCCAGCCACTACTGCCGGACATCCGGATACGTTTACCGATAGCGGATTGTTTGTCGAACAGCCTTTTGGCGACACTCTCCGGAATGAGTACGGAGCCGGGAATGGATAGGCATTCGACGGAACCTTCTTTCATGTGGAAATCAAAGACATCTGAGATATTGGGTAGACAAAGCTGGAAGTTTTCCTTAAAGACTTTCGCTTCTCCTTGATCGTCTACTTCGTCGATTTGGCAATACCGTTCTCCTCCGTAGAATGGATAACGGTAGGAGTAATCCGTGATATGAGCGGATGAGTTAACAAAAGCATCGCTAAACATTAGGCAATGGATGGCGTTATGCTCGAATTCTCCGTGATTTGCCTCTAGCCGGAAGGTTCGGCCTGATTTGCTGTGCATGGCATCGTAATTCATCTCGTAATCCACCTGCATTACTATCAGGAGGAAAGCGGCGAAAGCGATTGTTAAGCCAAAGAGGTTTAACACGACAGCGGTCTTAAACCGCTTGAATAGATAAAGTAAGTTTCGAATCATTAGTTTCATTGTAACAGGTTTTAAATATATTCATTTTTTAGAAAGGAGGCAAATAATGTGCCATCGATGTAACGTTCTGCTAATCATAAGATAATAGAAAAATGCTTAGAAACGATTGTGTGTGCCTTCGCACGGTGCACGTTCGCTTCCGCACGTTATTGGATTTTAATTCGTAAGTTCGCAGATGTTTTACATACAGAAAGATAATTCGGGAATATTAGCATGGAAACTTCAAATAAACTCTGTTATTGGTTCCTTTTTTATAAAGACCAACTGTTGCTTCAGAAAGAGAATGATACGTATACCATCCCCTATGGCGAGAATCCCCCAGTTCCGGTTTCTCATACGCTGGAGGTTGATTACCGGGATGGACTTCCCGCACGTACGGCAGAATTAGATACTCCGGTGGAGGGGAATGACCGTTACGTACATATGGGGTTGCGTGCCTCTTGGGATTATATCTCGAGAGCGTGTTACGAGAAGGCGGGTAAGGCTTATCAAAAGCTGGCCTATTACGCATATCGCCCCGCCTATAATAAACGCATAAATGTATGCGGAAAGCTCCATCGCTTATCTCCTTTCTATCACCACGCCGTGCGCTATGCCCGGTATGCTTTCGCCCTGCAACCCTGCCGTGGGGCTCATCAGCGCGCCCGTGGCCATAAAGATGATGCGCCTGAGCTCGCCCCGCTGCAGGGCGGGCAGAAGCGAGGCGCACAGCACCGAGGCGCTGCATCCCGCGCCGGAGCCGCCGGCATGCATGTCCTGCTTCTCCCGGTCGAACAGCAGCAATCCGCAGTCGGTATAGCGGCTGTCCATGTTGAAGCCGTCCCGGGCCATCAGATCCTTTACCACGCTGTGGCCGATGGCGCCCAGATCGCCGGTGACGATCAGGTCATAGTCCTGGGGCGTGGTGCGGGTATCCCGGAACAGAGCCTCCAGCGTGTCGATGGCCGCCGGGGCCATGGCCCCGCCCATGTTGCACTCGTCGTTGACGCCCATGTCCACCACCCGGCCCATGGTGGCGTGGGTGAGATACGGCCCGTCGCCGCTGCGGCCCAGAATGCAGCAGCCCGAGGCGGTAGCCGTCCACTGGGCGGTGGGGCACCGCTGGGAGCCGTAGGGGAGTGGCATGCGGTACTGCCGCTCGGCGGTGCAGTAATGAGAGGAGGTCACGGCCGCTGCCACGTGGGCCGCGCCGCCCTGTAACAGCATGGCTGCCAGCGCCAGCCCCTCGCCCATGGTGGCGCAGGCGGCGTACAGTCCGGCCACGCTGAAGGGCTGGTTCCGCAGGGCAAAATTGCTGGCGGCGCATTGGTTCAGCAGGTCGCCCGCCAGCACCAGATCCACGTCCTCCGGCCCCATGCCGCCCCGCTCCAGCGCGTAGCCCAGCGCCCGCTGCTGGAAGATGGATTCCGCCTTTTCCCAGCTGGCCTGTCCGCAGAAGGAGTCCGTCTCGATCTCGTCAAAATAGCTGCCCAGCGGGCCTTGCCCCTCCAGCTTGCCGCCGATGCTGCCCCATGACAGCACGCTGATGCCGCCGGAAAAGGCCACCGTCCGCCCGGTTCGATGCATTTCCATTTGCTTCACCTCACAGTTTTCCGGTAGTATGTGGAGACGTGGGGAGAATATGTATCCGGCGGCAGTCCGCACTGCGTTTTCTTGCGCATGCCCTTGCGCAGGGGAGAAATCTATCGTATAATAAAGTCAATCAAAAACGGAGGATGGCTATATGTACGAAAACGGCAAGATCTATATGGGTCTGGCGGACGGACAGCGGGTGGAGCTGGCTCTGAACATGTGCAACCGTCACGGCCTGATCGCCGGCGCCAGCGGCACCGGCAAGACCATTACCATGAAGGTGATGGCCGAGTCCTTTTCCGATGCGGGCGTGCCCGTGTTCCTGTGCGACGTAAAGGGCGACGTGGCGGGCATCTGCGCGCCCGGTGTCAACAGCGAGGGCATGGAAAAGCGCATCGACAAATTCGGTGTCCGGGATACCTTTACCTATAAAGCATACCCCACCACCTTCTGGGATATCTATCAGGAGGGCGGCCACGCCGTCCGCGCTACCGTCAGCGACATGGGGCCGGAGCTTCTCAGCCGCATTCTGGGGCTGACTCCGGCGCAGGAGGGGATCCTGCACATCGTGTTCCGCATTGCTGACGACAAGGGTCTGCTGCTGATCGACCTGAAGGATCTGCGGGCCATGCTGACCTACGTGAACGAG
>OLGB01003475.1_pt1 | contig 14729 bp, 14 predicted proteins | sample 1605691 | NCBI WGS metagenome assembly OLGB01 (sample SAMEA3888925, study PRJEB22519) | human gut metagenome | biome: human gut; feature: human-associated habitat; material: faeces | place: Denmark | collected 2010 | reverse complement strand
GAGCCGCGCGTGCTGATCGTCAACACGGCGCTTCTTGGTGTGAAGACGACGCGCACGACGCAGGGCGTCGCGCTTTTGGCGCTCAAAAAGAAGTACGTGCTCGACACGGTGCGCTTCCCGGAGGAGACCGGCATCACCGACCTTGCCCGCTACCGCGGCCGCAGCATTCCAGCGACGGGCGCGCTGCTCAAGACGGAGGACAGCGACGACAAGCAGCTCTCGCTGATTTGACGTCGGAAGCCTGAGAGAAACATATGAGGGGAGAAAATTTATGAAAAATAAAAAACTGCGCGAGCAGGTGAAAAGCTATATCATTGTCACGCTTGCCTGCGTGCTGTATGCCTTGTCGTTCGATTGGTTCTATGCACCGAATGGCTTTACGGTCGGCGGCTTTACGGGTATTTCGCAGATCATTAACTTTTTTGCACCCATTCTGCCGGTCGGTACGATGGTCATCGTGCTCAATGTGCCGCTTTTTATCGTGGGACTTAAAAAATTCGGCTTCGCATTTTTGTGCAAGTCCATCTACACGATGACGCTGAGCTCCATTTTGATCGACGTTGTCGCGGCCATCCACGAGTTTGCGCCCATGGACCCGCTGCTTGCGTGCCTGTACGGCGGCGTGACGCTCGGCATCGCCTCGGGCCTGCTGTTCCGCGAGGAGACGACGACGGGCGGCTCGGAGCTCGGCGCGTGGATCGTGCGGTCGCACGTTGAACGGCTGTCAATCGGCAACATCTGCCTCGGCATCGACTTGACGATCATTCTGATCTACGCCGCGGTGTTCCACAGCCTCAACAACGCGCTCTACGGCGCGCTCGCGCTCTATATCACGACGAAGGTGCTCGATCTGGTCGTCTACGGTCAGAACACGGCGAAGGTCGCCTACATCATCAGCGACAAGTATGAGGAGATCATGCAGGAGATGCTGCGGCGTGACATGGGCGTAACGCTCCTGAACGGCAAGGGCGGCTACACGGGCGCGGAGCGTCCGCTGCTGTTCTGCGCCATCCGCAAGAAGGAAGCGGTTTCGATCAAGCGCTATATCAAGGAGCTCGACCCCGACGCCTTTTTCATCGTCTGCGACGCGAGCGAGGTGCTCGGTGAGGGCTTTGGCGAATACGACCCGCAGGGTCTCTAAGGATATCAGGATACAAGGAGGAAGCAGGAATGGATCTTACGACGGTGGAGAAGAATCTCAAAGAGCGCGGCTTCAAGGTATCCGCCTTCGCGACGGCGAAGGAAGCGGCGGACTATCTGAACGCGCAGATCGACGGAGAGAGCGTGTCGTTCGGCGGCAGCATGACGCTCTCTCAGATGGGGCTTTTTGAAAGCCTCGGCAAGCACAACAAGATGTTCAGCCACTGGAACGTGCCCGACGGCATGAACGCTGCCGAGGTGCTCAAAAACGCCTCGACGTGCGACAACTACCTGCTCTCGGCCAACGGCCTTGCCGAAACGGGCGAGATCATCAACATCGACGGGACGGGCAACCGTGTGTCCTCGTCGCTCTATGGCCACAAGAGGGTGTGGTTCGTCGTCGGCAGCAACAAGATCGCGCCGACCTATGACGAAGCGCTTTGGCGCGCCCGCAACATTGCTGCACCGAAAAACGCGCAGCGCCTCGGCGTGAAGACGCCGTGTGCCGTGAACGGCGACCGCTGCTACGACTGCAAGAGCCCGCAGCGCATCTGCCGCGGCCTTGTCGTGCTGTGGGAGGCCATCCGCAGCTGCGAGACCGAGGTCGTGCTCGTCGACGAGCCGCTTGGCTACTGAGAAAGAGAGATTTCGCCCAAAAGGAGGGAGCGCCGTGCGCAAAAAGTTCATTCCGCTTTCGCTGGCGCTCTGCCTGACGCTCTCGGGCTGCGGCGGCAACGTCGTGCTTGAGCGTTCCTACAGCGTCTCCGCGCCGCACAGCGAGGTCTACTGGGAAAACGAGGGTGCGGACACCCTGCGCGCCGACAGCTATCAGGACCTCGTCAATGCGCTGCTGCTGCTCCTTGGCGAGCACAGCGAGGAAGGCGTTGTGCGTATTTACAGCGAGGAAGACGCCGCGGCCATGGCCGAGCAGGCCTGTAAGGAGGTGCAGGAGGAGACGGCACTGGGCGCGTATCTTCTTGACTACATCAGCTACACCGACACGCAGGAGCGCGCCTATTACGAGATGCACGTGCGCCTCGGCTACCGCCGCACGGCGGAGGAGCAGGCGGGCATTGTCACCGCGACGAGCACCGAGGCGCTGCCTGACCTTCTGCGCCTGACGGCGCGCGAGGGTTCGCTCAGCCGTATCGCCGTGCGCTTCACGTACTTCACCGCGGACCGTGACGGCATCCGCGACATGGTACGATCTGTGCAGGAGGAGGTCGATACCGGCTTTACTGAGCCGTGGCAGGTGAACTTCTACCCCGATACCGACGATGTCGGCATTGTCGAGGTCGTGCTGCGGGAAGCGTAAAAAAGGATAAGAAAAGAGCCTGAACAAAGCGTTCAAGCTCTTTTTGTGCTTTATAGGGGAGAGAGAAAACGTTAGGAGAGGATCGCGCGGTCGTTGGCGAACTCGTCGCCCTTGACGTAGATGATGTTGCAGTCGGGCTTGTTTTTGCGGATCTCGGTGCAGATCGCGTGGAGCAGGTGGGTCTTGCCCAGGCCGGAGCCGCCGTAGATGAACAGCGGGTTATAGGCCCCGGAGGGGTTGGCGGCAACCGCCTGCGCCGCAGCAAACGCAAACTGGTTGGAGGGGCCTTTGATGAAGTTTTCAAACGTGAACTCATAGTTGCCCTGGGGGGAGGCGGGGTTGGCCTCGTACTGCTGGGCAAGCACCACCTCGTGGGGCGGGGTGCTGGGCACCACCAGCGTGATGTCCACATCAAAACCCAGCACGGTCTTAAAGGCTTCCTTGAGCAGGCCAAGGTAGCGGTCCGTGACGATCTTGCAGATAAAATCGTTCCGCACCGAAAGGGTGATGTGGCTCGAGTCCTCAAAGCTGATGGGCTCGAGGCCGTCGATATAGAGATTATAAGTCGGCTCGGCCATCTGCGTTTTGCAATAGGCCTGGGCGGCTTCTAAAACGTCCTTGAAAGAATCCATAAAACATCCACTCCATTGAAGTTTTCAACAATGCTGCTGATACCAGGTTAGTATACCACAAAAATCCCCCTGCGTCTATATTATATAAGGTAATTTATAATACATAAAAAAGACATACCTGCGTCTGGGAAACGGCCTTGTGTCCAAGGCGGAGAAAAGCCACAAGATATTGTGGATAAAAAGTTTTCCACGGGAAATGGGTGAAAAAGTTGAAAGTTTCTCCACAGAGGTTTTTCAAAAAAGTTTGAAGGAAAGCGAAAAAAATGCTTGACAGAAGGCCATAGTGTGCGATATACTGTTGAATTGCAAGCCTGTCCCCATTTTGGGACCAGAAATACCCCATCATCGGGGACGAGTTTTTACGGAGGATACAACCATGAAGAGAACTTTTCAGCCCAAGAAGCGTCAGCGCAAGGAAGTTCATGGCTTTCTGACCCGCATGAGCACCAAGAACGGCCGCAAGGTCATCAATGCTCGTCGTGCAAAGGGCCGCAAGAGCCTGACTGTCTGATCTGAGCCCGCGTGGCAATGGGTCAGCGCAGAACTGAACATGCGCAAAAGACCGCTGATATTGGATTGGCGGTCTTCTTTTTTATCCAATTGTGCGTTTTAACTAAAAAGTTTCGCAAGAATTGTACCAGAAAAACGCCCGGACAGACTTTCCTTGCGGGCGTTTTTTTGCTATACTGAACACTGAGCATTGCTTTTTTCCGGGCGGTGCTCCCACATCACCTGAAGGGAGGCGCACAGGATGCGCTATCGTCCCATCCGCCGCAACGGCGAGTTTGGCCGTGTGTATGCCCGCGGCAAGTCCTATGTCAACCAGGCGCTGGTGCTCTACGTGCTCAAAACGCGGAGCAAGCGCACCCGGGTGGGCCTGACGGCCACCAAAAAGATCGGCCACGCCGTGCAGCGCAACCGCGCCCGCCGCGTTATGAAGGCCGCCATCGACGAGCATCTCGACTACAACATCGGCGGCTACGACCTCGTTTTCGTGGCCCGGGGCATGACCCCCCGGCTCAAGAGCTGGCAGCTCAGCGCCATCGTGGCAAAGCTCTTTGCCCAGGCCGGCCTGCCGGATAAGGCAAAGCAGCCGGGTGCCAAGCCCCCTGCCACGGTCCCCCCGGCCCGCAGGCCGGAAAGCGAGTGAACCCGCTCTCGGCATGGTCCCGCCGTGCCCTGTGCGTGCCCATCCGCTGGTATCAGAAGTGGATCAGCCCGGGACTGGGGCACAACTGCCGTTTTACCCCCTCCTGCAGCCAGTATGCCATCGAGGCTATCCAGACCCACGGCTGCATCAAGGGGCTGCTGCTGGCCGCTGCCCGCATTGCCCGGTGCAACCCGCTGGGCCGCTGGGGCTACGACCCCGTGCCGGAGCCCGGCCGCTGGCGCAACCCGGCCCGGAAACTTTCTCCGGCCAGACTGTTTTCCACAAGACACGGAAAATAAGTGGAAAACAAACCTCTCCGTCACGCCTGCGGCGTGCCACCCGTTCCCCTTTCGGCACTTACGTGCCACCTCCCCCGGCCGGGGGAGACTTTCCTAACAGGGGAGGCGGAGCGGAAAGGCGATTAAAATTTGCTTCTTGTGACGCGCTGCGCTGTGGACAGGCGTCCTTCGATAAAAATAACCGCTCCGCGCCACAGACGGGGCAGAATGGACGAAGCTATGAACCCTTTATACATCCTCAGCGTGCCACTCGGTTATGTGATGGAGTGGATCTACAAGCTGATCCCCAACTACGGCTGGGACATCATCCTCTTCACCCTGCTCATCAACATCGTGAAGACCCCCCTCCAGCTCAACCAGCAGAAAAACACCGTCCGGATGTCGGCATTCCAGCCGATGATCGCGGACATCCAGAAAAAGTACAAGGATAAGCCCGAAAAGCAGAATGAAGAGATCATGAAGCTGCAGCAGGACTTCGGCTACAACCCCATGTCCGGCTGTGCCCCCATGCTCATCAACTTCCTGGTCATGTTCGGCGTCATCGAGGTCGTGTACCGCCCGCTGCAGCGCATCTTCCACATCGGTACCGCTGCCATGAACGCGGCTGGCGATGCCTTGACGGCCCTGGGCATCAGCTTTACCGCTGTTACCCGCGACACCAACATCATCGCGCAGGTCATGGCGGGCGAGTCCACCGTGACCAGCGCCTTTACCGCCGACCAGGTCAGCACCATCACCGAGTTTGGCCAGCACATGGATTTCTTTGGCATCGACCTGACCCGTGTGCCTCAGTATAACCTCTCGGCCGATAACCTGCCCCTGCTGATCCTCCCCATCCTGGCCATCGTTACCATGTTCATTTCCACCCACATCAGCATGAAAGCCTCCGGCCAGCAGATGCAGGGCAGCATGAAAGCGACCATGTATATGATGCCCCTGATGTACCTGTTCTTCTGCTTTACCGTGCCCTGCGCGTTCTCTCTGTACTACGTCATTTCCAACGTCATCATGACCGTGCAGACCCAGGTCATGCGCAAGATCTACGACCCCGAAAAGGTCAAGGAAGAGGTCATGGCTGAGATCGCCGCCCACCGCAAGGAGCAGAAGCGCGGTGTGAAGAGCACTACCCTCAAGGTCAAGGACGAAAAGACCGGTGAGATCGTGGAAAAGAATGTCTCCGCCAGTGAGATGAACAAGCGCCGCCTGGAGTATGCCCGCCAGCTGGACGAGGAAAAGTACAAGGACGAGCGCACGGTCCCGCTGAGCGAGCTGGAAAACAAAAAGGAGGACTGACCGTATTATGATCCGTACTCAGGAAGCAACCGGCAAGACGGTTGACGAAGCCCGCGCCAACGCCTGCGCCAAGCTGGGCGTGCAGGCCGACGATATCAACGTGAGCTATGAAGTGCTGGAAATGCCCCAGAAGACGGGCTTTCTGGGCCTGAAGCTGACCCCCGCCAAGGTCCGCGTGACCGTGGAGGAGGCAGACCCCGTTCCAGCGGCACCCGTGGTGGAAGAAAAAGCTGCTCCGGCTCCCGTGGCCGAGGAGCCCAAGGCAGAGGAGAAGACCCCTGTGGAGGAAGCTCCCGCCGCCCCTGCAGCAGAAGAAGCTCCCGCCGCGCAGCCCGTGGAAGAGGCGGCGGCAGAGGCTGCCCCTGCTGAGGACGAAGAGGTGGAAGTGCCCATCAATATTGAGGAGAACAACAAGGTCAAGGCCGCTGTGGACTATCTGCGTGAGGTCATCGCGCGGATGGGCGTGGAGAACGTGACATTCAGCGCCGTGCAGAAAGGCGAGGCTACCATCATCCGTCTGGATGGCGAGAAGCTGGGTGCTCTGATCGGCCGCCGCGGCGAGACCATGGAGAGCCTGTCCTATCTGGCAAGCCTGGTGGCCAACCGCCTGGAGGGCGATTACATCAAGCTGGGCCTGGATGTGGCCGGCTACCGTGATAAGCGCGAGAGCGACCTGACCGCTCTGGCACAGCGCATTGGTGCCAAGGTCCGCAAGACCGGCCGCAGCTTTGCCATGGAGCCCATGAACCCCTATGAGCGCCGCATTATCCACTCTGCCATCGGCAAGATGGAGGGTGTCCGCAGCGAGAGCAAGGGCGAGGGCCGTGACCGCCGTGTGGTCATCTACTCCACCGCTCCCGACGCACAGACCGAGAATACTTACGGCGAGCGCCGCGGCCGTGGCGGCCGTCCCAATGGCCGTCGTCCGGGCGGCAATCGCGGCGGCTACCGTGGTGGTGACCGCAATGAGCGCGGCGGCCGTACCGGCGGTTATCGCGGAGGCCGCAGCGGCAGCCGTGGTCCCCGCGGCTCCAGCGTGCCGGAGCGTACCTATGCACCCCGTGACGCGGAGAGTGCCGCCCCTGTGGCACCCAAGCGCACCGAGCGCGTGGATGATTTTGCTGATCTGAGCTTCGGTAAGATCGAGCTGTAATTTGGATCTTGAGAGCCCCTTTCCCGGCCGGGAAAGGGGCTCTTTTGGATGCTTGGGAAACTTGTCTGAATTTGCGGGAGATTTTTCTCCAGGTTGTCCATTGTAAAGAGTCAGACTAAAGCTTTATACTAGGAGCACGGAGCGCTTTGGAAATTTGAGCCCCAAAGCAGAAAAGAGAGGATATTATGCAAGAGAATAAGATTTCCCGCCGCAATTTCCTGCGCGTGGCCGGTGCATCGGCTACGGCTGCTGCCGTGAGCGGTCTGGCCCCCTCGGCTGCTGCCTGTGACATCAAAAACCTGTGGAGCATGGACCTGCAGATCCTTGCTACCAGCGATACCCACGGCAAGTTTGACCCCTGGGATTACGCCGCCAACAAGGAAGATGCTTCCGGCAGCGTGGCCCAGCAGGCCACTGCGATCCGGGAAGCCCGCACCAAGACCACGCTGGTGGTGGACGCAGGCGATACCATCCAGGCAAACTCGGCAGAACTGTTCCTCAATGACGAGATCCACCCGATGATCGCGGCCCAGAACGCCATCGGCTACGATGTCTATGTCACCGGCAACCATGAGTACAACTATGGCATGGCCACGCTGGAAAAAGTGCTCTCCCAGCAGAAAGCCAAGGTGCTGACGGGCAACGTCTACAGCCCGGAGGGCAAGCCTCTGGCCGACGGCTATACCATCATCCACAAGGGCGGTGTCAAGATCGGCGTCATCGGCATGGTCACCCCCAACATCACCCGCTGGGACGCCAAGAACCTTGAGGGCTGGACCGTCACCAACCCTGTGGACGAGAGCCGGAAGATCATCGACCAGATCAAGGGTCAGGTGGATGTCATCATTGGCGTTATGCACATGGACGTGGAGAACGAGTATGGTGTTTATGGCTCCGGTGTTACCGACCTGGCCAATGCCTGCCCGGAGTTCGATGTCATCGTGGCAGCCCACGGCCACAAGAGCATCCCCAACCAGATGATCAACAACGTGCTGGTGGTGGAGAACAAGAACGCGGGCGCTACCGTGTCTGAGATCCACCTCTACCTGCAGCGCGGCCTGGACGGCAAGTGGAAAGTGAAAAACCGCACCTCCGAGAACCTGCTGATCAAGGATTACGCGCCGGACCCCGAGCTTACCGCTCTGCTGGCCGAGTACGACGCCCGCGCCAAGGAAGACGCCGTGACGCCCATCGGTGAGCTGCGCGGCGGCGACCTGGCCCCGGCCAATGAGATCGACTGCCTGCCGCAGGCCATGATCCAGGATACTGCGCTGCTGGACTTCATCAACGAAGTGCAGATGTACTATACCGGTGCACAGGTCTCTGCAACGGCTCTGACCTCCATGACTTCCCAGATGAAAGAGGGCACCATCCGCAAGTGCGATATGGCCAGCATCTACACCTACCAGAACACCCTGTACAAGCTGCAGATGAACGGCCTGCAGCTGCGCAAGTTCATGGAGTGGTCGGCTGCGTTCTTCAAGACCTGGGAGCCGCAGGATGTCACCATCGCCTTTGATTCCTCCGTCCGCTACTACCTGTACGATGCCTTTGCAGGCGTCAAGTATGATCTGGACATCTCCAAGGAGCCGGGCAACCGCATCCGGAACCTGACCTGGATGAACGGCAAGGCCGTGCAGGATACCGATAGCTTTGTGGTGGCCGTGAACAACTACCGCGCTACCACCCAGCTGCTGGCCTATGCGGATATCTTCGCCGAGGGCGATGAGCTGCCCAAGCTGCTGGAGATCGACGTCCGCGGCGATGTGGGCGGTGTCCGCGAGCTGCTGGGCGAGTACATCCGCACCGTCAAGGGCGGCACCATCGAGCCCCATGTGGACAATAACTGGAAGATCGTGGGCAACAACTGGAAAGCTGCCGACCACGAAAAGGCTGTCCGCTTGCTGCGTGAGGGCAAGCTGGCACTCAATGAGAACGCCGACAGCCGCACCCTGCCCGGCAAGGCCATCACCACGGCAGACATTGCCGCGTTCTGATGCCTGGTTCCCCGGCAATTGACCCCTTAAAATAAGCGAAAGGACGTGCAGCTATGATGGCTGCACGTCTTTTTTGTGCAAAGATGGCGAAAAACCTCGGCTGATATTCGCCATAATGTGGAAATTTTGGCTGGGGGGGGGTAAACTTGCGTAAAATTATATCTTTTTGGAACGAAATATTGTATAATAAGGTTAAATGTGGATGAGTCCGATGCAAAACAGCAGGCTTGGCCGGAGAGGAGACCCCGATGATGGAAAAACTGAAAAAGCTGCTGTTGTATGCCGGGGCAGAGCCAGAAGATTTTGCACGCTGTCAGATGGATGTGCAGATCGCCAACCGACGTCGGCTGACCGCGTTTCTGGGCACGGCTTGTGCCTTTTTTGTGGCGCTGACCCTTGGTTCCTGCATGGTGCCGCTGCTGTATGACCATATCCCGGTTTTTGCAGCGGCCCTCATTGTCAGCCTGGGACTGCTGGCCGTGGAGCAGATGCTCCCGCAAAAGCTGGGTCTGTTTTTAAACTGGGAGATCTACGCCTTTGAAGCCATGGTCTATGCCTTGGGCATTTATCTGGGCACGGTGCAGACCCCGGATCAGCGCGCTACCGCGTTTTTTGCGTTTCTGCTCTGTGTGCCGATGTTGTTTATGATGCGGCCCATCCTGCACATTGCCAATGTGTTGCTGTTCGACGGCATTTTTCTGGTCTGCGTCACCCGCTTCAAGGACTGGCGGGTCATCCCCATGGATGTCTGCAACGCGTTGGTGTTCGGGGCCATCTCCTGCATTGTGTCCACCTTTGTCATGAGCATGATGTACGGCAACTTTATCACCAGCAGCAAGCTGACTACCGTGGCGGAAAGCGACCTCAACACCCGGCTGCACAACCGCAATGCCTACGAGAACCGCCTGCGGGATTACCCGCTCCGGTGCAGCAACAGCCTCACCTGTGTTTACATCGACGTCAACGGCCTCCATGAGCTGAACAACACCTACGGCCACGAGGAGGGAGACAAGATGCTCCGCACCGTGGCCTGCATCCTGCGGGAGATCTTTGGGGAAGAGGACAGCTACCGCATTGGCGGAGATGAGTTTGTGGCCTTTGCGCTGGACAGCACCGACACGGAGCTGAACGAAAACATGGAGCAGTTTGTCCGGCAGGTGGAGGAGGCAGGCTATTCCGTGGCCGTGGGCACTGCCTCCCACAGCGCGGGCGGCATTGACATTGACGCTCTCGTCAAAAAGGCGGAGCAGCGGATGTATCTGGACAAAAGCAGACATTACGAACAGCTGCGGCGCGGCACCGAAGAATGAGCACAGCGCAGGGAAAACTCCCACAGGCGCTGTGCTTTTTTGCGCCCTTATATTTCTTTTTCCGGTGGTTCGTGGTACAATATACTGTAATTGAAATTTTGGAGCGGGAGGGAACCTCATGCAGAATACGACCATTGCCGCCATTGCCACGGCACCGGGGGCGGGCGGCATCGCGGTGGTGCGGCTGTCCGGGCCGGAAAGCTATGCCGTGGCCGCGCGGGTGTTCCACCCGGCCAACCCGAACAAGAACGTGGAGGAGGCCAAAGGCTACACTGCCCTGTTTGGCTCCTTTGTGGAGGGGGACGACGCCTTTGACGAGGGCGTGGCCCTGTTTTTCCGGGAACCCCACAGCTACACCGGGGAGGACGTGGTGGAGCTTTCCTGCCACGGCGGCAGTGCGGTGGCCCGGCGGCTGGTGGAAGCCTGCATCGCGGCAGGGGCTGCCCCGGCAGCTCCCGGCGAGTATACCCGCCGCGCGTTCCTCAACGGCAAAATGAGCCTGACCCAGGCGGAAGCCGTCATGGACATGATTTCGGCAGACGGCAAACAGGGAGCGGCGCTGGCCAACGCGTCCCTCTCCGGCGCGCTGGCGAAAAAGATCGGCGCCGAAAAAGAGGCCCTGACCGGCCTGCAGGCCCATCTGGCTGCCTGGGTGGATTTCCCGGAAGAGGATGTCCCCGAGCTGGACGACGCCCACCTGCACACGGTGCTGGGGCAGGTACAGCAGGAGCTGAACGGCCTGATAAAAAACTATGACGCCGGGGCCGTGCTCCGGGAGGGCGTGGACTGTGCCATTGTGGGGCGGCCCAATGCGGGCAAATCCACGCTGCTCAACCTGCTGGCCGGGTTTGACCGGGCCATTGTCACCCCGGTGGCGGGCACGACCCGCGACGTGGTGGAGCAGGCCGTGCAGCTGGGGGATATCCGGCTCAACCTGTTTGACACCGCAGGCCTGCGCCAGACCGATGACGCCATTGAGGCCGAGGGCATCCGCCGCAGCTGGAAGAAGCTGGACGAGGCCGGGCTGATCCTGGCCGTCTTTGATGGCTCGGAACCTCTGACCCGGGAAGACCTGGCCCTGGCCCAGCGCTGTGCGGGCCGCCCGGCCATTGCCCTCGTCAACAAGGAGGACAAGCCGACCCGGTTTGACGCGGAAATCATCGCGGGCGATTTTGCCATGGTGATTCCGGTCTGCTGCCAGGAAGAGGGGAGCCGGAAAGTCATCGCGGCGGCAGTGGCCCGCCTGCTGGGCACCAACCAGATCGACCCCCACGCCGCCAGCCTTTCCGGCCAGCGGCAGTTGGCCGCCGCCACCCGTGCCCGGGACGCCGTGGCCGGGGCGCTGGACGCCGTGGAGGGAGGTTTCGGGCTGGATGCCGTTTCCGTCTGTGTGGACGACGCGCTGGATGCCCTCTGTGAGCTGACCGGTGAAAATGCATCGGAAGCGGTCATCAACGAAGTATTTGAACGTTTTTGTGTGGGAAAGTAGAACCTCTCAGCCGTTTTCAGCGGCAGCTCCCCTGACAGGGGAGCCTTTGGCAAAGAGGGGAAGTTTATTGGTTTTAAGGGAAAGTTTCAAATGAACCATTTAGGAGATTATGACGTCATCGTCATTGGTGCGGGCCATGCCGGCATTGAGGCAGCCCACGCCGCCGCCACGCTGGGGGCAAAGACGGCAGTCTTTACCATGAGTCTGGATGCCATCGGCAATATGCCCTGCAACCCCAGCATCGGTGGAACTGCAAAAGGTACGTTGGTGCGTGAATTGGACGCTCTTGGCGGTGTGATGGGCCTGGCGGCGGATGCTACTTATCTGCAGAGCCGGATGCTGAACAAGGGCAAGGGCCCTGCCGTCCACGCCCTGCGCGTCCAGACCGACCGCAAACGATACCACGAATATATGAAGCACGCGCTGGAGCTGACGCCCGGCCTTGCCATCCATCAGGCGGAAGTCGTTTCCATCGAGGTGGAGCAGGGGAGAGTCAAGGGCGTGGTGACCCAGCTCAACGGGGAATATGGGGCCAAGTGTGTTGTCATTGCCACGGGCACCAACCTGGGCGGCAAAATTTTTGTCGGGGATGCGTGGTATGCGTCCGGCCCGGACGGAATGCACGCGGCCAACGCCCTGACCGAGAGCCTGAAAGCGGCGGGCCTGCCCTTGCGGCGGTTCAAGACCGGCACCCCGGCCCGTGTCCACCGGCGGAGCATTGATTTCTCCCAGCTGGAGTGCCAGCCCGGCGACCCGGACAGCGAGCTGCAGCCGTTCAGCTTCCTGACAGACACGCCTATGCACAATAAAGTGGAGTGCTGGATCGCCTACACCAACCCCACCACCCACAAGATCATTCTGGATAACATCCAGCGCAGCCCCCTTTACGGCGGTATGATCGAGGGCGTCGGCCCCCGGTACTGCCCCTCCATTGAGGATAAGGTGGTGCGGTTTGCGGGCAAGGAGCGCCACCCCATCTTTGTGGAGCCCTGCGGCGAGAACACCGAGGAAATGTATCTGCAGGGAGCATCCAGCAGCCTGCCGGAGGACGTGCAGAACGCCTTCTACCACAGCATCAAGGGCTTTGAGCATCTGGAGATCATGCGCCCTGCCTACGCCATCGAGTACGACTGCGTAGACCCCACCAGTCTGGAAGCTACGCTGGAAAGCAAGGTGGTGCGGGGTCTGTACGGGGCAGGGCAGTTCAACGGCACCTCCGGCTACGAGGAAGCCGCCGCGCAGGGTCTGCTGGCGGGTCTGAACGCCGCCCGCAACGCGCTGGGCTTAGAGCAGCTGGTGCTGCCCCGGCACACCAGCTATCTGGGCACACTGGTGGACGACCTTGTCACCAAGGGCGTCATGGACCCCTACCGCATGATGACCAGCCGCAGCGAGTACCGGCTGACCTTGCGGCAGGACAACGCCGACCAGCGTCTGACCCCCATCGGCAGGGAATACGGCCTTGTGCAGGATGACCGCTGGGCAAAGTACCAGCACACCCAGCAGATCTTGGAAACCGAGCGCCGCCGCCTGCACGAAGCACATCTGCGCACCGCAGACCTGCGCGCCGCCATGGAAGCCGCCGGTCTTGCCCCCGCCGCCGAGGGCGGCATTGCCGAGGAGCTGCTGCGCCGCCCCGAGATCAGCTACCCGCTGGTGGCGGGCATCATCGGCTGGGGAGAGGAGATCACCCCCATGCTGGCGGAGCGGCTGGAGACGGAGATCAAGTACGCCGGTTACATCGCCCGACAGGACAGGATGATCCGGGAGGTGGCACGCCACGAAAAGACCCTCATCCCGGAGGATTTCGAGTACGCCGCCCTGACCGGCCTGACGCTGGAAGCCCGGGAAAAGCTTGCCCGCATCCGTCCCCGCAATCTGGGGCAGGCGGGGCGCATCCCCGGCGTTTCACCCTCCGATGTGGCGCAGCTGAGCATCGCACTGGCAGGAAAACAACAAAAATAATACGAAATTGCGATAAAATAAACGATTGCGCTACCCCAACCACCTGACAGAAAGGACAACACTATGATCGACAAACAGCGGTTGGAGGAAAAGTGTTCCACATGGAACATTGCCCTCACCGGCACCCAGCTGGATCAGCTGGATGCCTTTGCCCAGATCCTTGTAGACTACAACCAGAAGGTCAACCTGACCGCCATTACCGACCCGGAGGGCATCGAGGACAAGCATTTCCTCGACAGCCTGCTGTTTGCCAGCCAGCCGGAGGTTGCCGGGCGCATGGTGGACGTGGGTGCCGGGGCAGGATTTCCGGGCATCGTGACCAAGATCTTCAAGCCGGAGCTGGAACTGACCCTCATGGAGCCCACCGGCAAGCGGGTGGAGTTTTTGAAGTACGCCTGCGCCCAGCTGGGTCTGACCGGGGTGGAGTTTGCCAAGGAGCGCGCCGAGGAAGCCGCCCGCAAGGTCTGGCGTGAGCAGTTCGACATTGCCAGTGCCCGTGCCGTGGCGGCCCTGCCGGTGCTGAGCGAATACTGCCTGCCGCTGGTCAAGGTGGGCGGGCGGTTCATCGCCATGAAGGGCCCCGAAGCCGATGCCGAGGCCAAGGCTGCGGCCAACGCCCTGAAAAAGCTGGGCGGCCGATATGAGGAAACCCGGCAGTTCACCCTGCCGGACGGCAGTGCGCGGGGACTGGTTTTCTGCAAAAAAATATCGCAAACTCCGACGGTTTACCCCCGAAACGGCGGAAAAATTGCAAAGAAGCCGTTGTAACAGCGCAAAAAATTGAACATAAGGGCGAACGATTTTTCTTCCCCGAAACTGCGGTTTATGCTATGCTTTTTGTAGAAAAAAGCATAGCATATTTTTATGGGCCGCTTTTGTAGGGGCTGGGCATACCCGGCCCTCAGCTTTGCGGCATCCGGCCTTGCCTGTGCCACGGCGGCAGCGGCAGTGCCCACCGGCGCGGCGATCAGTGCGGCAAATCCCAC
>OLGB01003465.1_pt1 | contig 14770 bp, 14 predicted proteins | sample 1605691 | NCBI WGS metagenome assembly OLGB01 (sample SAMEA3888925, study PRJEB22519) | human gut metagenome | biome: human gut; feature: human-associated habitat; material: faeces | place: Denmark | collected 2010 | reverse complement strand
GCAGATGTACTTGCCGGCATGATGCGTGGCGACCCGACCGAAGTACAGCAGGCGCTGGAGCGTTCCTGCAAGGTGATCCTGAACGCCGAGACCCGCACGATGGTAGAAGCTCTTTTGGACCAGATGCTGCTGGAAAACGACCGCGCCGCCTTCCGCGCGCGCCTCGGGGAATACCTCGCCGAGGCGGAACGTTTTCACATGCTGCTGCCTAGGATATACCTTCTTATATACGGGGCGCTTGAACGGGAAAAGAGCGGCGAAGGCGGCCGGGCCATCGCGCTGCTCAAAGAGGCATTTGAGACCGCCGCGCCCGACCGCGTGCTGCTCCCCTTTGCCGAGGGCGGCGCAAAGATCGCCATGCTGCTCAAAAAAATGCCGCTCGCGCCGGAATATGAAAGCGCCCGTGCCGAGACAACGGAGCTTTCGCGGCGCTTCGCGGCGGGACTGTCCGCCATACGCGGAGAGGACAGGGGCTACAGGCCGCGCCTCTCGCCGAGGGAAAAAGAGGCGGCACGGCAGCTGAAGCTGGGATACGGCGACAAAGAGACGGCGGAACGCCTCTCCGTCACCCTCGCCACCCTGCGCGGCGTCAAAAAGAACATCTACGCAAAACTCGGCGTCCATTCGCTCACGGAGCTGCGAGAGAGCGAGATTTTATAATTTTTTCAAAAAACCTCACAAAACAACAACTACAAGCCAGCCTCCTATTATCATAGGATACTATAATACATGCCCCAGGGGTGGACACGCCGCCAATTTACGTTAACATAGTAAACGGCAGCAGAAAAAACTCAGCAGGGAAAATCAAAAGGAGGCCATGCCGATGCACAGTAAACACAGGTTACATGGACTAATTCTCATCCTTCTCTTATCGATGGCGGCGCCGGCCGTCTCATGGGCCGAGCCGGCACAGAGCGGCGACATCTATCTCATCGCCACACCCGCAGATCTCAACTGGTTCCGCGACGAGGTCAATAAAGGTGGTACAAGCGCGGATATCAACGCGAAGCTCACCGCGGATATAGACCTCGGCGGCGCGAACTGGACGCCGATCGGCATACCAATTCCCGGCGCTCCCAATACCCTCGGAGGATACGCCGGAATCTTCGACGGCGGCGGGCACACCGTCAAAGGCTACCTTGTAACCTCAAGTGACGCGATAATGATAACGGAGGGAACCACACATTCCTATTACCTCGGCCTCTTCAGCTATATCGCCCCCGGCGGCGTGGTCAGCGGCCTCGCGGCTGAGGGCGTCATAAGCGCCGACTTTGGTACAGCGGCACATACCTACTCCTCCGCCGGCCTCATCGCGGGAGATAGTAGGGGCACGATAAGGGACTGCCGCGTTAAGGGCGAAGTCACGCTTTCGGGCGGATACGCTAACTACGCCGGCGGCGTCGCGGGGGTAGCGTTGGAGCCTCCTCCCCCCAGCGACGAGTTCGGCAAAATAAGCGGCTGCCATGCCGATGTCCGCGTCTTGGCCGCGAACGCAAGCGCGCAAAACAACGCGGGCGGCATCGCGAGCATGACATTTCTCACCCTATCCAACTGCTTCAGCAAAGGCGCCGTCTCCGCCGCCGGTACAGGAAACTGGAGCGGCGACAACGCGTATGCGGGCGGCATCGCGGGGGAGAGTTTAAATATGATAACGAACTGCGCAAGCATCGCCGAGGTCTCCGCCAAAGATGCGGATAAGAGTAACTGCGCGGGCGGCATTGCGGGGCAGACCCTCAACACGATAACCAACTGCGCCGCCGGCGGCAAAGTCACGGCGACAGGCACCGGCTCATATGCGGGCGGCATCGCCGGATATAACTCCAACACAATAACCAACTGCGGCTGGCTCACCTCGGCGGCGGATGAGGGTATTGGCGGCAGTGCCCCCAACAATATCGACAATATCAAGGAGGAGCACGTCGTCTCCCTCGACCTTCTGGACAAGACCGTCACCACCATCCTGCCAAGCAATCTGAGACTGACCGCCGAAGTCGGCAGCTCCGTCCCCGAGCTGCTGCAAAGCTACCCCGGCACAGCCGACGACATGAGCGGCTACGTGCCCGCTGTCTCGGTGGATATCACCCCGGAGATCGCCACGGCGGATACGAGCTACCCCTGCAGTGTGACTGCCGACAAACCCGGCGCCGCCGTCGCCTCCTTCAACGTCACGCTGCACGCGACCGATTTCAGCGACAAAGCAAATCTGAAACCGCTTGCGAGCGGCGCTAATTACCTGCTCTCCTTCGCGCTGGAAGCTGCCGATGCCCCGACACCGCCGACACCTACGGGCGGCTCCTCGGGCGGATGTGCCGCCGGCCTCGGCTCGCTGGCGCTGCTTGCGCTCGCGCCATTGGCGCTGAGAAAGAAAAGATAGCGGTCAGGCGGGAGTGCGGAAGATTTTTCCCCTCCCGCCTTTTTATTACCGGCAAATCAGCCAACGGAGGTGCTTTTAATGGCAAAGAAGACCTACAAGATTCCCGGTTTTCCCAAAGGTTACCACATGACATGGTATGTAGTGACGCAGGCCGGTTACATGACGTATGTGCGGCTGTACGACAAAAGCAGGACATATTTGAGCGGAAAAAGCGATGTCCGCGCAATTCTCCCTCCCCTGTCATACGGGGAGAGCCTAATAATGGGCGACGATCTTATGATAGAGATTGATGTTCCCCGCAGCTCTTTTTTGGATGCCCGCATCTTTTCGAACATTATCAGAGACTACAGAGGAGACCCCGTAGGATATTCCTTCGTCCTCTGCAGCGAAGACGGAGGTGACGAGGACTTCAACGACTGTTACGTTAGCCTCTGCGCCTGGAAGAATAAAGGATAGGTGAGGGCGCCATGACAGGAAGGGTTATTGTTTCCAACAGGGACGCGTTGAGAAGTCTCTATGGAGAGGACGGGTTTCGGCATGTGGAGGCCTATCTCAACACTTTCGCGGCAAGTTACCGCGGAGAGGGGTATCACAGCCAAATCGTGTGGCTGGATGACAAGAACCAGATGGATAAGATCGGCGCGCGGGCGGTAGACACACCGACGAGCGCGGTGCAGAATAAGGGGGCTGTAGACGCGGTCTATAAAAAACTTGCCCCATATTACTTGACCATTGTGGGCGGGCCGGATATCGTAGCCCAGCCCCGCTTGAAAAATCCCGTGAAGGACAGGGACCCCGACGTGCCCTCCGATCTGCCGTACGCCTCGGAGACCGGCTGGCCGGGGGATTTGCCGAATATAAGCAGTTTTCTCAATGTAAATCGGCGCGTCGGCCGTATCGCGGGAATAACGGGGAGTAAAGACCCGTCATATCTGGTGAAGGCCATAGAGGGCGCTATATTGACCTCCCCGCGCAACAGAGATGTTTTTACCGAAATGCCGTTTGCCGTAAGCGCCGATGACTGGAAGGTATCAAGTCGGCTGACTATAAAAGATATTTTCGGTGGTGACAGGAGGCTGAATCTCTCTCCGCCTGACGGGCCGGTGTGGCCGAAGGAGCTTGCGAACCGTCTATGCCATTTTGTAAACTGTCACGGCGGGGACGGGAATCACAGATGGTTTGGACAGGGGAATAAGAAAATGCCCGTCGCGTTCGATTCACAGCTGATGGAAGGGGCTTTGAAAGCCGGTGTCGTAATGAGTACGGAATGCTGCTACGGAGCGCAACTGTACTCTGTCGCAGCAAATCCGATAATGCCTATCTGCAACCGTTATCTCTCACAGGGAGCCTCCGCCTTCTGCGGCAGTACGACGACAGCTTACGGCCCGGCCAACGCCAGAGGTGCGGCTGATCACATAACCGGAGATTTCCTTGTCTATCTGCTCGACGGCAACAGCGCGGGCGATTCAATGCTTTTGGCAAGATGGTTTTTCAAGAGTATTTACACAACTTTCGAACCGGTCAGCCTAAAGACATTCGCCCAATTTTATCTTCTGGGAGACGCCGCCGCCGTCCCCGTATTACCGCTTTCAGAGGAGGAACGACAGATGCGGAACGAACGGCGGCTCAGCCCGCTGAATTTGCCAAAGGCAACAGACAGGGAGATATCCATAGCCGATCCCGATCCCTCGGCACAGCCGCCTCAGGATATATATCTGAAACTCATATCCATAGCTAACAGGGAGGGAGTAAAAGAGCCTGAGATAGTCACCTGCCCCGTAACCGCCAGAGAGAGCATGGCGGGGGTTCGCAGGGAAGTTCCGGCAGAGGAGCGAGTATATCTGATCTACGACAGAGGCGGCGATGTCAGCGACGGCGCCCCGTTTGAAACGACAAGGATAATCTCGGTGACAGAGAGAAACGGCGAGATCGTCAGCGAGGAGATATACGAAAGCAAGGGCAGGTAACGGCGGCGGCTGAAAAACGCCGATGGACGCCCTGAGCGAATCTCACGGAATCAAATACGCGGCACGCGATAATATCTTCCCCGCCCCTCGCTAAATATTAGAGCGAGGCCGCGGGGATTCTGTTTTTTGCGTATTTTACGCTGCTTCCTCCCTGTGGATGCCCTCCCGCACGCCGCTTTTTCAGGTTAAAATATTATTAATCATCTGTGGATACACATTCGCCGTAGAGCGGACTAAAAGGAGTGGACAAAAATGAAAGCCGTGATTATCGGAGGTATAGCAGGAGGGGCCGCCGCCGCGGCCAGATTGGGCAAGCTGATGCCGGAGGCGCATACGATCCTGTTTGAAAGGGGCCCCTTCATCTCGCTTGCCACCTGAGGGCTTCCCTATTTCATCGGCGATGAAATAAAGGAGAGTTCCGTACTGACGCCATTCACACCGGAGGAGTTCCGTAAAAAATATGGAGCCGAGGTGCGCGTAAAGAGCCGCGTCACTGCGATAGACAGAAAGAACAAGAGTGTAACGGTCGAATCGGAGGGACGGCGGTACGAAGAGGGTTATGACAGGCTGCTGATTGCAACGGGAGCGGAGCCATACCGCGCACCCTTCCCCGGCGCCGCGCTTCCCGGCGTATTCACGCTCAGGAGTCTGGAAGACGCGGAAGCCATCAAAAAATGGATCATAGAACGCAGCGTCAGAAAAGCCGTCGTGATAGGCGGCGGATATATAGGCATAGAGACTGCCGAAAATCTTAAAAACAGAGGGATAGAGACCTATATCGTCGAGATGGGAGAACAGCTGATGACCCCCTTCGACCCGGAGGTGGCGAACCGCGTCAGGCAGTGCATAACAAAAAACGGCATAAGCGTACAGACCGCCTGTAAGATAGAAAGGATAGACGACGAAAACGGACTGACCGTTCAGATGTGCCCGGAGAAGGTCCCAGCCGATATGGTCATTCTGTCGGCGGGAGTGCGCCCTGATACAAATATCGCGCACTCCGCCGGACTCGATATGAACAGGCGCGGCTCGATAGTGGTGGACAATCGTATGCGTACCTCCGATCCCGACATCTACGCCGTGGGTGACGCGGTCCAGATAACCAACTTTGTGACGAAAGAACCCGATTCCGTCCTGCTCGCGGGTCCCGCCAACAGACAGGGCCGCATAGCCGCGGAAAATATCGCGGGAGGCTACAAACTCTACGACGGCGCGCAGGGAAGCGGCGTGCTGAAGGTGTTTGAGATGACGGCGGCCTGCACCGGCATAACGGAGACAAAGGCCCGAAGCTTAGGCATAGAATGCGGCGCGATAAATCTGGAATATCCCTCGCACGCACACTATTACCCCGGCGCCGCCGACATTTTCATGAAGGTCGTCTTTGAAAAGGGCACCGGCAGGATACTCGGAGCACAGCTGACGGGAGAGGACGGCGTCGATAAGCGCTGCGACGTAATGGCGGCCGCCATACGCATGGGCGCGACCGCCAGCGACCTGACGCGTTTCGAGCTCTGTTACGCTCCCCCCTTCGGCACGCCGAAGGATATAGTGAACGTCGCCGGCGACCTGATAGAAAAAAAGCTCGGCGCAGAGTGACCGCGTTTGAAAGGGCCCGCTGCCGTTTGGCAGCGGGCCCCCGATATCTTATCTTCTATACAGCTATTCCGCCGATTTGGGTTCTTCCCTCATCAGTTCTTTTAACGAGGCGGCAAGGCCGGCCAGCCCCTGGATCTCGGAGGGTATTATTATCTTCGTCGCCCTGCCGTCCGCAGCCTTGCCAAACGCCTCGAGGCTCTTGAGCGCGACGATCTCTTTCGTCGGCGCAGCCTCGTTGAGCATCTTGATGCTGTCCGCGAGCGCGCTCTGCACCGCCCTGATGGCTTCGGCTTCGCCGGCGGCCTCGCGGATCTTCTGCTCTTTCACGGCGTCGGCGCGCAGTATCGCCGATTCCTTCTCGCCCTCGGCGATAAGGATCTTGCTCCGCTTCTCGCCCTCCGCCAGCAGTATCGATTCACGCTTCTCGCGTTCGGCCTTCATCTGGCGTTCCATCGCCGCCATTATCTCCTGCGGCGGGACGATGTTTTTGACCTCTACGCGGTTCACTTTGATGCCCCATTTGTCGGTGGCCTTGTCGAGCGTCTCGGTGATGCTGGAATTGATATGGTCGCGCGACGTCAGCGTGTGATCCAGCTCCATCGAGCCGATGATGTTCCTCAGCGTCGTCGCGGTGAGGTTCTCTATCGCGGCAAGCGGGTGCTCTACGCCGTAAGTCAGCATCTTGGCGTCCGTCACCTGAAAAAAGACGACGGTGTCTATCTGCATCGTGACGTTATCTTTCGTGATCACAGACTGCGGCATGAAGTCGACGACCTGCTCCTTGACGGAGACCTTGTTCGCGATCCTGTCGATGAAGGGCAGCTTGACGTGCAGCCCCGCGCCCCAGGTGCTGAGATAGGTGCCGAGGCGCTCCAGGACATAGACGCTCCCCTGCGGCACGATGCGCACGTTGGCGGCGACTATCATCACCAATATGAGTACTATAATCGTAAGCAGCATTGTTGACAGCATTTTACTTGTCCTCCCTTGTATCGGATGTTTTTTCAACCATTAGTTTTACCCCGCGAAGCTCCCTCACGACGACGATGATCCCCTTATCAAGGTTCGTCCCGTCCAGCGTGCGCGCCTCCCATTCAAGTCCGTTCGCCAAAACGCGTCCCTTTTCAAGAATATTGTCTATCGGCGATATTACGACCCCTTTCTGCCCGATCACCAGGTCGGCGTTGGTCGGCGTCTTCTCGACGCGCAGAATATTCTTGAGGAACGGGCGCGTGAAGACCATCGCCGCGACGCTCGCGGCAATGAAGGTCACGATCTGGTAATTGAAGGCGGCGTCAAAGGCGGCGGGCAGCATGGCGGCCAGCGCGCCGATCGAAAACCATATCGAGACGAGCCCGACCGTGACCGCCTCAAGAACGCCAGCCGCGATCGCGACGATGAGCCAGAAAACCACAGGGTTAGTTGTTATTAAATTCGCCAGCGCTTCCATTTTATCCCTCTTTTCCAAAGGCGCGGTTCATCCTGAGACCGCCCCGCTTCGATATTCTATCCGTATGTAGCATAGCATAGTCGGAACATTGTTGGAAACAGTTTGATCAAACACATCAGGTCTCTCCCTGATTCAAATATCCAGAGGCACGCCGGCGGCCTATGGCGCGTACGCCGCGGCCTCAGCCAGCGTGGGGATCGAGGGAGAGGCCCCCTGCCTGGCAACGCTGATCGCCGCCGCCCTGGCGGCCAAGTCCATCGCCTCCGGAACGGAAAGCCCGCGCATCCTTCCGCCGATAAAAAAGCCGGTAAAGGTATCGCCGGCGGCGGTCGTATCGACGGCCTCCGCCGGATAGGCCCGCTGACGCAGAGGCCTGCCGCCGCCTCTTATATAAAAGGAGCCTTTTTCGCCCATGGTCAGGACGATCTCCGCCGAGGGGAACCTGCCGCCTAGCGCCTCGATAAGCTCCGTTTCCGCGGCGGCATTCCCGTCGTCAAGTCCCAGAAGCTGCGCGGACTCCACACGGTTAAGCATGAAGCAGTCCACACATTCAAGAGGAAGTTCCAAAACAGAGGCCTCCATCGGCGAAGGGTTCAGGACGATCTTCAGCCCGATCTCACGCGCCCTGCGTATTATATAAGGGAGTTCGTTTATCTCATTTTGCAGGACGAGGCAGTCTCCCCGCTGAAAACCAGACAGGACTTCGTCAGCCAGATCCCGCGTAACGGCCCGGTTCGCTCCGCCGTAAAGGATGATGCAGTTGTCGCCATTCAGGTCATTCTGGATGATCGCGTTCCCAGTCCGTTCCCGCTTCAGCACATGGACATATCTTGTATCAACGCCGGCCTCTTCCAGCTCTCTCAACAAAAAAAGGCCGTCTTCTCCGATACAGCCGGCGTGGTATGTTTCCACCCCCGCCCTTGATAAGGCGACCGCCTGGTTCAGCCCCTTCCCGCCGCTGAATATATGAAGGGAGTCGGCGGATATGGTCTCCCCCTTTTTTACGAAATGTTTTACCCGATAGGTATAGTCGATGTTGATAGAACCAAAGCACAACGCCTTCATCACTTTCACGCTCCCTGCGATAAGGAAAACCTTGTTTCTATTATACAGATCTTATTTACTCTATCACAGGCGTGCTCAAGAAGATACAGCACAGGCGCATCAAACTTTTTCATGAGGACATTGGACAGCCCGCGGCGCCGGACGGCGGCGTTTTCCGCTTTCATACGGCATTGGGAGGCCGCGGCGAACACTTGCGGGAGGGAAACCGCGGCATTTTGCCGCTGAGGGTCCGGCGGCTGTTTTATTGTTTATGCGCGGACAGACACTGTCCAGCGTCTCTTCCTGATATCTAACTAAAGCTTGGAGAACCCCGCGACCCTTTCTACCGGGACCGTAAAGGCTATGGCTCTGGCATCGGTGGAGGGCCCCGCCTTGTCGATGATCGCTTCGATAATGGCGTCCTTGCTCTCTTTACTGGTTACAAGATAGATCATCTCTTTTTCCTCCGCGATGGTGAGGCCGAAAAATTTGGAGGCGAAACGGGCTCCGGTACCCTTCGCGTGAATGACCGTCCCGCCGCGGGCCCCGGCGTCTCTCGCCGCGTCCATAACCATGTCGACGTAGCCCCTTTCGGCTATCGCTACGATCAGCGAATACTGCATCTCTTCCACCCTCTTTTTAAAATCGTCATCCAGCAGCTCTTCCGGTAAACATTGAGCGTTCGAGACCCCGGCGACACAGTCCACGGGGAGCATAAGGGCGACGCCGGCGTTCGGCGCGTCGATCCGCATCTCCGAAACCAGCCCGGCAAGAAGCCCGTTGGCGGCGTCTGCGCCGCACAGGCAGCAGATGATCTGCATCTCTTTTTTCTCCAGCCCCCACAGGTAGAGCGCTTTTTTTTGCGCCGTTCCCTCGCAAAGATAGCTGAATACCAGCTTGGCCCCATGCTTATGAAAAAAATCTATATAACCGTCGCTCTGCTTTCGCTGAACGACCGCGATCACAAAATTAACGCCGTTCATGACAGTATTCCTCCGAAACGATATTTTTCATCACAACTCAGGCTCCTCTTTCTTCATCGCCGACATGCCGCGCATATAGAGCAGCCCCAGAAGCTGGATGGTGATGAGCGGCGTCATCGCCACCATCGCCACCACGCCAAAAGCATCCTGCGTGATGTTGCCGCCGACAGCGCTGCAAAGCCCCATCGCCAGCGGGAGCAGGAATGTCGCCGTCATAGCGCCGGAAGCGACGCCCCCGGAGTCAAAGGCGATGGCCGTGAATATCGGAGGCACGATGAAGCTCAGTATCAGCGCTATCGTATACCCCGGCACAATGAGCCACATCAGAGGCAGCCCCGTCAAAATACGCATCATTGCCAGCCCGACAGAGATGGAGACGCCGATCGACAGACTGACGCTCATCGCCTTTTTAGGGATGGCCCCCGCCGTGATCTCGACCACCTGCTTGTTGAGCACGTGGACGGCGGGCTCCGCCATAACGATAAAATACCCGATGACCATACCGATCGGGACGATCACCCAGTTGTTCTCCAGCCCGCCGATAAGCTGCCCGATGTAATTGCCGACCGGCAGAAAACCGACATTCACTCCGGTGAGGAAGAGGACCAACCCAAGATAAGTATACAGGATACCGACCGTAATTTGGATGATCTCCGTCCCGTAAAGCTTCAGCTTAAAGATCTGAAAGGCGAGGAAGAAGAGGATTATCGGCAGCACGGAAAGCGCTATTTCATGGAAAAAACGGGGAAACTCCACGGCGAAGAGATACCACAGCTCCTGAGAATCCTTGATATCAGGCACAGTCACGGGGGTATATTCGCTGCCTCCGCCGGGATAGAGGATGCCCAGGATCAAAACGGCAAGGATCGGGCCGACTGAGCCGATCGCCACGAGGCCAAAGCTGTCGTTCTGCGCGCTGCTGTCGCTTCTGGAGGCCGCGACGCCGACTCCGAGCGCCATTATGAATGGAACCGTCATCGGGCCGGTGGTGACCCCGCCGGAGTCAAAGGCGACGCCGATATAGTCCACCGGGATAAAGAACGCCAGCGTGATGAGCAGCACGTAAGATACAAGCAAAACCGTCCGCAGCCGTATCCCCAGGAAAATACGCAGCATCGCCAGCATCAGGAACACGCCCACGCCGACGGCCACCGCCCCAATGATCGCCGCGTTGGGGATGTTGGGCACCTGCCCGGCCAATACCTGAAGGTCTGGTTCGGAGACTGTGATGAAGGTTCCTACGAGAAAGCTGATCAGGAGAATGAACCACAAACTCCTGGTCCGTGTGACGGCCGAGCCTATGTGCTCGCCGATCGGGGTCATCGCGATGTCGGCTCCCAGCGTGAACAGCCCCATGCCGACGGTAAGCAGGATCGAGCCAAAGACGAAAGCAAGCAGCGCGCCCGCAGGCACCGGAACGAGCGCGAAACAAACGACGAACACTATCGCCGTGATCGGCAGGACCGATTTCAAAGCCTCTTCCATCTTTGCGAAGAGAATCGTGTTATTCAATCCAAATCTTTTCAGCATCCATCAGAACAGAGCCATAAACGTCGTCCGGATAAATTGGTCATCGGCTCGCTCTCCTTTCGTCGGGATAGGAAGGCTGCTCCCGAACCCAGCTGGGCCGCCGCGGAAAATCACAGCGGATCGGCTGATCGCGAAACATCCTGTGTTGAGTATAACATACTGCTGAACATACGCCATACAGATGACAATAGACTAAATTTACATTATTTTGCCATTATTATCCATCGTTCCGCCAATACTTAATATTACCGATGCGTGAAACACTTACGATAGGATAAGATATAAAATGTATGTATTGCTATTTAAGATGTTTTTAGTGGTGGTATCCGGTCAGGACGCTGTCGATCTATAAACCAGACCAGGCCGGACGACAATAGTAAAGACGCCGTGAGCCCGAGGCCCGCGGCCTTTTATTTTCTGCCGTCAAGAAAAATTATCGCCGCGGCTATCAGCGAGGCGAGCCCTGATACTGAGAGCACCAGCCAGGCGATGATCCCCGGCTGCCACCCATGCAGCCAGGCGTATAACATAGAGACGGCAAATATAACGAGCACAAGATAATGTAAAAATTTCGTATTCAACCGACATCGCCCCCTCAGCTCTCACGCTAAAATCTGTCGCTGTCCTGTTTTGCTTTTCAATAAGATGTAGTATAAATCAAAAAAACAGAAATCCCGCGAAAACCAACATATAATTTTATGAAGGTTTGGTTCTATCGCTTATAATTGCCGCTGGGATAAAATCTTTATGTAAACAAAACATCTTGACTTGTACTAACATCGTCATTACAATATAAACATAACAATACAAGGAGGAATGACAAATGCCGCAGACAACGATAACCTTCCGCACAGATGCGCGGACCAAAGAAAACTTTGACGACTTCTGCTCCGAAGTCGGCATGAATGCCTCCGTGGCCTTCAACATGTTCATGAAAGCCACGCTCAACGCCGGAGAACTGCCCTTCCGCGTCTCCCGCGCGAAACCGCGCATTGACGACGCCAGCTTCTTCGGCGGCGCAAACCTGGCTCGACTGAATCACAGCAAAGCGCAGGCCGAAGCGGGACGCCTTTCGGAACACGAAACGATAACCGCCGATGATTAAAGCCTGGACCGATGACGCCTGGGAAGACTACTTATACTGGCAGACACAGGACAAAAAGACTCTGCGCCGTATCAACCTGCTGCTCTCCGACATAGACAGCAACGGCAACAAAGGCCTTGGTAAGCCGGAGCCGCTGAAAGACAACTTCAGCGGCTATTGGAGCCGCCGCATCGATGATGAACACCGTCTCATCTACGCCATACGGGAAGACCGGATAATCATCATCGCCTGCCGCTACCACTATGGGTAAAAACCAGGCGTCCAGGCAAGCGCCATTATTGCCCTGCACACCCTCTGCCGGAGCATCGAACTGCGGGGCTGGAACTGATATAAGAATAATGATCCCTAACAATTTCCATACATATTCCATTATAATTGCCACTGGGGTGAACTTAAAAGTGGCGTGCCTGTGGGGATTCGAACCCCAGACCTTCGCCTCCGGATGAGCAGGGAACCAAAACGCCGCTTTCGCGTTTTGTGTGAGTCGCTTAGTTCTATCGCTTATAATTGCCACTGGGATAAAATTAAAAGTGGCGTGCCTGTGGGGATTCGAACCCCAGACCTTCGCCTCCGGAGGGCGGCACTCTATCCAGCTGAGCTACAGGCACGCATGAAGCGCTAGTAAGTATATCACAAGAAACGGAGAGCCGCCATAGATGAACGATACTATTTATATGAAAGAGGCAATAGCGGAGGCGCGGCGCGCGCTTGAATGCGGAGAGATCCCCGTGGGCGCGGTAGTCGTCCGCGGCGAGGAGATAGTCGGCCGCGGGCATAATGCCCGCAGCCGCGACAAGTCGCCGTTCGGACACGCGGAGATCGCCGCGATGACGGAGGCGGCGAAAAAGATAAATTCGTGGCGTTTCGACGGCTGTTCCATTTATGTGACGCTTGAGCCCTGCGTCATGTGTTCGGGCGCGCTGGTACAGTGCCGTATGGGAAGGATAGTCTTCGGCGCGAGAGACCCAAAGGCCGGAGGATGCCGCTCCCTTTATGAGATCCCCCGCGACCCGCGAATGTATCACAGATGCGGGCTCACAGGAGGCGTGTTGAGCGAAGAGTGCGCGGAGATGCTGCGGATATTTTTCAGAGAAAGAAGAAAGGCCGGCATAATAAAAAAGACCGCGCCGCTATAGGCCGCGAAAATATTTATCGATGAATTCTTCACAGGGCAGCGGCCTGTCTATCAGGTATCCCTGTATCTCGGCGCACCCCAGGCCCTTCAAAACAGACGCCTGCTCTTCTCTTTCGACGCCCTCCGCGATACAGCCGATACCGAGCCTGTCGCATATCCCCACCGTACTTTCCACGATCAGCCGGCTGATCTCATTTTCAGCGACCTCGGCGACAATGGATTTGTCTATCTTAACAACATCGAAACGGAATGCCGACAACATGTATAGATTTGAATACTTGCTGCCAAAATCGTCCAGCGCCAGCTTGTACCCCGCACCGCGCAGCGCCTTGCAGGCCGCGGTAAAATCGTCGCGTGAGACATTGCCGACATTCTCGGTGAGCTCGATCTCCATATACCTCCGCAGCTCCTCAAATCCTCTGTCTATTTTACACACCTCGCCGGTGATATCGGGGGAGAGCAGCGTCTTTTTTGAAAAATTGACAGAAAGGGGCAGCGGCTTTTTACCCAGCGCTGTTAATTTACGCAGCAGCGCGTAGCTCCGATCGAGGACGTAAAGGTCAAGTTTCCTTATCAGGCCGGCCTCTTCCAGTTTTGGAATGAAGTCGTCCGGCATGACAAGCCCCTCCCGCGGATCGTCATAGCGCGTAAGCACCTCGGCTCCGGTGATCATGCCGTTAATTAAATTCACCTTCGGCTGCAGGTATAATTTTACGCGCCCGTTTTCAATGCCGCGCCTGAGCCAGTCTTCAAGGCGGGCGCGGTACTCGGCGCAGAAGGGCTCGCTCTCATCGGCTATCCGAAGTCTGCGGATAAGGCACATCGCCCTTTCAGGCTCGCCGCCGCTCCCGCGAAGCGTCTTATACGATATCTCCGCCAGACGGGGCTCGCCTTCCAGGAGGGGCGAAAAAGTGCGGATCATGCGGCCGCCCTCTCTCCCACTGAAGATGCCGTCGATGAACTGTTCAAGCGTTTCGTCACGTTCCCGGCTGGCAAAACCACATCTGCGAAACAGTCCCGCCGCGTCAGTGCGGGAGAATCTTTCGCCGCGGCCGTGTTCTTCGGCGTTCCACGAAGAGATGGTCTCCCCGCGCAGGTCGGCCAAGTAAAGGGCCGAAGAGGTCAGGTCAAGAAGAGCCGATATCGTTTCGCATAATTCTCTCTGTTCTGCGCCGCCATGAACATCCGGTTTTCTTACCGTTACTCTCATAAAAATATAGCCCCTTCCATGATGATCGCGATGACGGTGCTTTTTCTTAATCCGCGTCATATACGCCTAAACATTATACAATATATAAGATGCTAATGGCATCCTAAATTAACGATTATAGCGTTAACAATCCCTCCGCACTCACCCTAAAATTTACATCAGGTGAGGTGAAAGAATTGGACAACGAATTTATCAGAAAACGAATCACCGAGCTAAGGATAAAGAAGGGCGTCTCGGAATATAAGATGAGCCTTGATCTGGGACACAGCAGAAGCTACATGCAAAGCATCGTAAGCGGACGCAGCTTGCCCTCCATGGCGGAGTTCCTGTATATCTGCAAATATCTTGGAGTCCCCCCAAGCGATTTTTTTTACGA
>OLGB01003462.1_pt1 | contig 14780 bp, 9 predicted proteins | sample 1605691 | NCBI WGS metagenome assembly OLGB01 (sample SAMEA3888925, study PRJEB22519) | human gut metagenome | biome: human gut; feature: human-associated habitat; material: faeces | place: Denmark | collected 2010 | reverse complement strand
GTACTCAATAACCTAGGCATGGATACAACGGCACTTGGGTTTATCGCTGGTTTTACAGGTGACGAAATTGTACGTCAGCTCAATGAATTTGGCGTTCGTGAAAGCTTTATCCGTCTTAGAGAGGGTTTAACCCGCATCAATGTCAAAGTAAAAGCATCCGATGAAGAAACGGAAATCAACGGTCGTGGTCCTATCATAGCCGATGATGAACTACAGGCCTTATACGCCCAACTTGATGCATTAACAGAGCAAGATACATTAATCTTAGCAGGCAGCATTCCGTCTAGCCTCCCAAGTGACATGTACGAAATCATTATGAAGCGCTTAGCTAATAAACATATTCGTATCGCTGTAGACGCAACTAAGGATCTATTAACTCGTGTATTGCCATACAAACCATTTTTAATCAAACCAAACAATCACGAATTAAGCGAAATCTTCGGACGTACATTATCTACAAAAGATGATTTAGTCACTGCAGCTAAAAAATTACAGTCCCAAGGTGCACAACATGTGCTCATCTCCATGGCTGGAGACGGTGCTATCTTGGTATCCGCTGATGGTACAGTCTATACAAGTCCTGCACCTAAAGGAACGCTTATTAACTCCGTTGGTGCCGGCGATTCTATGGTAGCTGGTTTCATGACTGGATACCTCAACACCCAAGATTTACAACAAGCCCTCTATTGGGGTATTGCTACAGGCTCTGCTTCAGCCTTTTCGGAGAATCTAGCTACCAAGGACGAGGTCCTCGCCTTGCTTGACACCATTCGTTAATTTTATTATTCATTATATATGTACAGTAAGGAGTACACACATGAAGATTACTGATTTATTAAAGCCCCAATCAATCCTGCTGAATGCATCACCAACTAACAAAGCGGATGCCATTTACACTCTAGGTGATTTAATGGATAAAGGCGGCAACCTATCTGACAAGGCAGAATACTTAGAAGCTGTCTTTGCCCGCGAAGAATCCGGTTCTACTGGCCTTGGCGACGGTATCGCCACACCACATGCTAAATCAGCAGGTGTAAAGGAAGCTGGCCTTGCTGCTATGGTCGTTCCTAATGGTGTTGATTTCGAGGCCCTCGATGGACAACCATCTCGCCTATTCTTCATGATTGCAGCACCAGAAGGCGCTGCAGACACTCATGTAGAGGTATTAAGCAAATTAGCCACTATGGTAATTGATCCAGACTTCAAAAACGCTCTCATCCAAGCTGCTACAGTTGACCGTTTTCTAGAACTTATCACCGCCAAAGAAGAAGGCAACTTTGATCCATCTGTAGAAGGCTATATTAAGACGGAAGATGAAAAAGCACCAAGCATTACCGATGCTATCGAAGCAAAAGCTACAGAGGCTATCGAAAAGGTAGTTCCTAAGGTATCTGTAGATAATCCACATTACGAAGTATTAGCTGTTACAGGCTGTCCTACCGGCATTGCTCATACATACATGGCTGCAGAATCCTTGGAACGTAAAGCTAAGGAAATGGGCATTTCTTTAAAAGTAGAAAAAAATGGTGCTTCTGGCATTAAAGATGCACTTACAGCAGAAGAAATCGAGCATGCTAAATGCATCATCGTCGCTTCTGACCGCCAAGTTGAAATGGCTCGATTTGATGGCAAGCCAATGATTCAAACTAAGGTGGCAAACGGCATTAATAAGGCAGAAGAATTATTGCGTGAAGCTATGTCTGGTACAGCACCGGTATACCATGCCTCTCAATCTGACAAAGATAGTGCTGAATCTGCTATCGATGCAAAAGATAGCTTTGGCCGACAAATCTACAAGCATTTGATGAATGGCGTATCTCACATGTTGCCATTCGTTATCGGTGGCGGTATCCTGATCGCCCTTTCATTTATCTGTGACGGGGCAAATGCGGGAACAGATGTATTCGGAAATGGAACTGCACTTGCAAAGTTTTTTAATACAGTCGGAAATACAGCGTTTGGAATGATGTTCCCGATCCTTGCAGGATATATTGCAATGGCGATCGGGGAAAGACCGGCACTGATGCCCGGTATTGTAGGCGGTCTGCTTGCAAAAGCAGGAACAAGTATTTTCCTGCCGGAAGATCAGTGGGTTTCTTCAGGATTTTTCGGAGCATTGATCGCGGGTTTTGTAGCAGGTTATCTGATGGTCCTGATCAAGAAACTGTTAGAAAAACTTCCTCATGCACTTGAGGGGACAAAACCGGTTCTGCTGTATCCGTTTTTGGGGATCGTAGCAATGGGAGCAATCATGATCTTTATTGTAAATCCACCGATGGGAGCATTCAATACATGGCTTAATAATGTCCTGACGAACATGGGAGAGGGCAGTAAGATCACACTGGGAGCAGTTCTTGGCGGTATGATGGCAATCGATTTCGGAGGACCATTCAATAAAGCAGCCTATGTATTTGGCACAGCGTCAATTGCCAGCGGACAGTTCGATATCATGGCGGCAGTTATGGCAGGTGGTATGGTTCCTCCGCTCGCGATTGCTCTGGCAACGACTTTCTTTAAGAACCGTTTTACAAAGAGTGAACAGCAGACAACCGTGACAAATTACATTATGGGACTTTCCTTTATCACAGAAGGAGCGATTCCGTTTGCTGCATCGGATCCGCTGAGAATCATCCCACCATGTGTGGTTGGTTCAGCAATTGCAGGAGCCCTTTCCATGGCATTTGGCTGCGGTTCAAGAGCACCTCACGGAGGAATTTTCGTAATCGGTATTATCGATCATGGTCCGATGTTCCTTTTAGCAATCCTGATCGGAGCAGTTGTGGGAATGGCAGGAATCGTTTTGTTGAAAAAACCACTGAAAGCTGATTGAAAAATGATGGGATGTGTTATATAATGAACGCAACGTCTTAATAAAAGGAGGATATAACTATGAAAGAATTTAAATATGTGGTAACAGACCCGGAAGGAATCCATGCAAGACCTGCAGGAATCCTTGTAAAGCAGGCAGCAGGATATAAGTCAGCAGTTACGATCGTAAAAGGTGAGAAGAGTGCTGATGCGAAGAGAATCTTCGGAGTTATGGGGCTTGGTGTTAAGACAGGCGAAGAAGTTACGATTAAGGTAGACGGAGAGGACGAAGAGACAGCAACAGCAGAATTAGAGGCATTCTTCAAGGAGAACTTATAATTATGATAACAATTCAGGGGAAAAGCGTGTTTGGCGGTGTTTCCATTGGAAAACTGATGTTCTATAAGAGAAATGAAAAAGTCATCAAAAGAGAGCATATCAGTGATGCAGATGCAGAATGGAAACGCTTTGAAGCCGCAAAAGGTCAGGCAGTTGACCAGTTAAAAGAGCTTTATGAGAAAGCTCTGGAAGATGTGGGAGAAGCAAATGCCATGATCTTTGAGATCCATCAGATGATGCTTGAAGATCTGGATTATCTTGAATCAATTGAAAATATTATCCGTTCTCAGGAAGTAAATGCGGAGTATGCCGTTGCGACGACAGCGGATAACTTTGCACAGATGTTCGCATCAATGGATGATGCTTATATGCAGGGAAGAGCAGCCGATGTAAAAGATGTATCGGAGCGTGTGCTGGATATTCTCTGTGGAGTCAGTGCAGGAGTAAAAGAGATGACTGAGCCGTGTATCATTGCAGCAGATGATCTTGCTCCAAGTGAGACAGTTCAGCTGGATAAGAGTAAGGTACTTGGATTTGCGACGATGTACGGTTCAGCTAATTCCCATACAGCCATCCTTGCGAGAACCATGAATATCCCTGCAGTGATCGGTCTGGGAGAAACTCTTTCATCTCAGTATGACGGAAAGATGGCAGTGATTGACGGATTTACGGGAATCCTCTATGTAGATCCAGATGAAGAGACACTTGCCAGAATGCAGGAGAAGCGTGCAAAGGATCTGGAGCAGAAAGAGCTTCTGAATCAGTTAAAGGGAAAGGAAAATGTGACCAGGAGCGGTCAGAAGATCAATGTTTATGCGAACATTGGAAATGTTTCCGACCTTGGAGCAGTACTTAAAAATGATGCAGGTGGAATCGGTCTGTTCAGAAGTGAGTTCCTTTATCTTGAGAACAGCACATTTCCTACAGAGGAGCAGCAGTTTGCAGTATACAAGCAGGTTGCGGAAAGCATGGCAGGAAAGAAAGTTATCATCCGTACACTTGATATTGGAGCAGATAAGCAGGTAGATTATTTTAATCTTGACAAAGAAGAGAACCCGGCACTGGGATACAGAGCAATTCGTATCTGTCTGACAAGACCGGAAATCTTCAAGACTCAGTTACGTGCCCTTTATCGTGCAGCAGTATATGGAAATCTGTCTATTATGTTCCCGATGATCATTTCTGTAAGTGAAGTAAAGAAGATCAAAGAGATCATTGCACAAGTGCAGGCAGAACTGAAGGCAGAGGGCATCCCTTATAAAGAGGATGTAGAGCTTGGTGTCATGATCGAGACACCGGCAGCAGTGATGATAAGCCGTGAACTTGCGAAGGAAGTGGATTTCTTCAGTGTGGGAACGAATGACCTGACGCAGTATACACTGGCGATCGACCGTCAGAACCAGAAGCTGGATACATTTTATGATCCGCATCATCCGGCAGTGCTTGCCATGATCAAAATGGCGGCAGACAATGCACATGCAGAGGGAAAATGGATCGGTATCTGTGGAGAGCTTGGTGCAGATCTTGAACTTACGGAAGAATTTCTTAAGATGGGACTGGACGAGCTGTCTGTATCTCCGGCACTTGTATTGCCACTGAGAAAGAGGATCAGAGAGTGCGAATAAGTTATTGATTTTGCAGAAAGAAGATTACCGAACCGGGGGATTGAGATGTCTTTCCGGGGCGGTTTTCTTCTTTTTTTCTTTTCGCGACTTTTTTTAGAAACTTAAAAGAAAAATAAGTTGTATAAAAGAGAAAATACGATTATGATAATAATAACATGACTGCTCATATTATGAATACAAAAGAGAAGCAGGGAAAGGAGTTATATGGAAAAAGAAGTTTTTCTGTGGCTTGGACTGATGATCCTATTTCTTGTTGTAGAACTTGCCACAGTCGGACTGACCAGTATCTGGCTTGCCGGAGGTGCGTTGATCGCATTATTTGTTGCTCTTGCCGGAGCAACAGTTGCATGGCAGTGTATTGCGTTTATCGTGGTATCAGTTCTGCTCCTGATTTTTACGAGGCCTTTTGCAACGAGATATATCAACAGGCATCATGAAAAGACAAATTGTGATGAACTGATCGGCAGGACGGTCAGGGTAACGGAGCAGGTGGATAATTATGAACAGACCGGTGCGGCATTTGCCAACGGGCTGGAATGGACTGCCAGATCAGAAAAAGACGATCAGAAGATCAAAGCAGGCAGCCTTGCAACGGTGACGGCAATCTCCGGTGTAAAATTAATCTTAAGACCGGTTAAGGAGGAAAAGAAATCATGGGATTAGCTATTTTAATTGTCTGGGTGATCATACTTGGAATTGCGATCTTACTGATCGTGAGCAATATCAAGATTGTTCCACAGGCACATGCGTATGTAGTTGAAAGACTTGGAGGATATAAAGAAACCTGGGGGGTAGGACTTCATTTTAAGATGCCGATCCTGGATCGTGTCGCGAGAAGAGTCTCACTGAAAGAACAGGTCGTTGACTTTGAACCGCAGGCAGTAATTACAAAAGATAATGTTACGATGCAGATTGATACCGTCGTATTCTATCAGATCACTGACCCGAAGAAGTATGCATACGGGGTAGAAAGCCCGATTGCGGCGATCGAAAATCTGACAGCAACAACGCTGCGTAATATTATCGGTGATCTGGAACTGGATGAGACACTGACTTCCCGTGAGACGATCAACTCCAAGATGCGTACGATCCTGGATATTGCGACAGATGAATGGGGAATTAAAGTAAACCGTGTAGAGTTGAAAAATATTATGCCTCCGAAAGCAATTCAGGATGCCATGGAGAAGCAGATGAAGGCGGAGCGTGAACGAAGAGAAGCAATCCTCCGTGCGGAAGGTGAAAAGAAATCTACGATCCTTGTAGCAGAAGGTGAGAAAGAGTCGGTGATTCTGGAGGCAGAGGCATCCAAGCAGGCAGCGATCCTGAAAGCGGAAGCTGAAAAGCAGAAGCGGATCAAAGAGGCAGAAGGTCAGGCAGAAGCCATCCGTACTGTGCAGAAAGCGACTGCGGAAGGTATCGAGTATATCAAGGAAGCCGGTGCAGATGAGGCAGTGCTGACACTGAAGAGTCTGGAGGCATTTGCGAAAGCGGCTGACGGCAAGGCAACAAAGATCATTATTCCTTCTGATCTGCAGGGCATTGCAGGTCTTACGAAGACCATCGCAGAAGTAGCACGCCCGGATGTGACAGAAAAGGTGGATTAATTGGAATCAGGAGAAAAAGTTGTCAGGATTTCGGTCAGAAATCTCGTGGAATTTATTTTAAAAGAAGGAGACATTGACAATCGTATTACGGCAGGGACTGCGGAAAAGGATGCGATGTTAATGGGAAGCCGGCTTCACCGGAAGATCCAGAAAAGTATGGGATTGGGATATCAGGCAGAAGTATCGCTGAAGATTTCTGTTCCCTGTCAGGGATTTACTCTGAGGGTAGAAGGCAGAGCAGATGGGATTATTGTAGATGAAACTTCAGACGGAAAGCTGCAGCAGGTGACGGTGGATGAGATCAAGGGAGTCCTGAGGAATCTGGAACAGATTCAGAAACCGGCAGGAGTACATCTGGCACAGGCAAAATGCTATGCATATATTTACGGAAAAGAAAAAGAACTGGAAAAGATCAGTATCCAGATGACGTATTGTCATCTGGATACTGAAGAAATAAGACGGTTTAAAGAAGAGTATACACTGGAAGATCTGAAAAGCTGGTTTGAAGAACTGGTGCATAGATATGAAAAATGGGCCAGGCTTCAGATTGAATGGGAGCAGATGCGGGATGAGACGATCCGCAATCTGAAATTTCCATTTTCATACAGGGAGGGACAGTTCAATCTTGCCGCATCTGTATATCGTACGATCGCAAGAAAGAAAAAGCTTTTTATCCAGGCACCGACGGGGACAGGAAAGACGATGGCAGTTCTCTATCCTGCTGTCAGGGCGATGGGAGAAGGTCTGGGCGAGAAGATTTTCTATCTGACTGCAAGGACGATCACAAGGACGGTTGCCGAGCAGGCTTTTTTTATTTTAAAGGAAAAGGGGCTGAAGTTCCGTTCGGTGACTCTGACAGCCAAAGAAAAAATCTGCTTTTGTGAAAAAGCAGAGTGTAATCCGCAGGCCTGCCCCTATGCAAAAGGACATTTTGACCGGGTTAATGATGCAGTCTATGACCTTTTGAAAAATGGCGGTGGAATGGGGAGAAAGGAGATCGAGGAACAGGCAGAAAAGTTCCAGGTCTGTCCTTTTGAATTTGCATTGGATCTTTCGGTGTGGGCAGATGGAATTATCTGTGATTATAATTATGTATTTGATCCCAATGCACATCTGAAAAGATTTTTCGCAGACGGAGGAAATAATCACTATCTGTTCCTGGTTGACGAAGCTCACAACCTTGTGGAACGTGGACGCGAGATGTACAGTGCAAGCCTGTATAAGGAAGATGTTCTTGAAGTGAAAAAAATTGTAAAAGGAAAAGATAAAAAGCTGACGAGAAGTCTGGAGAGCATGAACAAGGCACTTCTGGAACTGAAAAGAGAGTGTGAAAATTATCAGATCCTGGACAGTGTATCTGTCCTTGCGTTGAAGGCGATGAATCTTCTGACTGAAATGGAACGTTATTTAGAAGAACAGAGAGAGCAGGGAAGGCAGGATGAAACGGAAGAGATCCTTCAATTGTTCTTTGCATTACGAAGTTTTCTGAATATCCATGATCTGCTGGATAAAAATTATGTGATATACAGCGAAATGCAGTCTGATGGAAAATTTATGGTGAAACTTTTCTGTGTCAACCCGGCAGAGAATCTTCAGAATTGCCTGGAACAGGGAAACAGTACGATCTTTTTTTCTGCTACGCTGTTGCCGATACAATATTATAAATCTCTGTTATCTGTGGATCAGGACGATTATGCAGTCTATGCAGAATCGACTTTCCCTGCAGAGAATCGGAGAGTACTGCTGACAGATGGAGTCAGTACAAAGTATACAAGCCGTGGTGAAGAGATGTACAGCAGGATCGCACAATATATCGGAAAGACACTGGATAGCAGAGAGGGAAATTATATGGCCTTTTTCCCGTCATACCGGCTGATGGAGGCAGTGTATGAAAAATTCCTGGAGCTTGGGAAGAAAAGTGAAGTGCTGCTTCAGTCGCAGTATATGGATGAGGAAGAACGGGAAGAATTTCTGAAAAAATTTGAAAAAGAGCAGGACGGGACGTTGGTGGCATTCTGTGTGATGGGCGGTATTTTTTCGGAAGGGATCGACCTGACGCAGGACCGTCTGATCGGAGCCATGATCGTGGGAACAGGAATCCCGCAGGTGTGCAATGAAAGGGAGATCCTGAAGCAGTATTTTGGAGCAGAGGGATTTGACTATGCCTATCTCTATCCCGGAATGAACAAAGTACTTCAGTCAGCGGGGCGTGTGATCCGTACGGAAAAAGATAAAGGGGTAATTCTTCTGATGGATGAAAGATTCCAAAGCCCGCATTATAGGAAAATGTTTCCGCGAGAATGGTCGGACTGTAGAAGATGTACGATGGAAAATGTGACAGAGCTGCTGACAGAATTTTGGAAAAAAGATCCCACCTGATCCGGAAAATGTGTCCGGGAAACCGGGCAGACCGGATGCAGGAGGGGATGAGACTGATTCTTCCACCGGATTCTTCTTCCAATGGATTACTCTTCCACCGGATGGAAGCAACTCAGAAATTCCTGCGTTGCCTTGGAAAGCGGGAGCTGCTCATTGTATGCGATGACCAGCGAACGCTCCGGCATCTCTTCGTTCATATCCAGGGTGAAGATACCGTCAGATTCTTTGGAGATACAGTAATCAGGAATAAATGCAATTCCGAGTCCGATGCGTGCAAGGTCGATCAGAAGATCGTTGCTTGTCAGCTCAATCTCAGGAACAAGGTCTAACTGATGCTGCTGGAACAGGCGGTGGAGAAATTCATTGGTGGTACTGTTCTTATCCAGCATGAGGATCGGATAAGCAAGAAGGTCTGAGAGAGAGATCTTTTTTTCTTTTAAATCTCCGTAATTATTCCCTGCAATAAATACATCACGGAAATTCTTGATCTTCATGGATGCGGAAATATTATTCAGGCTGGCATTGGGATAATTGACCACAATGAGATCTACCAGCCCGTTCTTGAGCAGTTCCGTACAATGCAGAGAAGTCTGATTGATCACTTTGATATGTACATTGGGGAACATTTTGTGAAACTTTTCAAGGTATGGTACAAGAAAGTATCTGCAAATTGTATCACTCGCACCAATACGGATCTGACCTCCGGTAGAAGCTGCATCAAGAAGCTGTGCCTCTCCTTTTTGGATCAGATTCATAGCCGGTTCAATATGGCGGAGCAGGATCTCACCTTCCGGGGTGAGCTGGACTTTTTTGGTGCTTCTGATAAAGAGTGTCTGATCCAGTTTCCGCTCCAGTGTCTTGATCGACTGGCTTACAGCAGACTGAGAAATAAAAAGCTGCTTGGACGCCTCTGAAAAATTCAGCGTAGTTGCAACATGGTAAAATACCTTATATAGTTCATAATTTATATCCATCATATTATTAGACCTCCTAATAAGTAATAATAGTATTATAAGATAAATACATAAAGAATACAACAAAAAGGAGTAAATTTGTGAAAAAACGGGTCTTATCTTCTGAAAAAGTGAAAAGCAAAATAAGTCTGATTTTAAGCCGGATCCTGGGACTGATCCTGACGGTTTCTTTTTTAGCGGTGTGGCTGGTCACGAGTGTCCGACTCGTACTTTATTCGGATGTTGATCTGTACCGGGCGGAATATGAAAAATACGGGGTATTAGATGAATTGAACATGACAATGGGAGATACAATTTATGTAACCCGTGAGATGATGGCATATTTAAATGGAGAGCGTGAAGAACTGAAAGCAGAGACTACGGTGGATGGAATATGGAGAGATTTTTTTAATGAGCAGGATCGGCTGCATATGAAGGATGTAAAGCAGATTTTTGACTGGAGCAAGAGAGTCCGGTTTATGGCAGGAGTGACCGCAAGTTTTTCTTTTGTATTTCTGCTGATCTGCTTCTTCTGTGAAAAAACAGGTGCTGAAAAAACAATTTTGTGGAAGGTCTTATGGAAAGTGTACCGGAATATTGCGGGGCTGATTTTACTGGCAGGCGTTGTGGCCGGATTTGTGGTCAGCCGGAACTTTGATTACTGGTTTACATGGTTTCATGAAAAAGTTTTTACGAACCGGCTGTGGATGTTTGATGCAGAAAAAGACTATATGATCCGAATGTTGCCGGAGGGCTTTTTTTCAGATATGGCAATGTGGTCCATGTGGATTTTCGGTGCAGGTGCAGTTATCACAGGAGGATTTTTATGGGTGAAAAGCAGAAAAGAAACAATGAGAAGTTCCGTGGAAACTTTCCGGATGGATAACTGATTAGAAATGCTTATGATAAAGTTTAAATTAATTAATTATACGGATGTGCAATTATATGATACGATAAGCATAACAGGTTCATTCTAATTTGGTGTGAAGGAATAAGCACATAAGAGGAAAAGGAGATTGTATATGAGTAATGTAAAGCGTGTGTATGTGGAAAAAAAGCCGGAATTTGCCGTAACAGCGAAAGGGCTTGGACATGAGATCCGTCATTATCTCGGAATTAAAGATGTGACCGGGGTACGGGTTCTGATCCGGTATGACGCAGAAAATATATCAGAAGAGACATTTGAAAAAGCATGTGGCGGAGTGTTCGCAGAGCCTCCGGTCGATATCCTTTACAGAGAAGGTTTTACCAAGAATGAGACAGATCGGTGCTTTTCAGTTGAATTTCTTCCGGGACAATTTGACCAGAGAGCAGATTCAGCAGAACAGTGTATCAGATTTATCAAAGAAGATGAGACACCGGTGATCCGTACAGCGGTAACTTATGTGATCGAGGGAAATATATCAGAGGAAGAGTTTGAAGCAATCAAGAATCACTGTATCAATCCGGTAGATTCAAGAGAAGCTGCTGCAGAGAAGCCGGAGACACTGGTAACGGTATTTGAAGAACCGGCAGATGTAAAGGTATTTGATGGATTTAAAGATATGCCGGAGGCAGAACTAAAAGAGTTGTATGATTCACTTGGCCTTGCTATGACGTTTAAGGATTTCCAGCATATCCAGAAGTATTATCATGGGGAGGAAGACAGGAATCCGACGATGACAGAGATCCGTGTTCTTGATACATATTGGTCGGATCACTGCCGTCATACAACATTCTCTACAGAATTAAAAGATGTAAAATTTGATAATGGAGATTACAGAGATGTCATCGAGGATACATATAAAGAGTATCTGAAAGATCACAGTGAGATTTTTAAAGGAAGAGAAGACAAGTTTGTATGCCTGATGGATCTGGCACTGATGGCAATGCGTCGTCTGAAAAAAGAAGGAAAGCTTGCAGATCAGGAAGAGTCCGATGAGATCAATGCGTGCAGTATCGTTGTACCGATCAAGGTAGACGGAGTCGAGGAAGAATGGCTTATCAATTTTAAAAATGAGACGCACAACCATCCGACAGAGATCGAGCCGTTTGGTGGAGCAGCTACCTGCCTTGGTGGTGCAATCCGCGATCCGCTGTCAGGACGTACCTATGTATATCAGGCGATGCGTGTGACGGGAGCGGCTGACCCGACGGTTTCAGCAGGTGAGACACTGAAAGGAAAGCTCCCACAGAAAAAGCTGGTACGTGAGGCTGCACATGGATACAGTTCTTATGGAAACCAGATCGGTCTTGCAACCGGACTGGTAAAAGAGATCTACCATCCGGATTATGTCGCAAAGCGTATGGAGATCGGAGCAGTGCTTGGTGCGGCACCGAGACGTGCCGTGATCCGTGAAAATTCTGATCCGGGCGATATTATTATCCTGTTGGGTGGACGTACCGGACGTGATGGCTGTGGAGGGGCAACAGGTTCTTCCAAGGTTCATACAGAGGAGTCCATCGAGACATGCGGAGCTGAAGTGCAGAAAGGAAATGCACCGACAGAGCGTAAGATCCAGCGTCTGTTCCGCAGAGAAGAAGTCAGCCATCTGATTAAAAAGTGTAATGACTTCGGTGCCGGAGGAGTTTCAGTTGCCATCGGAGAACTGGCAGATGGACTGCGGGTAGAATTGGATAAAGTGCCGAAGAAATATGCAGGTCTGGACGGAACAGAGATCGCAATTTCCGAATCCCAGGAAAGAATGGCAGTCGTTGTAGATCCGAAAGATGTAGATGAGTTTATGGCATATGCGAAAGAAGAAAATCTTGAGGCAACGGTTGTGGCAGTCGTTACAGAAGATCCGAGACTGGTTCTTGTATGGAGAGGAAAAGAGATCGTAAACCTTTCCCGTGCATTCCTTGATACCAATGGGGCACATCAGGAGACAGACGTAGAAGTAGAGATGCCGTCCAGAAAAGCCAGCCTTTTTATCAAAAAAGAAGTAGAAGATGTAAAAGAAGCCTGGCTGAATACTCTTTCTGATCTGAATGTATGCTCTCAGAAAGGTCTTGTGGAAATGTTTGACGGTTCCATCGGAGCCGGATCTGTGTTCATGCCTCATGGCGGAAAATATCAGATGACAGAGACTCAGGCGATGGTGGCAAAAGTTCCGGTACAGAATGGTACAACGGACAGCGTATCCATGATGAGTTATGGATTTGATCCGTATCTGTCAAGCTGGAGTCCGTATCACGGAGCAGTTTATGCGGTGACAGAATCGGTTGCAAAGATCGTGGCAGCCGGTGGAGATTACAGTAAGATCCGCTTTACATTCCAGGAGTATTTCCGCAGAATGACAGAAGATCCGAAGAGATGGAGCCAGCCTTTTGCAGCATTGCTCGGAGCGTATGCGGCACAGATCGGATTTGGCCTTCCGTCAATCGGAGGTAAGGACAGTATGTCCGGTACATTCCAGGATATTGATGTTCCTCCGACACTGGTATCTTTTGCGGTCGATATGGCACTGGAGCAGGATATCATCACACCGGAACTGAAAAAAGCAGGAAATAAGCTTGTATGGCTTAAGATTGAGAGAGATGAAAATGATCTTCCGGTCTATGAGAAAGTGATGGAGCAGTATGAAAAGATCCATGAAGATATTCAGAACGGAAGAATCGTTTCCGCTTATGCACTTGATCGTCATGGAATTGCTATTGCTGCAAGTAAGATGGCATTTGGTAACGGACTGGGAGCTCATCTTGACACGACTATAGATAAAAAGGATCTGTTCGCACCGGCATTTGGTGATCTCATTGCAGAGGTACCTGCGGGAGAAGTGGAGAATCTTGTGGCTGATTATACAGAGATCGGAGCAGTAACTGGGGAAGCAGTGCTGGCATATGGTGATGTAACGATCAGTCTGAAAGAAGCAGAACGGGCATGGACAGGTACTCTTGAAAAAGTATTTGCAACAAAATCTGCAGCGGATTCTGATAAAGAAATAGAAGAAAAGTTATTCAATACAGCAGATATCCATATCTGCAGCCATAAGATCGGACAGCCGACCGTCTTTATTCCTGTTTTCCCGGGAACGAACTGTGAGTACGACAGTAAACGTGCATTTGAGCGGGCAGGAGCAAAGGTGATTACGAAAGTATTCCGTAATCTGGACGCAGAGGATATCAGAGGATCTGTTGCTGAATTTGAAAAAGCCATCGGACAGGCACAGATGATCATGTTCCCGGGTGGATTCAGTGCAGGAGATGAACCGGATGGTTCTGCCAAATTCTTTGCAACAGCATTCCAGAATGCAAAGATTAAAGAAGCGGTAGAGAAATTGTTGAATGAAAGAGACGGACTGGCACTGGGAATCTGCAATGGATTCCAGGCACTGATCAAGCTGGGACTTGTACCATATGGTAAGATTACGGGTCAGACAGAAGATTCACCGACTCTGACATACAATACCATCGGACGTCATATTTCAAAGATGGTTTATACGAAGGTTGTAACCAATAAGTCCCCATGGCTGCAGGGAGCAGAGCTTGGCGGAGTCTATACGAATCCGGCTTCCCATGGAGAAGGAAGATTCGTTGCAAGTGAGGAATGGCTGGACCGGCTTTTCGCTAACGGCCAGGTTGCAACACAGTACTGTGATCCTGAAGGTAAGATCAGTATGAATGAAGAGTGGAATGTCAATGGTTCCTATCGTGCGATTGAAGGTATCACAAGCCCGGACGGACGTGTACTTGGTAAGATGGCTCATTCAGAACGTCGTGGGGATCATGTTGCGATCAATATTTATGGAGAACAGGATCTGAAGATTTTTGAATCAGGTGTAAAATATTTTAAATAATAATTGCGGTAAAATATTGCAGATTGTAGAAAAGTTCAGCGATTGCTGGACTTTTCTGCTTTTAGAACCGTCTTTCTGTAAATTCTGCAGTTGAGGATCGTAAAAGTCAGGCAAGGATGGAAAAAGTCGGAGACGATAATTAAAAAAATTGAAAAAAGTGTTGACATTTGCGATGAGATGATAGTATAATAAGCAAGTCGGTTGCGGGAAAGAGTAATCAGAACCGCAAGAGATACAGGTATATGGGGTCTTAGCTCAGCTGGGAGAGCATCTGCCTTACAAGCAGAGGGTCAC
>OLGB01003458.1_pt1 | contig 14786 bp, 7 predicted proteins | sample 1605691 | NCBI WGS metagenome assembly OLGB01 (sample SAMEA3888925, study PRJEB22519) | human gut metagenome | biome: human gut; feature: human-associated habitat; material: faeces | place: Denmark | collected 2010 | reverse complement strand
CCCACGAACCCTTTTCGTAGACCCCCCCCCGCCAGCCGCTCCACACCTTTAGACCCGCGCAATTATTCGCCTGCAAAAACAGCTCCGAACTCCATGGCCGGCCCCCGCTGCGCGTCTCCCAATTACACTGGACCAAAGCCGCATACGGGTTAAACTGTCCACTATGTGCCATACAAAGCTCGTAAAATTCCCTGTTATCCAACTTGCCACCTCCAATAAAAAAAGAGAGGGCCGAAGCCCTCCCACGTTACCAAGACCTAATAAATTAACTTGCCTGCAACTTGCCACGCCCACTTTACAAAACACACAAAAAACGGCAAGATACTTTCTCCGGGTAGGGAAAGTATCTTGCCTAAAACGGCCAGTTTTGTAAAGAGAACATCCTAACGCCCGCACTTACCGCGCTTCCCCTTTTTCTTATAAGCCATGACAATTCACCTCCGATCAAGCCTTTCATACACGCCATCGATAGCCGCCAGCCCCCTTTTCGACCGCAGCCGGATCCTCTCCTCAAGCGCCTCAATACGCGCCATTTTCTCTTCGCCGCTCATTCCTCGTGCCATAGTGATTTCCCTTATATGACGGTAAATATCCTGCAGACCTCCGCGCGCCGTGGACAGCCTCCCAATAGCTTTGATACGCGCCTTCTGGCGCATAATGTCCTTCTGCCCCTCCGTCATCGCGCTATAGCCCTGAGTCTTATAAACCGTCTCCGCCGAAGCTAGCTTCTTCTGCAGAACTTCAAGCTCCGAACGGAAAGCTTCCTCAGTGCGGCCGCCTCCGGTACTGAAAAACCCCCGCAGTCCAGGCGCGGTAGTATAAAAGGGTTTCGCAGGCCGTGTCTTTCCGCTGAAAAATCGGAAGACGCCGTCGCTCACATTTGAAACCTCCTTCGCCAGTCCTCCGCCGAGGCCGAAAACCGCATACTCCAACATCCGCGGAGACACATTCATGTGCCTGCCAAAAAACTTCGCCCACTCGGCTGTGTATGGCCCATACTGCATCGCAGTCTCCAGCCTTTGCTCCCCCTGTGGAACGATCGGCCGTCCGTAAAACTTAGAATAATTCGAAGACAACTCAAACAGCAGCAGCGGCGCCAACGGATACATTTCAGGCGACAACGCCTCAACCAACGAATTCTTAAAACCGTCGAAAGCCCTCTTATCATTGGCATAAGCATAATCAATAATTCTCTCCGGCAGGCTGCCGAAGACCATCCCAATCTCAAACGGTTTAGGGATACTCACAACAGGGCCGCCTTTGCCGACGACAAAATTCCAAAACGTATTGCGCCGCCACGCCGGTAAATCGAGATAGCGTTCTCTGCGGTCATCGTCGCTGTAATTCCAGAACGTTGCCATCATCGAAGGAACCGTTATATAAAGTAGAGAACGTACCAAAGCAGATTTATTGATATGCCCATCTTTAAAATAAGTTCGAAGCATCTTGTCCGTACCCTGAACGGCGGCGTTCCAGAAAGGCACATGCTGGTTGATAACCTCACCGATGACTCCCGACCGCATGAAGTTCATATTATCACGCGCAATGGCCGCCGACTCCTCTGCAGAATACCCTGCGGCCATCGCTCGCTCAAACTGTCCGAGGCGAGAGGCCTGCTCGCCAAGCTCAGAAAAAGCCCCGATTAGGTCCCACACGGCTTTGGCAGGATTTTTCATGCTTCCGGCAAGCACCGTCCCTTTATCGCTTCGCATCTTCTTCATAAGCACCCTGTGCTGGTCCCTGCTCAGCGAAGTCATCCCCTGGGCTCCTCCGTGGGCCATGAACTGATCATAAATTCCCCCTGCATCGTGATTCATCGCAAATAAGAAACCTCGCACAGTATCGATCACAGGACGGAAATTTTCTCCGACCACGCCATAATTGAAAGTACCTCTGAACGGATTGCGCAGCCCAAACGTCAGTCCGTGAGTGGTCCACGCGCGCAGCGTTCGTGCCGCCGCCTTTGAGGCCCACGCGATAGGGTTGTCCTCCCACCTTGCACGCCGCCGTGGAACCAACGCCTCATAAATATCGGCGTCAGCTTTGAACAGACGCTTTTTGCCCTTGTCCCACACATGAAACACCATCTCATCGGGCGCATGGTGCCTATCTTCCACCTCAGCAATGAGGTCGTGGTACATACCCTCGTCATAGCGCTTCATGATCTCCGCGCCTACCTTCTGCCGCGCTATAACGGATTCATAGGCAAAGGTATTGCTCACGATTTGATTCAGCGGATCGATAACGTCGCGCGTTGAGCCCTTCATCTTCTTGAGCGGGTTAGCAACATTCACCAACCCGCTGCCGGCGACAAATCCCTCCACTTCCGACTCCGTACCGAAGTCCCTCTGTAACGGCACATAATTAGGATATGTTCTTTTCAGGTGGTCATAGAGCTCGTCGGAGACAATGCCACCGTCATTCAGCATTTTAAGCAGCGCCTGATTGTACTTCGCTAGCTCCTGCTGTTTGGTAACCCAATGAGGATAATGGGACTCCATCTCGCGCACCGCCGTTCCATATGCCTCGGCACGCCCGCGAGTCTGCTTCACCAGCGACCGCAGCGTCTCTGCCTGTTTTTGATAAAGATCATGCTCCGCCCTCATCGAGGCAATCCTTTTGTTATACTCCGTCAGACTATCCCTGTCAGGCGACGGCAGATTTTTGTCCTCCGTGATCTCCACCCGCTTCGCTGCGGCAAGATCCGCCAGCCGGCGCGCCTCGGCTTCCATAGCCTCTGACCGCGAAGCAATATCAAAAAGATGCCGATAAACCGCATAAGTGGAAAGCCCCTCTTGTTCGTTTACGGGAACATCCTTAAAAATTTCCAGCAATCCTTTTACGCCTTTTGAGGGATCCCCCACTTCAAAACGGCGTGCAGCCCTGCTCTGCGCACCGTAAATCGCGTTCTCCGCCACGTGATAGACATCGACTCCGAACCTCTTCTTTAAAGGATCAAGTTTGTCGATCCACAACCTGTAAAAATTGGCTTTAGCCCGGGCCGCCTTGTCACGAACAGATTCGTCAAGAGTGGAAGGCTGCACTACGCGCTCAAGCTTCCTGCTGTCATCGCTATGCCACCTCTGTCCGTCTCTGGAAGGAGGGACTTCATCCCTTGCCACAAACGCCGCAGCCGAAGATTCCATTCCAGCTTCCTTCAAGGCATCGGAATAGACACTCCTTTCATACAAAACGCTCTCCTCTGCTGTTGCCTTTCTTGCCAGCCGGTAATGCTCCTGATCCGCGACTGCGCCGGCCTCCCGATTGAGCACCTTTCCGCTCGCGACCTCCCTGAACACGTCCTCCGAGTTCTTCCCGAAGAGCGAAGCGCGGATCGCGGAGAAGAAATCCCTCACCCGCTGAAAAATAGCCTTAGTGCGCTTCGTCAGCTTGCCGATACGCCCTTCCAGGAACTCCCCGTACCTCTCGGCGGCATTCTCACGGCTCCCGTGCGTCTTCAGCACCGCAGCCTGCTCATCCTTCGTGAGAGAATCCCAGGCCGCTTCAAAAACCTCGTGACTGAACGTCTGGCCGTCGCTCATGCCGGCCACCATGTCGATGAAACGCTGTCCGTCGATCACTAGCGTGCGGCCGACGACAGACTCGCCGGGCCGCAATTCTCGCCCATAATCGCGCGCCACGACCTCGGGATCTGCGGCAATCGCCTCCGCCTGAGTATCGACGATCCACGCCGTGCCGTTCGAGAACTCCAACTTCATCTTGCCATCGTCGATGCCGGAAACCTTCGCGCCCTTCACGCGAGCGGCGACATCGGCCACGGAAAGCGGCGGCAGCCCCGCCCGTTCATTGACAAGAGCCCCCGCCGACTTTACACTATCAAACAAGCTCTCGACAGGCTGACCCCCGGCCCCTACTAGCCCGGCTTGCAAATCCTGTTGAGAGTTTTTCCTTATCTTGTCAGAGATAGAATTTTGTGCTACATTATCTTCACCGGATATGGGGAGCCCGACATCGGGCATTGAGCCATGTTGGTCGGTAGGGGGACGCGGATGTCCGGACTGGCCCTTCCATAAATAAAGCACATCCTTTGCATTCCGGATGTGCTTTTTTAATTCCCTTATGGCCTTGTTGCCAGTACGGCTCTTGTCCAACTGTATGATAGAAGTGACCACGCGTCCGTTCTGCCCCTCTTCCACGCCGACTATGATGCCGTTCATCATATTGCCGGATTTCGTATCATAAAGAGACACATAAAACGTTCGCCCGTTGTCCTGCCTCAGTATTACCAGCGGGTCTTTGAGCGTCTCCTCCGCCGTGAAAAGGCCATAAACGCGGCCCCTGCGAATTTCACTTAACGATTTATCCATTCCGGCAATCAGATGAAGAGTGTATGCTTTCAGGTCTTCCGTATTCCCTGGGGCGAAATATACCTTCTCGCCGAGCGGAGTCACGATATCCGTTTTCCCGAGCCGTTCCACCTCTTTCACACTCAAGGCAAGCATCTCATTCGGCGGCATCTTATTTGTCTTAAGTATGAGCTTGGGATCTACCGCCTTAATATTCGCCTTGCCTGGCGTCAAGCCTGAAACAAAGGCCTCGACCTCCGCCTTGGCGACATACTGAGGCTTCTTACCCAGCCGGTAACGTACGTCCGCCTTCGCCCTATTAAACCTCTTTGAAAGCGGAATTGCCTTGCCCGCGTCGTCGTATGTTACGGGATCCATGGACTTTACTTGCACGCTCCTAGACTTATCTGTTTCAATTCTGTAATCCCGCCTGCCAGACGGGAACTCATCATCCAGTTCTATGCGATTCTCCTGTACTGCAAGCCGAACAACGGTCCCGTCTCCGTACCCCTCAAAGTCGGAAGATGTCGTCAAATAGACCGCATATTCTCCCTTTGCCCTGAGTTTTCCGTCTTCCATAATCTTTGCATAGCCATTCTTTGTCGTTCCATGGTAGAGTGGAAGAAAACCCGCTTCTTTAGCCGCCTCATCCACCATCTTTTGGGCAGTCTCCATGTCTCCTACCTCGACCGCGGCCAGATATTCCTTATCCAGCTGCCTTTCGCCCTTGCCCTTTTCAGCTTTACGCGCCCCAGCGGTTTTATCCGCGCCGGTTTCCTCGCCGGAGCCTTCGGCAGCCTTAGCCTCGCTCCGAACAGCCGTCGCGGCGTCCTTGTAATAACTGTCGACCGCCCGCGCCTCGGCATCCCCTAAATGGACAGGAGCCAACAGCGCCTCCCCATTCGCGGACGAAAAATAGACATTGGAGTAATACCTGCGCCCGGACTCACCCGCCACTGGCTTGCTCGTGTAAGCCGTCACCTCGTCGGTTCCGAGGACGGAAAGCACCTCGCCCAGCCGCGTGGAGTCCACATAAGCCTGTCCGACCTTCGTGATAATCTCCGGGACGTCGGCGGCCCTTTTGCCCCTGACCCTCTTCCCGCGTTCAACCATCTCCGCGATCTCTTCCCGGCCCAGCGCCACGCTCTCTTCCTTTTTTACGTGCTCAAAGAGAGGCTCCACCTTTGCCGGCCAGGTAGCGTTGGCGTCCGCCGCCTCCAGCCCCTCCACCGGCTTCGAGAGGCGGAATACCGCCCTCGTATCCGTAAAAACCTGACGCCCCGCGCCATCAGTGTGATATCCCTGCATATCGGACGCTTTCCTGGCGTTCTCCTGTACCCTCTTCCCCGCAGCCGTCCTCTGCTTCTCGCTGACACGCCTGACGGGACTCTTTTTGGCAACCGTGAACGCTGACAGTTCCGCAGGCTTGACCTCTTCCGCCTCGGGCTTTCCGTTGACAACCAACCCGTTCTTTGCGAGCACACCTTCCTTCTGAATACCGCCTTCCGCCGGAACAAGCTCGTAATCGGAAACCTCTTTCGCCGACAGTTCGCGGTCATAATAAACGGCCCCGTGCCTGCCGCCGCCGTCCTCGGCGTCGATGCGCGTCAGTCCGTTCGGTACCGCCCCAGGCCCGGCAGGACGCGCGTGCAGATAATACTTGTATTCTCTGGACGGCGTGCCGTTCTCCGCCTTTTCAGCCGCATAATCTCCCACATCGAATTTGGAGTCATTCCCTGCACTTTCATTCGCCACAGCCCCCTCCACGACGCGCTCAGGGGCTTTTTCGACAGGCATCTCTTCCCGTATCTGTTTCCGCCCCGATATATTCTCTTCGTAAGGTTTCACGCTCTCGGTGGCATCCGCGCGCGTGCCGGCGAACCTCGCCCCCACTTCCTCGCCCTCCACTCCGTACAGCGGCGTACGCGAGTAGCCGGGAGCCAGCGAATAATGCGTGTCCCCTCGGTGCTCGGGCGACAGACGCACGAGTTTCGACTTCGCCATCGTCCCCATCGACACATTGCGGGACTTCCCCGCGCCGTCGGTCAGAGTGATCCCCTTTGCCCCAACCTTCGTGACCCAGTACGCGCCGCCGTCGGCACTCTGAAACACGTCGCCCACGGCATAGCCGTTCACCACCCGTTTCGATTCGGGAACCGGCTGGTGCGCGCGCGGCGTCACCTGGTAATAATCGCCGAAAATCGCCTCAGGAACATAGGCCTTCGTTCCGTCCGTCTTCTCTATCTGATAGCCGCCGGAGACGGGCTGCGGCTTGCCCACATAGGCGTGATCCGCATCGATCTTCCGCGTCGGCACGGCCAGCTCGGAGGTCGCCCGTTCCTTTGCGGCGATCGGTTCCGAACTGTCTCCAACCTCTTCACTTTTCCCGTACAGATATGCGAGAATATTCGCGGTACGCTGAAAATCCCCCTGTTGATAGGCATCGGCGGCAACACGCACCAAAGCGGCATGATGGCGCTCATCGCCTTGGAGAGTCTCTATATCCATATCGCCATAGCGGCGAAAATCTTTAACAAAACGGTCCCGGATGCGTGCGAAAGCCCTCATATCAACATCCGCCTGCCGTGTTTCCCTCACTGGAATGGCAAGCTCAGACGCCACTCGTTCCCTGGCCGAGATGGGCCCAGCCTCGGCCTTATCCGCAAGCCCGCTGAAATCGAAAGATTTGCGGGCCATTGCCTCGGCTCTTCCATGCTCTCCCGCCGTATATGCTTCCATTACCCTTCTCGCCGACTCCAAATCTGCCATGTCGGACGCCGTTCGTTCTCCTGCAGGAATGGCACGGATTTCGTTGAAGGTCCTGCGAACCTCTTCCATCACTCGAGCCGGTGATACAGGCGGCCACGCCTTCACCTCGACGGCAGCTCTCTCATTACTCTTGTTTGCTTCCGCCCTGTCGCGTATCTTCTGCCATTCCAGATTACTCTGCGCTTGCCCGCCGAACCTCGCACGTTCCGAAAGAGCGCCTGCTCCGCCAAACATTGCGCCCATCGCAGCGCCGACCAACCCTTCATAGGCGAGTGCGCTCTTATCGATAGGGTCGCCGAGTGCCGTCGAAGAAATACCGCCCTGAAGCGATTCTTCACTGCCATCGCCTATCGCGTCGAGAACTATTGGAGCAAAAAACCGCCCTGCCTTTGATTCAATGATTTTTCTGGCAGTCTCATTACCGAGAGCTTTGGCAATCCCCTTGCTCACCCCCCCTTCCGCCCTGCCGGCCTGCGCCGCCGCCAGCGCCCTGCCAAACCCGGTTGCGACAGAAGTCTGCGCATAATTTGACAGCGGCAGCATCGCCATATTTGCCGCCAGCGCCTTTTGTGACGCGCGGTAGGCATCTTCGTGATTCATTCCGCGCTTTCGCAGCTCGCCATAAACATCCGCCTGCTCCATCTGTGACTCCAACGCCGCAGAGAGCGCTGAGCCCAGCCCCGTACCTGCCGGCCCTGTAAGCAAGGCCAGCGGTATTTGCTGGAGAGCACTCATCGCCGTGTAAGGCACGGCGCGAAAAACATCATGTACCAGCTGTCCGCCGGCAGAAGCCGGCATATTGTAAGCCCCGGGATCAATGACCGCCTGCGCCTTCTCAAGCCCGCTTTTAAGCGCGGCTCGTTCTCCCTGAATCCCGTGAAGAAGCTTGTCGTCACCGATGCTCTTATTTCTCAGAATTGCCGCGCGCTCCACCATCGACAGCATATCGTTCGGAGCGACGGGAGCGGCTGACACATCGCCAGGCATATCTCCGAGCATACCGCTGTCCATCTGGCGTCCGGCATAGACATCCGCGATATCCCGTTTCACGACATGCCTGATCTGCTCGTCGTTCATCGCGACAACGTCAGCATCGCGCCCGGCGACATCTGCCGTGCCGCCGCGCAAGGCCTTCCATATACTCCACTCTGGTAGGCTAGGATCGTGTTTTTGCGCATTTCCTGCAATCTTCTGCCCGAGGCCGCCCTCTTTAAGACGTTCGACCCTGTTGCGGGGCGTAAGAGACGGAATAAGCCCCTCCCACGGACGCCCGCCGATTGAGGCGTTATCTCCCCTGCCGCCCCCAGATTCCGGAGTTATCGTCTCCGCCTCCTCCATTTCTTGAGAATCGCCGTTTCCATATATCTTTGCAAATGCCTCGTCGGGAGACATGTATTTTCCGTCTTGCGCGCCGGGCGCACCGGCGCCGTAAATCTTCTCGAACGCTTCGTCCGGAGACATAAAATTCTTTGTTACAAAATTCTTTGCCACGGAGATCCCTCCCACAAAAAAATAAAGGCGGGGAAATCCCCGCCTCATGCTTTCACGTCGTTATTTATCGACCCTGCCGATAAATACTCTATTCCCCACGGAGCTCCGCAAAAGAAACATCCTCGGGATACTCGCCCGCCAGCCTCTTCAGCGACAGGGCGATCGTCTCAAACAGCGGCCACAGCTTATCCCCGCCGCTCCACGTATAAGAGGTGCCGTTGCACTCATAATCCACGACCACGGAGACGCGTGCCACGCGGAACCAGCCGTGCGCATTCGCATCCCGCAGTCCCGTCTCCAGCGCGTCCATCAGCGTCGAAACGGAGGCGCAGACAATATCGTCCCCGCCGCCGCCGTAATGCGAGTGCCCCTTGCAGGAAATCCCGACAATCTCCGAGCCTCCGGCATCGTTCCCGATCCTCCTTACAACAACCTCGATCATCCCTAAACCCGCCTTTCCGCGCGCCATGCCTCAGCGCCGCGCGCCGCAAGCCAATCAAGAAAACGCCGCGCCCCCTTCATATCGCAGAGAATATCGTCAATCGCCTCCCTGTCCGCCCCCTTCACGGGCGAACAAGAAAGCATCTGCACATGCATCTCCGCCTGATAGACCTCCTCACAGCCCTTAAGCGCCGGATAATCCACCCGCGCCAGCAACGGGGACAGCCTGCGCAGCATCTCCTGCCGGCGTCTGCGTTCCTCCTGCTCCCGCTGAGATAAAACCTGTGGCTGTTCCTCTGCCGTCATCATTCGCCGCTCCTTCCGAATTGGGGCCCCGCGCCCCTCCTTCGACACTCATATTCGCCACCTGGCCGAGAATCATATAGACACGCTGCAGCAGCGCGGCGACATTCTGCACCGGCGGCAGCTGACCCGCGGCCACAAGCTGTCCAAGCCTTTCAAGTCCGCTCATCGCCTGCCGCAAAAGCTCCGCCTCCCGCGGGTCCTTGACAAACCGCGCGACATCCTTGATCCCCCACAGGTCGAGAATCTTCCTCGCCACCTCGTAAATATTCTGCGGCGTCATCACGCCGATCTGCATCAGCGGACCGGCATATCCCATCAGCGCCATCAGCTGCTGCACCTCGACATCCTCCTGCGCCGTCGCGCCGCCGATATCCACCGTAACGTCAAACTCACCCGCCAGGTCGTCCGGCGAAATCTCCAGAGGCTCGTTAAAGACGCGCACAACGATCTCCTGATCGACAAACTGCTGATTCAGCGAGAGCATCATCATATAAAGCGGCCGCACCCCCGTCTCCGCGAACACCCGCGCGATAAGCTCGATGCGAGAAGCCGAAGCCCCCATGATCGCCTTGATGCCGGTGGCCGTCTTATTGAGAGAGCCGGCGTCGAGCCCCTGATTATAGCGAGTCACCCCCGAACGCTGCTCGCTCTGCGTCTGGGCGAACTCCAGCAGCTGCAAAGCAAATCCCTGAAACGACTGCGGCGTAATCTGGCGGATGCCGCCGGGACGGGAGACGCGGACGATCTTACCCGGCCACGGGGAAGCCAGCGCCTCCGTATCTACACCGTAGCCGTCCTGCACCTCCCACATCTGATTATTCTGAAACGAAAGATTATCGCTAACCTGCCGCATCACAGCCGTCTTAAAGCGCTGAAACTCCCCGATCAACTCCGCGTAGCCGATGCCGAGAAACTGATAGACGTCAAGAATCGGCCTCAGCGCCACAAAAGGCGGCCGCCCGTGCGCATAAGGATTCTTCTCCATGCGGATTACCCTGTCGCAGCACATCACCACCAGATAAGGCTCCGCGCGGCCATCGCCCTGCGTGTCGAGCAACCCCCACCATTCATAGACATCGACCTTGATGCGCCCCACCTGCTTATCCGTGTTCACCGGGTAATCCCCGGAAATATTCTGCGCGACCGCGTTGCGGGCCGACTCCTCCTCCGTGGCGGCATAATCCTGAGACCTCGCCGCGCGCACCACATCGTCAATATCCCGATACACGCCGTCCCGTTCGCGTTCACGCAAATAGGCGATCGTGCGCCGTACGCGATGGACGGCAAAGCGCATCTGCTCGATACTCTTCGCTTCCGGGTCATACAAAAAATCCTCAGGAGGAATAATATCCACCTGAGGACCGCTGTAAGTCTTGATCCGCTTCTCGCCGCGCACATCCCGATAGACCCGGACTGCCTCCAGCGCCGACGGCTGCACCATAAAAGGCGGAGCGTTGCCGTAAGCAGAGGCGTACATACCGCCTCCCTGCACGGACGGCCCCTGCCGCACCGGCAGATACTCCGTCCCGATGCCTCCGTAGACGGCGATCGAATCCACCTCCGGGTCGCTATACAGCTCGCGCATCCGCGGCTCCAGCACCGCCGGTTCGGCAAAGCCCTTGCGCACATACTCCTCCGTCCACGTACACTTTGCGACCGCGGTCCCGTAAATCATCGCCGCCTTCGCCCATTCATACATCGTAAGGAAGCCGCGGCACTTATTCATAAACTGCCAGTTCAGCAGCTTCTCGAACTTCTCCGCCTTACCGATATCCTCGCGGCCCTGCGGAAGCACGGATATGGCCTTTCGCGAACCGCAGAAAGCCTTCATGAGCGCGGGCATCGCCCATTCGATGGCGTCCATCACATCGCTCGAGGCGATACGGCTCCTGCGTTCGCGCAGACTCTTTTCGTCGCCGCGCGCGCGATAAAGGTCATAAAGCTCGCCGCGCTTGCCCGACTCCGCCTCAGAAGCCAGCTGTGCCTGCGTAATGTCACCCTTCACCACCTGCGCCGCCAGAACCTTAAGCGCCGCGGCATCCCCGTCCGCCACGGGCAACATCATATCGACACCAGGATTCCGCTGATAATCTCCTGCCATATTTTCACCTACTTGCCTGCGGGGGACTTATTTGACAGATAGGCACGCGCCTGCTCTTCCGTCATTCCCGTAGCCTTCATAAAGGCTGCAAGACGCGGGTCTGTCGAAACATCAGAGCGCGGCGTCATCTGGTCTGCGAAATAATCCGCTATCCTATTCGCCAAAAGCCCCACGGATGAATTCCCCTCATACCCATCCTCGCCTCCGGCGGCCTTAATGAAATCCACCATCGTCTTATAATCGACCGACTGCGGCTGCGCTGGCACCTTGAACCCCGTCGGCGAAACGTCCTTTGTATAGGGATTCACCCAATAATAAGCGCCGTCCCCCATCGGCATCAGTTGGCTGGGATGCTCGCGGCCCTGTCCGGTCCTTTCAAGCATCCCCCTCTTATACCAGCCATCCTGTGCGAGAGCCCTGTTCTTATAATCCTGCTCAAAAGCCGCATTCTGCTTCGCGAGGCCGAGCTGGTCTTTCGCCAATACTGACTGCGCCTCCTGATATGGAGACATCGCCACTCCGAGCCGGTATTCATCTCCGATACTCGCGTTATCATACGGCCCCGTTTTACGGGTCACAATTTCATTGCCTGTGTTATAACTTTCCGTCTGCGGCAGAATATACTTTTCCGCATCCTTAACATTCGCCCCTAACTGAATCAGCCTGCCGAGCGCACGTCCAGTCGCGGAATTATACCCCATGCCAGAAAAAGCGTCGGCCAAATCAGTGGTATAACCCGACTTTTACAGAAAATCTAGAAGTCCACAAATCGACCCATCAATAAACCCAGTCCCGGAGCGGAAAATTACAATTCTGTTTCGGGTTTTCTTTATTCTATTTACGTTATGCTATTGTTGTGCTATACTATATTTGTATTGTTCTTCATTCTTTTTCTGGAGAAGAGGCGATTTGTCATGATCCGCAAGGACAGCAGAGTATATAAGAGCGGCGCAGTCAAAACTCAGGTTCGCGTGGTCGAGGGCTACAGACCTGGGCCAGGATGTCCTCCAAAGCAGCGTACTCTAAAGAATTTTGGCTATTTGGAGGATCAGGAGGATCCTGTGGCTTTTATGGCTATGGTTCGCGAGTATGACGAAAACTGTAAGAATGAGCCGGTGACACGGCTTGAGGTTCCTTCTACGCTTAAGATGTATTCACAGTCCAACCGCGTAAGGAATTATGGCTGCAGGTTCCTCGAGGCACTATATAACAGTCTTGAGATTGACGGCTTTATTGAACGGTATGCTGCATACTCTGGATATAAGGGCAATATTCCTTTGGCTGAGATATTTAAGTTTTTTGTGTTGACTCGCATTTTGGCTCCTGATTCCAAAAGGGGAAGCTGTCAGATGAAGGAGGAATTCTACGGTATGTCGTGCGATTTTTCTTTGCAGGACGCATACCGAGCTCTCGACGTGTTCGGAGATATGTCGCAGGATCTCCAACTTTGGCTGAACAATGAGGTGAAGCGCAGCATAGGGCGCGATATGTCTTATGCCTTTTATGATGTTACCAATTTCTTTTTCGATATAGATTTCCCTGACGATGAAGGAGGATACCGCAGGCGCGGGGTTTCTAAGGAACATAGGGTGGATCCTATAATCCAGATGGGGCTATTTCTTGATGAGAAGGGTCTGCCCGCATGTATGTCTTTGTTTCCGGGGAATAGGAGCGACTGTATGACGCTTAAGCCTGTGATGGCAGAGGTGCGCGGGAACTATGGTCTGAAGAGGCTTGTCGTTGTCGCAGATAAGGGATTGAACACTTCAAAGAATATCGACATGATCTGCAATAACGGCGACGGTTATGTCGTGTCTCAGGTGCTGCGCGGCAAGAAGGGCAGCCGCTACCATGAAGCGATGTTCGATGACGGCGGATATATACAGAATGCAGACGGCAGTTACCGTTACAAACTCTTTACAGAGGAGTACACAGGCAAGGACAACGACGGACACTCAGTTGAAAGATGCCGCAAGGTTCTTATTTACTGGAGTCGGGCAGATGCAGAAATGGCTCGCCGCAAGCGTGTGGAAAAATTGCTGCGTGCTGAGAACGCAACAAAAAATAACGCTTATTCTATTCAGCACGGATGCCTCGAATATACAAAAGAAGAGATTTGCGACGGTCACGACGGGCATATAGTAAAAAACGTCAGAAAGAGACTCAAACTGGACGAAGAAAAGGCCGAGGCAGATTCCCGTTTCGACGGTTATTTCTGCATCATCACAAGCGAGATGGAATATGATGCCTCAAAGATACGCGAGGTCTACGGCGGTCTTTGGCGCATCGAGCAGTCTTTTAGGGTGATGAAGTCAGGTCTCGAAGCAAGGCCGGTCTTTGTAAGCACGCAGAAGCATATCCTGGCTCATTTCACTATCTGTTTTACAGCTCTGCTGATAGTGAGGCTGCTGCAGCTAAAAATGGGGGAAGACGCCATCTCCGCCGAACGAATAGCGGCGGCACTTGGAGCGGCGAATTGCCAGGTCCTGCGCGGAGGCATTGTGCATCTTCTGGATGTAGGCGGCAGCATGGCGTTTAAAAAGCGTATAGGCCGCAATGGTAAACAGGTCGACACACTTGCTTTTTCCGGCGAAGACGAGATTGCGCTTGATTATGCCAAGATACAAAAGGCATTTTGCGTTGATTTCTACGATGCTTATCCAAAGCAGGAAGTCTTTAACAGATTTCTTAAGGGGATAAAATAGCATAACAGAACCTTTTGCTCAGATAAGAGAAAAATATCGGTTGTAGCAACGGCTCGGATGGTTTTGACTCTGGGGTGATGTAAAAGTCGGGTCGTCTGCAAAGCCGGGTACTGGCGGCGGTGTCGTTTGCTGTTATAATATCAAAATGAAATTTTAAGCATGGAGGAAGAGCTGATGAAAAAATTTACAGCCGCGCTGATCATAATACTCTGCTTTGCCACCGCCTCTTTCGCCGCCTTCGGCAAGAAGGGCTTCGTTCCCGACGGCGATCCTATCGCCTATAAGGGGCTCAAGGTGACGGAAAACGGCGTGAACATCATCTTGATGAACAAGGGCGATAAAACGGTGGTTTTTAACGCCGCGCTCGCGTTTCTCAATAACCGGCGTCAGGAGATCGGCGACGTCTATATAGAAAAGACGACGATCGAGCCCGGGGGCGAGGCGGCGTTCAAGGACCTTTTCCTCAAGGGGGACTACAAGGCCTGCCGAAAGGCCGAGTCGCTGCGCTGGACTATATACGAACTGGAAGTCAAGTAGTTTTCCCGCCCCGCGCGGACGCTTCCGCGCGGGGTTTTTGTATTCTTACGGCGTCTCGGAATTTTTTCTTAAAATTCTGTCAAGCATCTGTGAAAATGTCACCTTAACTCGTCTGTGAAAATGTCACTT
>OLGB01003437.1_pt1 | contig 14863 bp, 9 predicted proteins | sample 1605691 | NCBI WGS metagenome assembly OLGB01 (sample SAMEA3888925, study PRJEB22519) | human gut metagenome | biome: human gut; feature: human-associated habitat; material: faeces | place: Denmark | collected 2010 | reverse complement strand
AACATTGTTGCCAATCATGGCTTTCTTTCCGGTAATTTGACAAATCTTCGACATTTCTATCTTATTTTTATAGTTTTTATCTATACTTATTTCAAACAGAGCGCAAAGTAAGTACTTTTATCGATACCAAACAAGTTTTTCATAAAATAATTCATTGTCTGATAGCATTTTTTCTTCATTTTAAGCACTCACAGAGCATCATTAGAGCATTTTGAATGGCTTTTTGCACATTTCCACCCCTTCCATCATCTCCCTCTTGTCTGAAAGTTACAATTTCATTTTTATAGGCAGCAGCAATCCATACCGTTCCGACGGGCTTTTCCGCTGTCCCCCCTCCGGGACCTGCAATTCCTGATGTAGCGACAGCGCAATCTGTTTTCAACGCTTTCATCGCACCTTTCACCATCTCGATAACAGTCTCCCGACTGACAGCTCCATATTTCTCCAAAGTTTCAGCAGAGACATGAAGCAGAGACATCTTTACCTCATTAGAATATGCCACAATCCCTCCGTTAAAGTATTCCGAACTCCCCGGAACAGAAGTCACCAGAGCTGCAATACTACCTCCCGTACAACTTTCTGCGGTGGAAAGGGACAAATTCTTCGATTTTAATAACTCTCCAATCCTTTCTTCCAGCTTCATATACCTTATATATATATTATTTCTATATTTTGTTCTATTTTTCCTCTCCACATCACCAAATCCATATCAACTCCGTATTTGCTCCGTATCTATACACTTGGACTTGGTATGGAGTTGGTATGGACCAGACACGGACCAGGTATGGTGCAGACTAGAAAGTGTCCTGAAATTCCTTTTACTGCAACGTTACGCGTGAGTAAGCCGGTGCATCTATCGAACAGAAATCTTTATCCTGATATTTGAAATAACCTGTAATCGCAATCATAGCGGCATTATCCGTCGTATAGCTGAACTTTGGAATAAATATATTCCACCCATACTTTTCGGCATGTTCACGAAAGGCATTGCGCAGGCCATTATTAGCAGAAACACCACCGGCCACGGCTACTTGCTTTATCTTATATTCTTTAGCAGCCTTACGGAGCTTATCCATCAGGATATCCACCACGGTAGCTTCAAGCGAAGCCGCCAAATCTACCTTGTGATGCTCGATGAAATCGGGATCTTCCTTCATCCAGTCACGCAAAGAATACAGGAATGAGGTTTTTAAACCGCTGAAACTATAATCTAATCCGGGGATATGGGGTTTGCTAAAAGTAAATGCCTTCGGATTTCCCTGACGGGCCAACTTATCAATAATCGGACCACCGGGATAACCCAGACCCATTACCTTCGAACACTTGTCAATGGCTTCTCCAGCAGCATCATCAATCGTCTGCCCTAAAATCTCCATATCATTATATGCCTTTACCAGAATAATTTGTGAATTTCCTCCCGATACAAGCAAGCAAAGGAAAGGAAATTCAGGTTGAGCATTTTCTTCACCTTCTGCTTTAATGAAATGAGCTAACACATGACCTGTCAGATGATTAACATCAATCATAGGAATACCTAAAGAACGAGCAAAACCTTTGGCAAATGACACACCTACCAACAAAGAGCCCATCAATCCCGGTCCTCTGGTAAACGCCACTGCACTCAATTCTTCCTTAGTCACTCCGGCGCGTTTCAATGCTTCATGCACCACCGGAACTATGTTTTGCTGATGTGCACGTGAAGCTAATTCGGGAACTACACCACCATAGGCTTCATGCACCGCCTGACTGGAAACGACGTTTGATAGCAGATACCCATCTTTGATGACGGCAGCAGAGGTGTCATCGCAAGAACTTTCTATTCCTAAAATTATTGTACTCATATCGTTATTTACGTTTAAACGCTGCAAAAGTAGTGATAAAAGTAGGATTGATAACGTATTATTTCATATTTTTGTTGGCTAATTCAAACAAACCGCCTATCAGAAAGTTAAAAAAGACAGTTCGCTGGGTGCTCGGTATTATACTTAGTTTGTATATCGGGACTATATTGTTGTTGAACATTCCTTACGTTCAGCGACAAATATCCGTGCTGGTTGCAAACGAATTGGCTAACGTTCTGGGTACGCAACTGACCATCGGGCGGATAAATATGGGACTGCTAAACCGCATCATAATCGATGACTTATTATTGAATGACCAGTCCGATAAAGAAATGCTGAAAATATCCCGTCTTTCAGCTAAATTCGATATATTACCCCTATTCAAGGGAAAAGTTTCCATCAGTAACGTTCAGTTATTTGGTTTTAACATCAATCTGGAAAAAAAAACACCGGAAGATATACCCAATTTCCAGTTTGTACTTGATGCATTTGCCTCTAAAGATACCATCAAAAAAGAAAGTAATCTGGATATCCGCATCAATTCTTTATTGATACGGCGTGGCAAGTTGTCCTACAATGTGCTGTCGGCAGAAGAAACACAAGGAAAGTTCAATGCACAGCACATACAACTGCGTAACATTATTGCCAATATCTCCTTAAAAGCACTTCAAAATGATTCTATAAATGCTGCAATCAAACGTTTAAGTATAGAAGAAGGAAATTCCGGATTTGAGTTAAAAAGGCTGAGCTTAAAGGTTGTTGCAAATGATCAGAAGATGAATATCGAGAATTTTGCAATCGACCTGCCCAATACTTCACTTGCCATGGACACCATACGTATGGAATATGACAGTCTGGGGGCCTTTGGCAATTTTGCTAATGATGTTCACTTCTCGTTCCGTATGCTGCCTTCAGATATCGTACTTCGTGATTTGGCAGCATTTGTTCCCGCATTTTCTCCTTTCAAAGAAAAGCTGCAAATAGCTGTAGAAACAAACGGTACCATTAACCAGCTGAACTGTCCCCACCTGTCAATTACAGGAGGACCACATTTCCGTTTGAGAGGAGATGTATCTTTTCAGGATCTATCCCGTCCTCAGGATGCATTTGTATTTGGTAACCTGTCCAATCTATATGCCGATCCGGAAGGGGTTGCCTTTTTTGTACGCAACTTGAGTAAGAATTACGAGGGTGTTCCTCCTATATTGCAACGTTTTGGCACCATTTCATTTCATGGAGAAGTATCAGGCTATTTCACGGACATCGTAACTTATGGTTTGGTACACACAGATATTGGCTCCATCAAGACGGACTTGAAAATAAGCTCAGATAAGGAAAAAGGTTATTTTGCATATTCGGGTGCCGTGAAGACTGAAGAACTCGAATTGGGCAATATGCTGGATAACGAAAAGCTGGGAAAAGTAACTTTCAATCTTGACGTTGAAGGTAGCCACTATGATAATCAATATCCTTCCATTGTGATGAAAGGATTAATCGCTTCCATCGACTATAGTGATTATAACTATGAGAATATCACACTGGACGGAAAATACAAACAAGGCGGTTTCAATGGAAAAGTTGCATTGGATGACGAGAATGGGTCTATTCTGCTGAACGGTAATATCAATACCGTCAGCCGTATACCGACTTTCAACTTTCACGCCAGCATTCGCAATGTGCGTCCGCACGAACTCCACCTGACCCCCAAATATGAGGATACGGAACTTTCTGTTCAATTAACAGCCGACTTCACGGGTGGCTCCATTGATGAAATGAATGGAGAAATCAATATCGACAGTCTGCAATTCACTGCACCCGATAAGGAGTATTTTCTGGATAACCTGAAAATCGCTGCCAGCCAGAGAGATAGTTCTCATAAACAGCTGACAGTAACATCTAATTTCCTGAATGCAAGTATCGAGGGAGATTATTCCTATCGTACCCTGCCTGCCAGTGTAATGAATATCATGCGGAAATACATTCCCGCTCTGATATTACCGGACAAGAAACCCATAGAAAGCGAGAATAATTTCCATTTTGATGTAAACATCTTCAATACGGATTTATTATCCACTGTATTCAATGTTCCCATTAAAATCTATACACACTCTACCCTCAAAGGTTATTTTAATGACAAAGCGCAACGTCTACGGGTAGAGGGATATTTCCCACGGTTGCGTTACGGAGATAAATTCATTGAGTCCGGGATGTTACTATGCGAAAATCCGGGTGACAAAATTCATGCCCGCTTGCGCTTCAATAACCGCAAGCCGACAGGTGCAATAAACATTGCATTGGAAGCTCAGGCCAAAGACGACCTTATTCAGACTTCCCTAAACTGGGGTAACAGTAGTTCCGTCACCTATAGTGGTAAACTGGCTGCTACTGCACATTTTCTCCGTGCACAAACTGAGGAGCTGGATAATAAACGTTCCCGTAGGGCTGTTTCGGCATTGAAAACAATCGTAGATGTGCAAAAGACGGATATCATTCTGAATGATACTCTATGGGAAATACACCCCTCACAAGTAGTCATTGATTCCGGGAAAATACATATTAATGATTTCTATTTCAGCCACAAAGACCGACACTTGCGCATCAATGGGGTTATTTCGGAAGAACCCAATGACACGATACGTCTGGACTTGAAAGACATTAATATAGGATATGTATTCGACATAGCTGACCTTGGAGTTAACTTTAAGGGTGAAGCTACCGGTCCTGCCTATGCCAGTGGAGTATTAAAGACCCCCGTTATGTATACCGACCTATTTATCCGAAGTCTTGGGTTGAACGACGGATTGTTGGGCGATGCCAATATTCATGGAGAATGGCATCACGAAGTAAAAGGAATTTATCTCGATGCACATATTCGTGAGAAAGACATAGCCAAAAGTCATGTATATGGATATATCTACCCCATAAAACCTACAAGTGCACTCAACTTACAGATTGAAGCGGACAGCACCAATCTCAAGTTTATTGAACACTACATGAGTAGTATTACACCGGAATTTAACGGACGAGCCAGTGGCAACGTACACTTCTATGGTAAATTTAAAAGGCTTACCATGGAAGGGCGCGTACTTGGCGATGCTTCCATGAAGGTAGATGTATTGAACACCACTTTCTTCATAAAAGACAGTATTCTCATAGAGCCGAACGGGCTGACTTTTCATAATAACCGCATTTTCGACCCTCAGGGCAACCAAGGACACGTAAACGGTTACCTGCACTATGAACACTTCAAGAATCTGGAATATCGTTTTCAGTTTGACGTAAATAATATGCTGGTGATGAATACAAAAGAATCGCTTGATTTACCTTTCTATGGTACGGTATATGGAACAGGTAATGCTCTGATTGCCGGTAACGCACGGGATGGCGTAAATATAGATGTAGCTATGACTACCGACCGAAATACCAATTTTGTTTATATAAAGGATAATGTATCTTCTGCTGCCAATACCCAATTCATCAAGTATGTAGATAAAACACCTCGTCGTGCTGTGCTGGACTCCATCAATTTGACCTCTGATTATGAGCTGGCTCAACAAGAGATACAACAGGAAGAAGAAAGTCATACCGATATCCGCCTTAATCTGCTTGTAGAAGCTACCCCGAATGCAACCATGAAGATTGTTATGGATCCCATTGCAGGCGACTACATCAGTGGACGAGGGTCCGGAAATATCCGCACAGAGTTTTACAACAAAGCAGATGATGTAAAAATGTTTGGTAGTTACCGCATCAGTCAGGGAGTTTATAAATTCAGTTTGCAGGAAGTGATACGCAAGGATTTTACAATAAAAGACGGAAGTACTATCAGTTTTAACGGTCCTCCGTTGGATGCCACCATGGATATCCAGGCAAACTATATGGTGAATTCCGCATCATTGAATGACCTGGTACCCAATGCAAGCAGCTATGGAATCCCTACGAATATCCGGGTAAACTGTACCATGAATCTGACAGGTCAACTCACTTCTCCTGACATTAAGTTGGGACTGGAAGTGCCTAATGAACGAGATGAAGTACAAGCACTTATACGCAACTATATCCCTACGGACGAACAAATGAATATGCAGATCCTCTATCTGTTAGGTATCGGCAAATTTTATACACCCGAAAATGTAGATGCCACACAAAACTCGAATATGATGACTTCTGTGCTTTCATCCACCCTTTCGGGACAACTAAACAATGCACTTTCCAACATTATTAATAGTAACAACTGGAATATAGGTACCAACCTCAGCACCGGAGAAAAAGGCTGGACGGATATGGAATTCGAAGGAATGCTATCGGGGCAATTACTGAACAATCGTCTGCTTATCAATGGTAACTTCGGATACCGCGACAATCCGATGGCAAATACGAACTTTGTAGGAGACTTTGAAGCAGAATGGCTTGTGAACCGTAGCGGAGATATTCGCCTGAAAGCGTATAATGAGACGAACGACCGCTATTACACAAGGACCAATCTGACAACGCAAGGTATCGGTATCATTTTCAAGAAGGACTTCAACCGATGGAAAGAGCTTATGTTCTGGAATAAGTGGAGGTTGAAAAGACTGAGACGGGAAATGGAACAAAAAGAAGCGGAAAAGGACACCGAAGAGCAAACAGAAGAAACAGAAACCACCGCTACCCAAGAGGCAGCAAAAGCAAAAGAAAAGAGAGGGGGAAGTTAATTTTCCCCTTCTTTATTTTCATACAGGCTATTTTCTTATTCATATATCAATTTATAATCATTTACAAAGCCTATTCCTTCCGCTGTTTCTATACAGTTCAGCAACCGCCACTCACAACTGAGCACCCAGCTACGGAAATTCTCTTCGGGTTGATACTCACTCCTAGCGAACTCCAACAAACGGTCTACCTCAAAATTATCGGAAATAATACCTGCTCCGCCTCGTGCCGCATCATAAGCGTTACAATCCTGTTCGATGTGCGCCGGTACCATTAACAAAGGCTTACCCAGATACATAGCCTCACAAACGGATTCAAAGCCTGCCGTAGTGGCATATACCCGGCAACCCGACATATAGCGAAGGAATTTTTCGTCATCCAACTGATGAAATGACAATGTTTCATCCATCCGGCACACTTCCAGCTCATCCGGTTTGTCCCAGAAGAAGTGCAAAGGTACTTCAGGATGCTGCTCATGCCACTGGGAGATACTTTCTCCAAATCCGGCATTAACCATATAACCGTGCACATACTCTCCAGAAGCAGCTTCACAACAAAGCACTTCGCGCCGCAGTAAAGGCGGTACCACGCGTATATGCGCTTCTTCGTCCGTTTCCATCGGACGGAATGAGAGAGCCAGCTTCTCTTTGGCTCCGATACACGTGAGTCGTGTAAAAAAACGGAGCATCAGCAGGCTCATAGGATTCTTTTGGGGAAACTCAAAGTCATGATGCAGGAAAAGATATTGATGGCCGACACTGATCTGCGGTACAGAAGGGCGGAAAAAAAGATAAGTCAAACCCGTCAGTAACTCATAAAAGTTGATTACGAGGTCCGCATCAGTTTCATGGATACGCCGGTGAATATAACAGATGCTACGCAGATAAGCAGGAACCTGCATCAGATTATATGCGATACTGCGAGACATGCTGACCCGCTTATTGGCAGGCGTAGGCAAAAAGTTCGGACTGAGAAAGCGTTTCACAGGTGCCTGTATGCTGCGATTGAAGAAACCCGGCAGGCGACGGGTATTGCTCTTCCCCACCAGTACTTCTACTACCTCGTGCCCGTTGCGTCGTAGAATTTCTTCCAGCGTGATGGCTTGCGTCAGATGACCGCGGCCTTCTCCTTGAACAATAAAAAGAACTTTCATCTTTATATTTTTATAATTTAGTAATTTGCAATTCACGATTTTAACTACAGAGGCGCTCTTCAGGTTTTTCGTTCATCATCATATCCTCGTACCGTACGTCGCATTTACGTGCGCGGGCAAACTTCACCAATTCCTCCTCAAAATCGGAAATATAAGAAACAGCGGATTTTACTTTTTGTTTAATCGCTTGTAGCAAAGAATAATAAGGTTGTCCATGCCGGGCACGATACACATTATAAAATAATAGAATGGTAGAATAAAAAGCACGTAATCTCATAGTGTCTGTATTTTTAGTTGCAGGCAAAGGTCGGTTATTCGTATTACGCCGGTATGTAGAAAATATGACAAGTATCTTTCATTTTTTTCGCTGAACTTCCTTATCTTTACAGAAAATAAGCTGCATCTCAGCATAACTTTTTCATGCAAGCATGAAAGTTATACCTTCGATTTGCATTATCTTTACTCCCTCAAAAGAAACTCTCGTATGAAAAAGCCCGGAAATATCCTCATTGTCGATGATAACCGCAGTGTGCTCACCGCTGTGCAACTGCTGTTGAAACCCCATTTCGAAAAGATCATCACGCTCACTTCACCTGTCACACTTACCTCTGTGTTGCGTGAAGAAACTCCATCGGTAGTGTTACTTGACATGAACTTTACATCAGGCATCAATACCGGAAACGAAGGATTATTCTGGTTGCAGGAGATCAAACGCCTTCGTCCCTCCTTGCCTGTGGTTCTTTTCACTGCTTATGGAGATATCGATCTTGCCGTGCGTGGCATTAAAGAAGGAGCTACGGACTTTATTGTCAAGCCATGGGATAATCAAAAGCTGGTGGAAACCTTACTGAATGCAGCCCAAGCCATTTATAATAAGAATAACGGAAAAAGTGCCTCGCCCGTAACCCCTGCCATGTATTGGGGAGAAAGTCCCATTATGCAGCAACTGCGCTCGCTGGTGGAGAAAGTCGCCATAACCAATGCAAATATACTTATCACCGGAGAAAACGGTACGGGAAAAGAGATGCTGGCACGTGAAATTCATGCACTTTCTTCCCGCCGTACGAAGGAAATGGTTGCCGTGGACATGGGAGCCATCACCGAAAGCCTCTTTGAAAGCGAGCTTTTCGGGCATACAAAAGGCTCTTTCACAGATGCATACGCTGACCGTCCCGGTAAGTTCGAAACAGCAGACCATAGCACACTGTTTCTCGATGAAATCGGCAATTTACCCTATCACCTGCAAGCCAAACTACTGACCGTATTGCAACGCCGCAGTATTGTCCGTGTAGGCAGCAACCAGCCTATCGCTGTCGACATCCGTCTGATTTGTGCTACCAACCGCAACCTGAACGAGATGGTACAACGCAATGAATTCCGTGAAGACTTGCTTTACCGCATCAATACTATCCATCTTGAAATTCCGCCTTTGCGCGAACGGCCGGAAGACATTCTTCCTCTTGCCAAACGCTTTACAACACGCTTCTGCAAGCAATATGACAAAGCATTATTACGGCTTTCCGATGCTGCCTGTACCAAATTGAAAACACATCCCTGGTATGGAAATATCCGTGAACTGGAGCATGCCATAGAGAAAGCAGTCATTATTTGCGACGGCAACGAACTGCCGGCAGAACTGTTCCAGTTGCCTAAGCGTCCCGAAACCTCACGCACCGGAAGCGATACCGGTACAGAAGCAGCCACCCTTGAAGAAATGGAACGGAAAATGATACAAAAAGCTCTGGATACCTGTAACGGCAATCTATCCGCTGTTGCCGCGCAACTCGGTATCACCCGGCAGACTCTCTATAACAAAATGAAAAAGTTCGGATTATGAAACATTACTACCGATACATCACCGACCGCTACCTTTTCCGCATCATCATCTCTCTCCTGTTGGCAGGAGCTGTCACGGTATCCATTATTTATAAAGACCTTTTATGGATAGTCATCTCTTCCTTGCTGCTGCTGACGAGTCTGCGCTGGCAATGGAAACTGTATCGCCGGCATACACAGGAGGTCCTGTTTCTGCTCGATGCCATTGAAAACAACGATGCATCCATCCATTTCTCCGAACACGAAGACATTCCGGACAACCGTATTGTAAACCAGGCCCTGAATCACGTTGCTTCTATATTATATAATGTAAAGAGCGAAACGGCACAACAGGAAAAATATTACGAACTCATTCTCGACTGCATCAATACCGGTATCCTGGTACTGAACGATGCAGGTGCTGTTTACCAGAAAAATAATGAAGCCCTCCGCCTGTTAGGGTTGGAAGTCTTCACCCATGTTAGCCAACTAAGCCGTATCGATGCAAACCTTATGGGACTTTTCACCCATTGCCGTCCAGGAGATAAGTTACAAACCCGCCTATCCAACGAACGCGGTACGGTCAATCTCTCCATCCGCGTCTCCGACATAACCATCCGTCAGGAGCATTTCCGTATCCTTGCCCTAAATGATATCAATAACGAACTGGACGAAAAGGAAATCGACTCCTGGATACGCCTGATCCGTGTACTGACACATGAAATTATGAATTCCGTCACTCCCATCACTTCACTGAGCGATACATTGCTGACACTGATACAAGGAAGCGAAGAATTAAAAGCGAAAAGTGAATCCATTTCTTCCGACAAAGAAACTGCTGACGAAATCCGCAATGGCCTGCACACCATCAGCACCACGGGCAAAGGACTTCTCTCTTTTGTAGAAAATTACCGCCGTTTCACCCGTATCCCCAAACCGGAACCTTCCTTGTTCTACGTCAAAGGTTTTATCAACCGCATGGTGGAACTGGCACGGCATCAATATCCTGATTCCCATATCACTTTCCACTCCCACATCACTCCAGATGATCTTATTCTTTATGCAGATGAGAACCTTATCTCACAGGTACTCATCAACTTATTGAAAAATGCCATTCAGGCCATCGAAGCAGCAGAAATTCCGGAAGGCATTATCACCTTACACGCTTATTGCAATGAAAATGAAGCCGTACTCATCGAAGTATCCAATAACGGTCCTGCCATTCTTTCTGAAGTAGCAGAACACATTTTCATACCTTTCTTCACCACAAAAGAAGGTGGCAGCGGCATAGGTTTGAGCATTTCCCGTCAGATTATGCGCCTGTCAGGTGGTAGTCTTTCCCTACATCCCGGAAAGGAAACCATGTTTGTACTAAAATTCAATTAAGAAAATTTGTAATGAAGGATTATATGAAAAGAAAGTAAAATTCAATCTGAACATTTTACACCTTGCAATTGTTAAAAAATAGACGTAACTTCGCTTTGCGATAACTAAATCCTTGAATAAACAACTTAAATAATACCTAATTTATGATTTTTACAGCAGAAAACATTCTTTTAATCGGTTCTATCTTACTTTTCATTAGTATTATTGTCGGCAAGACCGGCTATCGATTCGGAGTCCCTGCCCTGTTACTATTCCTTGTCGTCGGCATGATTTTCGGTAGCGATGGTTTCGGACTACAGTTTCATAACGCTAAAGAAGCACAATTTATTGGTATGGTTGCTCTTAGCGTTATTTTGTTTTCCGGCGGCATGGATACTAAATTCAACGAAATTAAACCGATTCTCGTTCCGGGCATTGTTCTCTCCACAATCGGCGTACTGCTAACTGCCATCTTTACAGGACTTTTCATCTGGTGGATTGCCGGCATGAGTTGGTCAAATATTTATCTTCCTATCACTACATCCCTACTGCTTGCCTCCACCATGTCATCTACCGATTCCGCTTCTGTATTTGCCATCTTACGTTCGCAGAAAATGAATCTGAAACATAACCTTCGCCCCATGCTGGAACTTGAAAGTGGTAGCAATGACCCGATGGCTTACATGCTTACCATCGTGCTGATACAGTTCATACAATCCGGTGGAATGGGTGTTGGAGGTATCTTCAGTTCGTTCGTTATTCAGTTCATAGTAGGTGCGGCTGCCGGATACCTTCTCGGCAAACTTGCCATCCTCATGCTGAATAAGCTTAATATTGATAATCAGGCTCTTTATCCCATTCTTCTACTTGCATTTGTATTTTTCACTTTCTCCATTACCGATCTTCTGAAAGGAAATGGCTACCTTGCCGTTTACATTGCCGGTATTATGGTAGGCAACAACAAGATAATGCATCGCAAAGAGATTTATACTTTCATGGACGGATTGACTTGGCTGTTCCAAATCATCATGTTCCTTTGCCTCGGTTTGTTGGTAAATCCTCACGAATTACTCGATATCGCTTTGGTGGCAACGCTTATCGGTGTATTTATGATTGTTATCGGTCGTCCGCTCAGTGTCTTCCTCTGCTTGCTGCCTTTCGGCAAGAAGATTACAAACCGTTCGCGACTCTTCGTTTCTTGGGTAGGTTTGCGCGGAGCAGTGCCTATCATCTTCGCCACTTATCCGGTAGTAGCGCAAGTACCGGGTGCCGACGTGATCTTCAATATCGTATTCTTTATCACTATTGTTTCTCTCGTTATCCAGGGTACTACCGTTTCCTTAGCTGCCCGCTTACTGAAACTTTCTACCCCGTTGGAAAAGACCGGTAATGAATTCGGTGTGGAATTGCCCGAAGAAATTGATAGTGATCTCAGCGATATGACCGTTACCACGGAGATGCTGGAAGAAGGCGATACCCTGAAGGATATCACTCTGCCTAATGGAGCACTCGTAATGATTGTGAAACGAGGCACGGAATTCCTGATACCGAACGGATCGCTGAAATTACATTTGGGGGATAAGTTGTTGCTGATTTCGGATAAGAAGAGTAGTGATTAATATGTGTGTACTTTTTCTTTCGTTTGCCCGAAAGAAAAAGATACCAAAAAGAAAGGGCACGGGCTACGTCTACGGTGCTACTCCGATACCGCCATGCGCAGACGGGGCTCAAACTCGCTACGCTCAGACAGATCGCCCCTTACCTGCGCCTGACAATATCTCCGCCTGACGCACCTACGCCTATGCCCGAAGGCTGCGCGGTAAAGCGCTGCGCGATATAGGACTATGCATCACAGATGCTATGTAATACAACCACGTAATATTTCCCCCATTTACGCCGCATGGTTTCCCGGCCTCACTGTAGGGGTGTTAAGCGTAGAAAGTGTTTTCGGCGTTAAAAAGGGCAGGCTGTTTGAGCGAAGCGAGTTCCTGCCCTTTAGCTGAAAATACTTTCGGAGTAGCCCCGGAAGTGCAGCCTTGATTTTTTCTTTGGTATCTTTCTTTTGCATCAAGGCAAAAGAAAGTACAATTGGTTATTTTTTCTTTTTCTTTCGCCTCCCACCAAAGAATAAATATATAAACTTGCACGCCATCACATTTAGCTCTATATTTGCGCAGTTTTAACTAAAGTGTGCAAATTTAACAGATGAAACAGGAACAACACTTCATTGATTACATTGAACAAAGCATCATTCGGAACTGGAACTTAAACGCCTTGACTGACTATAAAGGTGCTACCCTCCAATATAAAGACGTGGCTCGCAAGATTGCAAAATTCCATATTGTACTGGAAAGTGCCGGTATCCAGCCGGGTGATAAAATTGCCGTCTGCGGTCGTAACAGTGCACACTGGGCAGTTACTTTCTTGGCATCCATCACTTATAGAGCTGTTATTGTACCTATCCTTCATGAATTTAAAGCGGATAATATACATAATATCGTCAATCACTCAGAAGCCAGACTGCTTTTTGTGGGAGACCAGGTGTGGGAAAACTTGAATGAAGACGCCATGCCGCAATTGCTGGGCGTTATTCTGATGACTGAATTCACCCCTGTAGTCTGTCGCGACAAACGATTGATGGAAGCTTTCGAGCACCGCAATACTCTATATGGACAGCGCTATCCTAAAAACTTCCGCCCCGAACATATCTGTTACCGGAAGGATGAGCCGGAAGAACTTGCCATCATTAACTATACTTCCGGTACTACCGGATATTCCAAAGGTGTTATGCTCCCCTATCGCAGCCTTTGGTCCAACGTGAATTACTGCCATGAGATGCTTCCGGTGAAACCGGGCGATAACATAGTTTCCATGCTTCCTATGGGACATGTATTCGGAATGACTTACGATTTCCTTTACGGTTTTTCAGCCGGGGCACACATCTACTTCCTCACTCGCATGCCGACTCCTAAAATTATCGCACAGTCTTTCGCTGAAATCAAGCCACGTGTCATCTCATGTGTGCCTCTGATTGTAGAAAAGATTATCAAGAAGAATATTCTGCCCCGTGTAGATAATAAAATTGGTAAATTACTACTCCATGTTCCTATCATCAATGACAAGATCAGAGCTCTTGCCCGCAAAGAAGCAATGGAAATATTCGGTGGTAACTTCGATGAAATTATCATCGGTGGAGCCCCGTTTAATGCAGAAGTAGAACACTTCCTCAAACAGATAAGCTTCCCCTACACCATCGCCTACGGTATGACGGAATGTGGCCCGTTGATCAGTTATGACCATAATAATGAGTATGTGCCCGGTTCTTGCGGACAGATATTGAAAGGGATCATGAAAGTCCGTATCGATTCGGAAGACCCTTATAATAAGGTAGGCGAGATTCAAGTATCGGGCGAGAACGTAATGAAAGGCTATTATAAGAATGATGAGGCAACCCAAAATGTCTTCACGGAAGATGGCTGGCTAAGGACGGGTGATTTGGGTACGATCGATCATGACAACCGTATTTTTATACGTGGACGTAGCAAGACGATGATCTTGGGCGCTAGCGGACAAAATATTTATCCGGAAGAGATTGAATCCAAATTGAACAATTTGCCATTCGTGATGGAGAGTTTGGTCGTGGAGAAAAACGGGAAATTGATCGGGATGGTGTATCCGGATTACGATACGGTGGATAGTACGGGTATCTCGCATACGGATCTTCCAGTTATCATGGAACAAAATAGGATAGAGTTGAACAAGCTCTTGGCTCCTTACGAAACGATCTCGGAGATACAATTGTATCCGACAGAATTTGAGAAAACACCGAAGAAAAGTATTAAGCGTTACCTGTACAGTAATTATTGATAAATAAATAGAAAGCAAACGCAGCTAATATTCAGCATATTGTAAAAGCGGTAGAAAATAATTCAAAAAAAAACGTCTTATGTTGTACAACATATATAATTAATACATACATTTGCATCGTTTTACAACA
>OLGB01003436.1_pt1 | contig 14864 bp, 14 predicted proteins | sample 1605691 | NCBI WGS metagenome assembly OLGB01 (sample SAMEA3888925, study PRJEB22519) | human gut metagenome | biome: human gut; feature: human-associated habitat; material: faeces | place: Denmark | collected 2010 | reverse complement strand
GTAATTTCATGTCGTAAAGTTCATGATTTTACGACAGATAAGCAACGCATATTCCAAAACATATTGCCTTGCTTATCATTTTTATTATACAAGTACGCATTTGCAATGTCAATGGCTCCCATTATGAAAGAGCAAAAAGAAACAAATCTTAAAACTGTATCAAAAAAAGAAAGTCAAAACGGCCGAAAAAAATGAGCCGTCAAAAACGTTGTCAAAAGCGTATGAACTGCCCATGGCAACGTTTTTACATTTTCTATCTATATAGGTCGTCTGTTTCCTATATCGTTCTTGCAATAAACCCACCTTCATTTTGGCTTTTCCGGACTACGGCCTCTATTATCTTTAGGCCGTCAAAGCCCACATGAGTAAAGGCTGCATCTATATTTTAGCTGCCTTTACAGCTTTGTCGTATATTCATGAACTTTACGACATGAAATTACCCCCCTTTTTGGGCGTGCCCTAAGAAGGGAACAAAAGAAAGCGGCTCCCATTTGCACATGCGGCGCAGTGGAGAGGGCTTTCTGTGATAGGGGAAGCAAACGGCTTGCCAGATAGGAAAGCCGTATGGCGAAGCTATGCCAAAAAGGAAGAAGATGCCGTGCAGAACAAGGGGTTTCCGTATATTCGATGCCTGTTTTGTAAAACGGGCGCCTCAAGGAACGCTGTAAGACAAATTGAAGAAAGTGGTTTAGGCATGGCGCTACATCCGCAAAAGGTTGAGCCGTTCTATCGAAACGGCGTTTGGAGGGATGTACAAAAGCCGTTGCTTCCCGGTTACGTGTTTGTATACGCCCAGGAAAGCTATCCCGCATGGAAGCTCTTGAAAATCGACGGTGTGATTCGGCTGCTTACCTATGGAGAGGAAGACTCCGACGGATATCTCAATGGGAAAGATGGCCGCTTTGCGGAATGGCTACTTGGAAACGATGGCCTTGTGGAAAAGCTGGAGGCAATCCGCGAGGGCAGCTATGTGCGCATCGTAGATGGGCTGCTCAAGGACTATAACGGGAAAGTGATTAAGGTCAATAAGCAGCAGCACATGGCATATCTGTCGCTGGATATGGTTGGGGCAATTCATTACATATGGCTGGGATTTCAATTCATCGAGGAAAAAACGCTCGGGCCTTCTTCTGCTGACGATAAGAAAACGGAATAGGACGGAGGAAAACGGACTTCATGACACAGGAAACCTACCAGTACATCCGATGCTTGTATTGTACGGAGGGGAAAGAGACGCAGGTTGTGCGATACTTTACAGAGCACTCCAGCTTCAAGGCCATTCATCCCAAAAAGGTATGGCCCTATTTTCGGGATGGCGGGTGGATGTACAGAATTGGTTACCTGATGCGCAGCTATGTGTTTTTGTATGGCGACAAAGCCGTGCCCAAAAAGTTTTTGCTGAATATTCCCAATGTAGAAGCCGTGCTTGGCTATATTGACGATGAGGAAGGGTATCTCAGAGGGCAGGACCGCGCGTTTGCCGAGCTGCTTTTGGAGCAGAATGGGTTGCTCAACTGCCTGCGGGGCATGCCAGATGGCAACCGAATTGAGATAACCGATGAGTTCATGCGGCGCTTTCACGCAACGGTTGTGAAGGTGGATAAGCACAAACGCGCCGCGCTGGTGGCCTTTCCGCTGCTTGAGAATGAGCTGCGCTGCTGGTTTGGCTATACCACGCCCGAATTTGAGCGGCGTGAGCAGCTTAGAAGGGATATTGGTTAGGGGCTTCCGAACGGAGCCTAAGAAAACATAGAGAGGTGAAGGGAAATGTACAGGAAGGGAGCGGAAGGCTGGATGAAGCATCTGGATTTCATCCTGCTGGATGTGCTGTGCCTTCAGCTTTCTTTTGTGCTTGCCTGTTTTTTGCGCCTTGGTAAAGCATGGCCCTACGGCGATAACATGTATCGAAAAATCGCCATCGTACTGGTGATTATCGACCTGCTGGTTGCGGTGCTGTTCAACTCGATGAAAAATGTGTTGAAGCGAGGCGTGTATAAGGAGCTCGCGGAAAGCGTTAAGCACGTTGCGCTGGTTGTATTCATTGTTACTTTTTACCTGTTTTCCGTACAGGAGGGAGAAACCTATTCAAGAATTGTGATATATTTAACCGCAATTTTTCATGTGGCGACCGGCTATGCTGCGCGCTTGCTTTGGAAAAAGGTTTTACATAGTTGGGGCCTGAAGGAGTATGCAAGATCGCTGCTTATTTTAACGGTGGACAGCAGGGCCGAGGAAATCATTCATACGCTTGGACAAGTGAGCGAGAACTTTCGCATAGCTGGAATTGCGCTGCTGGACAGAGCTTTGCTGGGGGAAGAAATTCAGGGCGTTCCCGTTGTTGCCACGCAGGAAAGCGTAACGGAATATGTGTGCAGGGAATGGATTGATGAAGTATTTGTGAGCGCGCCATCGGAAATAGAGAGTCTTGATGTGCTGCTTGAGCAATTTGCGGAGATGGGCGTTACGGTACATATGGATTTATCCCAGTTTCGAACCCTTCCAGGGCAAAAGCAGCTGGTTGAAAAGGTAGGAGCATACACTGTGTTGACGAGCAGCATCAATGTGGCTACGCCCATGCAGGCATTCCTAAAACGCTCGCTGGATATTCTGGGCGGACTTATGGGATGCTTGGCAACTATGATACTGTTTTTGTTTATTGCGCCCGCCATTTATTGCCAATCGCCTGGGCCTGTGCTATTTAAACAGGAGCGTATCGGTAAAAACGGAAAGCGATTTATCATGTACAAATTTCGCAGCATGTATCTGGATGCGGAAGAACGCAAGAAGGAGCTGCTGGCGAAAAACCGCATCAGCGATGGAATGATGTTTAAACTGGATTGGGATCCGCGCATTATTGGAAACAAAGTGCTTGCAGACGGAACAAAGAGGACGGGGATTGGGGAGTTTATCCGCAGGACAAGCCTGGATGAGTTTCCACAATTCTTTAATGTGCTGAAAGGCGACATGAGCCTTGTGGGCACCCGGCCGCCCACCGTGGATGAATGGGAAAAATACGAGCTGCACCACAGAGCCAGATTGGCTATGAAGCCCGGCATTACCGGGCTGTGGCAGGTGAGCGGGCGCAGCAACATTACAGATTTTGAGGAAGTGGTGAAACTGGATAAGGAATACATCTGCAATTGGAGCATGGGCATGGATATGCGGATTTTATGGAAGACGGTTGGATCGGTAGCAAATCACAGCGGGGCGATGTGAGGGGATGATGAGTGGGGGCAAAAGCGGTAGCTGTATAGTCTTCTTTGTTTTCGGCTTTTGCTGAGATATGAGATAACAGTTTAAGGATGAGCTGCAATTATGCGTTTTTGTATATGGATAATGTAAGTGGGGATGTATTTATTGTTAAGAATAGGCCGGATTAGCCGCAACCTATAATGCATATAGAAAGAGGAGTTGCATTATAAGTGTTGCGGATTTTGTTGTTATGGGAATGTCTGCCCTGGGCTTTCAGTAGCGGTTTAACGACTAATAACATCATAAAAATAGGCGTAAAGAAGCCAATGACTAAAAAGTATGCGATGGCGTAAAAAGTGCTACATATTATGCAACATATTTGAGTAAACGGAAAAGCCACCGAATAAACGGTGACTTTCCGAGAAATCCACATTCCTTAAAATGGTGTCTGGCATTTACAGTTGCGGAGGCGATATCAGGATAGGCTGATAAGTCCAGGCAAGAGTAATGTAAGTCCATTAGACAGCACGGGTTGTGTGTAAGATTGGATATTTGCTTTTGAAGCTTTCCAAGATATCTCTGGATGTGACAATGTAAAGTCCATTGTCATATCTGACGCTAATGATGTCATCGAGCTTGATGTGATCGTAGATTTCAATCTCGCGTTTGGTCTTGGAAGTGATGAAGAATGAAACTTGGTCATTCAATTCAACAATCTGGGCATCATAGGTTCGCTCTTTAGGTTTGGTAGTACCGACTGCCTGGGTTTTGATGGTGATCTTGTGAGTGTTCATATTAGTTTCCTTCCTATGGTAGATGTAATGACTCAACTTTGCTCGTAGCATTAGGCGTAAAACACCTACTAACGACAGTGTAGCATAATAGGCGTGAAAAATCAGGCGGATAGGCGCAAAAGAACTAAAATAGATAAAAATTGCGTAGCTAAGCGAAAGAGAGGAGTGTAGCACTGGCTGAATTCAAAGACAGAATAAGAGAGTTGCGAAAAGCAAGGAATCTGAAGCAGTCGGAGTTGGCTGAGCAGCTCGGCGTTTCAATGTACACAGTTTCGGTATGGGAAAGAGGACAGCGCAAGCCGGAGTTTGGAACGTTAGAGGATTTATGTTCATTCTTCAATGTGTCATTGGGATATCTTATTAGATCGTCTGACAATCCAGAGCCACCGAAGGAGCCACCGGATGAAGACGGGGCTGAAAGTGCGGATTTTGACGAGGCGCAAAGTCTGGAGCATATTTTCATACTGATGAGCAAGCTGAGTGATCCTGCTAAGAGAATTATAGAGGCGGCGATTGCGCAGGCATACAGAGAGGATAAAGCCCAAAATGCTCTGACGGATGGATTTGATGTACTGGTCAAGCTGATAGGAAAGTCAAATGTTTCGGTACAAACCGAGAACACTGAGTAGTCGGCAAAAGGCAAATAAACATTTTTTGAACGCTACGCATCTTGCTACGTATCATGCTATGGAACGTTGACCACAGTGGTTGAAGCAAACCGCAACGAATGAAGAAGGACTAAACAAAGGGAGTGCGCACAAGATGGTAGATAAATTGAATATTGCAATGCTGGGGGCTGGTGAAATAATAGGGACAACACTTAAAAAGCCTTGATTTATGCGGGTTTTTGATAACTGCGGAAATAATATTTTCTCTGAAAAGAGATTGTTGAAGCTTTTGAAAGTATTAAAGAATTGGTTTGCTGCTGTGGATAAATGATATTTATTACAGTGTTTGTAAATAGATTAACGGATTGGAGCAATAAACAATGAGTTGTGTGGATTTAAAAGGAAAAACAATACTGGTCACAGGTGCTGCCGGATTTATAGGATCGAATCTGGTAAAGCGTCTCTATTCCGACGTGGAAGATGTGACGGTTATCGGCATTGACAATATGAATGACTACTACGATGTAAGACTGAAGGACGCAAGACTGGAAGAATTGTCTGAACACCCTTCATTTATTTTTGTTAAGGGCAGTATTGCGGATAAGGCGCTGGTTACGGAAATCTTTGATAAGTATAAACCACAGGTGGTCATAAATCTGGCGGCCCAGGCCGGTGTTCGTTATTCCATCACAAATCCCGATGCTTACATAGAATCTAACCTGATCGGTTTTTACAACATATTAGAAGCCTGCCGCCATTCCTATGATGACGGTCAGATAGGCGTGGAGCATCTTGTATATGCTTCTTCTTCCAGCGTTTATGGCTCAAACAAAAAGGTTCCGTACAGCACGGATGACAAGGTGGATAACCCGGTAAGCTTGTACGCAGCCACCAAAAAGAGCAATGAACTTTTGTCTCATGCTTATTCCAAACTCTACAACATCCCATCCACAGGATTGCGGTTCTTCACAGTGTACGGTCCTGCAGGGCGTCCAGATATGGCGTACTTTGGATTTACGAACAAGCTGCGTGAGGGCAAGACCATTCAGATTTTTAACTACGGTAACTGCAAGCGTGATTTTACTTATGTGGATGACATTGTGGAAGGCGTTGTCCGTGTAATGCAGAAAGCACCGGATAAGGTAACTGGTGAAGATGGACTGCCGCTGCCGCCGTACAAGGTTTACAACATCGGAAACAACAGCCCGGAGAATCTATTGGATTTTGTGCAGATTCTGTCTGAAGAATTAGTAAGAGCAGGCGTGCTGCCGGAAGATTATGAGTTTGAAGCACACAAGGAACTTGTACCGATGCAACCGGGTGACGTGCCAATTACCTATGCAGATACAAGCGCACTGGAGAAAGACTTCGGATTCAAACCGAGTACAAGCCTGAGAGATGGACTGAGAAAATTTGCTGAGTGGTACAAGGCTTTTTATATGTAATTTCTGTGATGACATGTAAGTATTCCCCGCTGATAAGGCGGTATAAATCCCCACAGTGTGGAAGAGGAGAAAGTGACTATGAGAGAATTTAAAGATTTGAAAATTGCTGTTGCCGGTACCGGTTATGTTGGGCTTTCGCTGGCGGTGTTGTGCTCATTACACCACAAAGTCACTGCTGTGGACATTGTACCAGAGAAAGTCGAGATGATTAACAATCGTAAGTCCCCGATTCAGGATGAATATATTGAGAAGTATTTGGCGGAGAAGGAACTGAATCTGACCGTTACTCTGGACGCAAAGGAAGCATACACTGATGCCGATTTTGTAGTGATTGCTGCGCCCACAAATTACGATTCTAAAAAGAACCTTTTTGATACATCCGCTGTCGAGGCTGTTATCAAGCTTGTCATCGAGTATAACCCGGAAGCTATCATAGTCATCAAGAGTACTATTCCAGTTGGATATACGGCAAGCGTCCGTGAGAAATTCCACTGTGACAATATTATCTTCAGCCCGGAATTTTTGCGTGAAAGCAAGGCACTATATGACTGCTTGTATCCCAGCCGGATTATTGTGGGCACGGATGTAGAAAATGCAAGGCTGGTGAAGGCAGCACATACTTTTGCGGAGCTGTTGCAGGAAGGTGCAATTAAAGAGAATATAGATACTCTGTTCATGGGCTTTACTGAAGCTGAAGCAGTGAAGTTGTTCGCTAATACATACTTGGCGTTAAGAGTAAGTTATTTCAACGAACTGGACACTTACGCAGAAATGAAAGGACTGAACACGCAGCAGATCATCAACGGTGTGTGCCTAGATCCTCGTATCGGCAGTCATTATAACAATCCGTCCTTCGGTTATGGCGGCTACTGCCTCCCCAAGGATACCAAGCAGCTCCTTGCTAACTACGCTGATGTGCCGGAGAACCTGATTGAAGCAATCGTGGAAAGCAACCGGACGAGAAAAGATTTCATTGCCGATCGCGTGCTGGAGATCGCGGGAGGATACGGCGAAAATGAGAGCTGGGACAGCGAGAAAGAGAAAGAAGTTGTCGTAGGTGTTTACCGGCTGACAATGAAGTCAAATTCGGACAACTTTAGACAATCGAGCATCCAAGGAGTGATGAAGCGAATTAAGGCGAAGGGCGCTACGGTAATTGTGTATGAGCCGACGCTGAAAGATGGCGAAACGTTCTTCGGAAGCAAGATTGTGAATGATCTGGAGAAGTTTAAAGAGATGTCCCAGGCGATTATCGCAAACCGATATGATAAGTGTTTGGATGATGTTAAAGAAAAGGTTTATACGAGGGACATATTCCAAAGGGATTGATTATACGAGGAGAAGAATTATGAAAGGCATTATTCTGGCTGGTGGTTCGGGTACTCGCCTGTATCCGCTTACAAAAGTAACTTCAAAGCAGCTACTTCCAATTTATGATAAACCGATGATTTACTACCCGATGTCTGTTCTGATGAATGCAGGTATTCGGGATATTCTGATTATCTCTACACCGCAGGACACACCGCGTTTCCAGGATTTACTGGGTGACGGTCATCAGTTTGGTGTAAATCTCACCTACGCTGTTCAGCCTTCCCCAGATGGACTGGCGCAGGCATTTATTATTGGCGCGGACTTTATTGGAAATGACACTGTGGCTATGGTCTTGGGCGACAACATCTTCGCAGGTCACGGTTTGAAGAAAAGATTGAAGGCCGCTGTGGAAAATGCAGAGTCCGGAAAAGGTGCTACGGTGTTTGGATACTATGTGGATGATCCGGAGCGTTTCGGTATTGTCGAATTTGATAAGGATGGCAAGGCAATTTCTATTGAGGAGAAGCCAGATCATCCGAAGAGCAATTACTGCGTAACTGGTTTGTATTTCTATGATAACCGCGTAGTGGAGTATGCGAAGAACCTGAAACCTTCTGCCCGTGGTGAGTTGGAGATTACCGATCTCAATCGCATCTATCTTGAAAACGGCACTCTGAACGTGGAGCTGCTGGGGCAGGGCTTTACCTGGCTGGATACCGGGACGCATGAGAGTCTTGTGGATGCTACAAATTTTGTGAAGACGATTGAACAGCACCAGCATCGTAAGATTGCCTGCCTGGAGGAGATTGCATATCTGAATGGCTGGATCAGCCGCGAGGATGTTCTGGAAGTCTATGAAGTCCTGAAGAAGAACCAGTATGGTCAGTATTTGAAGGATGTTCTGGATGGAAAGTATCTGGATGTGCTGCATTGAGCGGATATAGATCACAGAATCATACAAATAAAGCGGAAATAGAGGAAGAAAGTACATGAAGAAATATTTAATTACCGGTTGTGCCGGATTTATTGGTTCTAATTTTATTTACTATATGCTGAAAAAATATGATGACATCCTGCTGGTCAATCTGGATAAACTGACTTACGCAGGAAATCTTGAAAATCTCAAGGGAGTGGAAGGCGACACCCGTCATGTTTTTGTGCAGGGCGATATTTGTGACAAAGAGTTGGTTGCTGATCTTTTTGAAAAATACGATTTTGATTATGTCATCAATTTTGCGGCAGAGTCCCATGTGGATCGCTCCATTGCCAACCCGGAGATTTTTGTACAGACCAATGTGATGGGGACGGTCAACCTTCTCCAGAGGGCGAAGGAAGCGTGGTATGATGCTGCCACTAAGACATGGAAAGAAGGAAAGAAGTATCTGCAGGTTTCTACCGATGAGGTTTATGGCGCACTTGGTGCAGACGGATACTTCATGGAGACCACGCCTATCAATCCACACAGCCCATATTCTTCTTCTAAGGCGAGTGCCGATCATTTTGTTCAGGCATTCCATGACACCTATGATATGCCCATTAATATTACACGTTGCTCCAATAACTATGGTCCGTACCAGTTCCCGGAGAAGCTGATTCCGCTGATGATTAACAATGTGAAGCATCATAAGCAGCTTCCGGTGTACGGTGACGGTATGCAGATCCGCGACTGGCTGTATGTGGAGGATCACTGCAAGGCGATTGACATGGTTACCAACGGTGGAAAAGTTGGAGAGGTCTACAACGTGGGCGGCCACAATGAGCGTCCGAATATCTTTATTGTAAAGACGATTATTGAGCAGCTTCATGACCGTCTGAAGGATGAAGGCATCAGCGAGGCGCTTATTAAGCATGTAGAGGATCGCCTCGGCCATGACCGCCGTTACGGCATCGATCCGACCAAGATCAAAAATGACCTGGGCTGGTATCCGGAAACACCGTTTGAAAAGGGCATTGTCCTGACTATTGACTGGTATCTGGAGCATGAGGATTGGATGAACAATGTGACCAGCGGAAACTATCAGAAATATTACGAGGAAATGTATAAAGCAAAAGCCGAAGTATAACGGATCACGGAGAGGTTGTGGGAAGATGAAGTTTTTTGTAACAGGCGTGAACGGCCAACTCGGTCATGACGTCATGAACGAATTACATAAGAGAGGACATGAAGGTGTTGGTTCTGACCTTGCGGGAACTTATGCCGGAATTGCAGATGGCTCGGCTGTGACAACAATGCCTTATGTTAGTCTGGACATTACTGATAAAGAAGCAGTCAGGAAGGTTATTGCAGAAGTTAAACCGGATGCGGTTATTCATTGTGCCGCATGGACGGCAGTGGATATGGCCGAAGATGATGACAAGGTAGAAAAGGTCCGTGCTGTTAATGCCGGAGGTACTCAGAACATTGCGGATGCGTGTAAGGAAATTGACTGCAAGATGCTTTACTTGTCCACAGACTATGTGTTTGATGGACAGGGAACAGAGCCGTGGCGGCCGGACTGCAAAGACTACAAGCCGTTGAATGTTTATGGTCAGACCAAACTGGAAGGGGAACTGGCTGTCAGCCAGACACTGGAGAAATATTTCATTGTCCGCATTGCCTGGGTGTTCGGTTTGAACGGTAAGAACTTCATCAAGACCATGATCAATGTTGGCAAGACACACGATGAAGTCCGTGTGGTCAATGATCAGATCGGCACGCCGACCTATACCTATGATCTGGCGCGGCTGCTGGTGGATATGTGTGAGACAGAGAAGTATGGATATTACCATGCTACGAATGAGGGCGGATATATTTCCTGGTACGACTTCTGTTGCGAGTTCTATAAACAGTATGGATTGAAAACAAAGGTTATTCCGGTGACTACGGAAGAATATGGACTCAGCAAGGCGGCCCGTCCGGTCAACAGCAGGTTAGATAAAAGCAAGCTGGTCGAGGCTGACTTCAAGCCACTGCCGACATGGCAGGATGCAGTTAGCAGATATCTAAAGGAAGCACAGCTTTAAGGAGAGAGAAGATGGGACAGATAAATGTGGAAAAGAATGTCGGTGGCATTGAGGGATTATGTGTGATCACACCGGCAGTGCATGGCGATAGCCGCGGATATTTCATGGAGACTTACAGCCAGCGTGATATGGAAGAGAACGGGATTGATATTACGTTTGTTCAGGACAATCAATCCATGAGTACAAAGGGAGTCCTGAGGGGGCTTCATTTTCAGAAGAACTTTCCACAGACAAAGCTGGTCAGAGTAATTAAAGGCTCTGTGTTCGATGTAGCTGTGGATCTGAGAAGTGGAAGTAAAACATACGGAAAATGGTATGGTATCGAATTGACAGAGGAAAACAAGAAGCAGTTTTTGATTCCGAGAGGTTTTGCGCATGGATTTTTGGTATTGAGTGAAACTGCAGAGTTTTGCTATAAATGCGATGATTTTTACCATCCAAATGATGAGGTCGGTATGGCTTGGAACGACCTGGAGATTGGTATTGAATGGCCTCAACTTGTGGGTATATATAAGGGGTCAGCAAGTGCTAATGGATATATGCTGGAAGATGGTACTGCGCTGAATCTGAGTGATAAAGATCAGAAGTGGCTGGGTTTGAAGGATACGTTTAAATTTTGAGGGGAACAGTTTCATGCAGAGTAGCGACGTACAACATGTATTTCTGGTGGGAGCAAAGTCACTGGGAGCTTATGGCGGATATGAGACGTTTATCAATAAGCTGACAGAATATCACCAGAACAATAATCAAATTAAATATCATGTAGCCTGTAAAGCAAATGGCGATGGCTGCATGGATCCCTATAAAACAGAGGGTGTGAAGATCATCAATGAGCACGAATTTACATACCATAATGCACATTGTTTTAGAATAAGAATCCCTCAAAAGCTAGGCTCAGCACAGGCTATATTTTATGATGTGGCGGCATTGAAAGAATGCTGTGAAATTATCAGGAGGGAAAAAATCCAACATCCGATTGTTTATATCATGGCCTGCCGTATCGGACCTTTTATGAAGCATTTCTACAAAAAAATCCATAAGCTCGGAGGGAAAGTCTACTTGAATCCTGACGGTCATGAATGGATGAGAGCCAAGTGGTCTGCTCCGATTCGTAAGTATTGGAAGATTTCTGAACAGATGATGGTCAAGTATTGTGACCTTGCCATTTGTGATTCCGTAAATATTGAGAAATATATCCATGAATGCTATGACGGAAAAGGAATCAAGGGTAGAAATCCAAAAACCACATTCATTGCTTATGGAGCAGATTTGACACTCAGCAAACTGGCTGATGACGATGAAAAGCTTGTGAACTGGTACAGAGAAAAGGACCTAACAAAAAAGGGCTATTACCTTGTTGTTGGCCGTTTTGTGCCGGAGAACTCTTTTGAAGTTATGATTCGTGAGTTCATGAAGAGCAGTAGTAAAAAAGATTTTGCGCTCATTACGAACGTAAACGATAAATTCCTGAACGAGTTAGAAGAAAAACTTCATTTCAAGAGCGACAAGAGAATCAAATTTGTTGGTACAGTTTACGATCAGGAATTGCTGAAAAAGATTCGAGAGAACGCATATGCGTATTTTCATGGTCATACAGTGGGAGGTACGAATCCTTCGCTGATTGAGGCTCTTGGTAGCACGGATTTGAACCTGCTGGTTGATGTTGGCTTTAATAAGGAAGTCGCAGAAGATTGCGCTTTGTACTGGGGTCGAGATAATGGTGTACTTGCAAAACTAATTGATAAGGCAGATAAGATGAACGACCAAGAAATCGCTGATATGGGAAGAAAGGCAAAAAAGCGCGTGGCAGAAGAGTACACATGGGATAAAATTTGTGTAAAGTATGCGGCACTTTTTGAGCGAGAGAACTAGTAAAGGAAAATTAAAAATATGTTTGACAAGGATAAAAGCGTTTTAATAGTATCGAATTCGGCGGGGTTAATAACGGATTTTTTGGATAATGACTGCACTATATATCGCGATAAAGGCTATCGTATTGACTGTGCATGTAATATGAATTACTTGGGAAGAGATAGCTCATCTTTTTTTGATAAATTCAAAATTAAACCATATGACATCAAGTTTCCGATTAGATCGCTGAATATAGCTGATATTATAAAGAGCTATAACCAATTAAAGAAAATCATAAAAAATAACAAATATAATGCTGTTCATTGCCATAGTACAATAGCTGCAGCAATATGCAGAGAATGCACTAAAAAGGAAAAGGCTAAAGTTATTTATACATCTCATGGCTTTCCATTCTATGAAGGATGTCAAGACAAAAAGGCAGTTTTCTATAAAGCAGTAGAAAAGCATTTTTCAAAATATACCGATACAATAATAACAGTGTGTAACGAGGATTTTAACAATGCAAGAAATATGTGCTGCGAAAAAGTATACAAAATCAATGGTGTCGGAGTCGACTTTAAGCGTTTTGATATTCCGAATTTTGGCAAAAATGAATATAGAAGAAAATTGGGGCTAAAGGAAGACAGAAAATACATTTTATCTGTGGGAGAACTTAACACTAATAAAAACCATAGAGTTATTATAGAAGCACTTTCAAAATTAAATAATAAGAAAATAACATATTTGATATGTGGAAGAGAATTGACTGAAATCGGAAAAAAAGAAGAACTAGAGCAACTTGCTAAATTACATGAAGTAGAGGTGATATTTTTAGGCTATCGTACTGATGTGCCAGAGATATGTATGTGTGCTGACATAGGTGCGTTTCCATCTTACAAAGAGGGACTAGGTTTATCAGGAATTGAGATGTTACGTGCAGGAATTCCGATTGTTGCTTCAAATAGGCAGGGTATTAAAGATTATGTAAAAGATGGTGTAACGGGGTATTTATGCAATCCGAATGATCCAGACTCATTTGCGGAGGGAATAAATAAGACTTTCTTGTTAAAAGATGCAGCAGAAACGAAAAAAAACTGCATTAAAATGGCTGAGTCCTATAGTAAAGATGCGGTTTTAAAGAATATGAAAAAGATAATGCAGGAGATTTTAGATTAAATGAAAGAGAACAAGAACAAATTGATATCAGTTATCATGGCAACATATAACCCTAAAAATTTGGATAAGGTTACAGCTGCTATTGACTCGATTCTGCAACAAACATATTCTAATCTGGAGCTTATTATTTGTGATGATGGATCGAGTGACTATGTGAGAAATTATTTAAAGGAAGTCGAAAAAAAAGATTCGAGAATCAAATGCATTTATAATGACAAGAACCATGGATTGGCATATTCATTAAATGCATGTTTAGATGAAGCAAAAGGAGATTTTATTGCACGTCAGGACGATGACGATGTTTCAAAACCGGATAGATTAAAAATACAAATGGACTTTTTGGATAAAAACCCTAGTATAGGTTTTGTTGGAAGTGCAGTAGATTTATTTGATGACAGTGGAATCTGGGGAAAATCAGCGGTGATTCCGTTTCCTAAAAAAGAAGATTTTTTAAAAAGAAGTCCATTTGCTCATCCAACGATTTTAGCTCGTAGAGAAGCATATGATGCTGTTGGAGGATATCGCGTTTCTAAGGAGACCATGAGAGCTCAAGATTATGATATGTTTATGAGAATGTATGCTATAAAGATCTACGGTGCAAATATTGGTGATAGCTTATATGAATACTATCAAGGAATGGATTCATATAAGAAAGTTAAGTTTCAACATAAGCTTGGAGAGTTTATGATTAGAATGCGAGGATTTAAAGCAATGCATATAATGTTTCCCAAAGGTATGATAGCCATGTTCAAACCTCTTGTAGTTGCGCTGATTCCTTATAGTGTAAGAAATAAATACATGAAAAAAGGAAAAAACAATGAGTGATAATATAAAAATATGTGCGGGCATCGTTTCATACAATCCAGAGATTGAGAGATTGAAGAAGAATATAAGTGGAATTATAAATCAAGTTGATGTTTTATATATTTATGATAACAACTCATCAAATATAAGCGAAATCAAGCAGCTAATCCGGCTGTATAAAAAAATCATATTTATTGCTGCAGAAAAAAACGAAGGAATTGCTGTGGCAGTTAATAGAATGATAAAGACTGCTTTAAAATGTGAATGCACATGGTTTTTGACATTAGATCAAGATTCGGTTTGTCCTGCAAATATGATTCCTGAATTTTCAAAGTATGTGGATAAGGAAAGAGTAGCAATCATATGTCCAAGACCATATGATGTGCGAAAGGCAACTGTTAATGATATACCAGAATCCAAAAACGATTATGAGTACTTGCAGTATGCAATAACATCAGGAAGTTTGCTCAATCTTGATATCTATAAAAAAATAGGAGATTTTGATGAGTTTTTATTTGTTGGTTTGATTGATACTGATTATTGCATGAGGATTAATATCAATGACTATCACATAATAAGATGCAATAATGTTATTATGGATCAAGAATTTGGGGATATCACACCATCAAGATTTGAAAAGATATTTGTCGCTCTTGGTAAAACTTTGCATATAAAGCTGA
>OLGB01003429.1_pt1 | contig 14890 bp, 18 predicted proteins | sample 1605691 | NCBI WGS metagenome assembly OLGB01 (sample SAMEA3888925, study PRJEB22519) | human gut metagenome | biome: human gut; feature: human-associated habitat; material: faeces | place: Denmark | collected 2010 | reverse complement strand
GTCCCTTCGGGACATTTCCCCCTGATAGGGGGAATCGGCCCCTGAAAGGGGAGCCTTTTGGGGTGCTTGACAGCCTTGCTATACTGAAATCAGGAACCAACCACAGGAGGTATGTTTTATGAGCAAAAAACTTGTCGCCTATTTTTCCGCTTCCGGCGTGACGAAGAAGCTTGCCGAAAAGCTGGCTGCCGCCATGGATGCGGACCTGTTTGAGATCCGGCCGAAGATCCCCTATACCAAAGCCGACCTCAACTGGATGGACAAGCAGTCCCGCAGCACCATCGAGATGCAGAATCCGTCCTCCCGGCCGGAGATCGCCGAGGGCGGCCCGGACCTTTCCGGCTACGACACGATCTTCGTCGGCTTCCCCATCTGGTGGTATATCGCGCCGACGATCGTCAATACCTTCCTCGAGAGCTGCGACCTGACCGGCAAGACCGTCGTCCCCTTCGCCACCTCCGGCGGCAGCGGCATGGGCAGCACCAACAAGGCCCTCGCGTCCAGCTGCAAGGGCGCAAAGCTGCTCGAAGGCAAGGTCTTCAAGCTCAGCGCCAGCGCCGACGCGCTCCGCACCTGGGCGGAGAGCTGCAAATAAAAACAGGAGAAAACGCGCAGTCCGCATCCGCGGGCTGCGCGTTTTGTCTGTGCGGCGCAATCGCGCGTTGCAATTTCGCCGGATCCATGATATAGTAAAACCAATTATCAGAAAGTGCAGGGAAACCGCCATGCGAATGAGAAGAAGAAACAACCTCGCGCCCCGGATGGAGGCCTGCGAGTCCGTCTGGATCCACGAGCCGGAGGCGCTGCGCGGCAGTTGGCGCAGCCTCATGCCCGGCTGCCGTGAGCTGCGCGTCGAGGTCGGCTGCGGCAAGGGCAAGTTCACCGTCGAGACCGCGGAGGCCGAACCCGATGTCCTGCTCATCGCCATCGAGCGCGTGCAGGACGCGCTGGTGCTCGCGATGGAGGCCGCGATCCGCAAGGGCCTCAAAAACGTCTTCTTCGTCTCGCTCGACGCGGCGAACATCGACCAGTTTTTCGCCGACGATGAGATCGACCTGCTCTACATCAACTTCTGCGACCCCTGGCCGCGCAAGAAGAACGCCAAGCGCCGCCTGACCTACCACACCTTCCTGGAAAAATACAAGAAGGTCCTGAAGCTCGGCGGCCAGATCCATTTCAAGACCGACAACGCCAACCTCTTTGCCTGGAGCCTGCCGGAGATGGAGAGCTGCTTCCTCGAGCTGCGCAATGTCACCGATGATCTGCATGCGAACGGCCCGGTCGGCATCATGACCGGCTATGAGGAAAAATTCTACGCCCTCGGCACGCCCATCCACCGGGTCGAGGCCGTCGTTGTGACCAAGCAGCCGCGCCCGGCCGACGCAAAGGAGCCCGAAGAGGCCGAAGCAGGGGAGGACGCATAAGATGCTGCCCTCCATCGGCATCATCGGCGGCGCGGACGGCCCGACCGCCGTGTTTGTATCCGGCGGCCTGTCCTGGGGCTGGCTCGCCGCAGCGGCGCTGGCGCTCCTCGCCCTCGTCGTCTGGCTCTCCAACCGCCATAGATCATAAAAAACCACGCTGCCCGGCTCCCGGGCAGCGTGGTTTTTATTATGATGCTTATTCGTAGATCGGGTGCTTTTTGACGAGCGCTGCCACGGCGGCGAGCACGGCTTCGCGGTTTGCGTCGTAGTCGGTCGCGATCTTGTCGATGCAGTCGGCAACGACGGGCATATCTTCCTCGGTAAAGCCGCGCGTGGTGCAGGCCGGAGTGCCGATGCGCACGCCGCTGGTGACGCCGGGCTTCTGCGGATCGTTCGGGATGGCGTTCTTGTTGACGGTGATGTGGACCTCGTCGAGCTTGATCTGCAGGTCCTTGCCGGTGATGTTCTTTTTGCGAAGATCCGCCAGCATCAGGTGGTTGTCCGTGCCGCCGGTGACAAGGTCAAACCCGCGGTCGAGCAGCGCCGCAGCCAGCGCCTTCGCGTTTTTGACGACGTTTTCGGCATAGACCTTGAACGCCGGCTGTGCCGCCTCGCGCAGGCAGACGGCCTTGCCTGCGATCACGTGCATCAGCGGCCCGCCCTGCGTGCCGGGGAAGACGGCGCTGTTGAGCTTCTTTGCGAACTGCTCGTCGCGCGAGAGGATCATGCCGCCGCGCGGGCCGCGCAGCGTCTTATGCGTGGTGGTGGTGACAACGTCGGCGTAGGGGACGGGGTTCATATGCTGGCCGCCCGCGACCAGACCCGCGATGTGTGCCATGTCGACCATCAGCAGCGCGCCGCTGCGGTGCGCGATGTCGGCGAAGATCTTAAAATCGATCGCCCGGGGATAGGCCGACGCGCCTGCCACAAGGAGCTTCGGATGGTAGCGGCGCACGAGATCCTCGACCTGATCGTAGTCGATGCGGCCGGTCTGCGGGTCGACGCCGTAGCTGATGCTGTTGTAGTATTTGCCGGAGAGGTTCACGCGCGCGCCGTGGGTCAGGTGGCCGCCGCTGGCCAGATCCATGCCCATGAGCGTGTCGCCGGGCTGCAGCAGGGCGGCGTAGACCTCCAGATTCGCCTGCGCGCCGGAATGCGGCTGCACGTTGGCGTAGGCAGCGCCGAAGAGCGCTTTAGCGCGCTCCATCGCAATGTTCTCCAGCACGTCGACATAGTCGCAGCCGCCGTAATACCGCTTGCCGGGATAACCCTCGGCGTATTTGTTCGTCAGGACGGAACCCATGGCGGCGATGACGGCCGGGGAGGCGATGTTCTCCGAGGCGATCAGCTCGATGTTCTGCTTCTGACGGTGAAATTCGTTTTCGATGCAGGCGGCGATCTCCGGGTCCTGCGTCTGCAGGAAGTTCATGCTGGTTTCGAGTACGTTAGCCATTGCGATGTGTCTCCTTACTTGATATACGATAGAAATGAAAAAATGAGCAGGCCGTCTCCGGTCTGCTCATTGAAATGCCGTATTACAATTGCTGTAGCTGCGGCTCTGTCCTTTTGCCTGAGAGATTCGGCTCACGCCTTGCACCTTCGGCACTCAACTCAATGAGTTCTCCAGAGATTCCTTCTGTCTCCAGTCCGCGCGGGCGTTCTGAAGACGATCAACGGGATTCCTGTATTCAATTGACGGCGTTATTATACACACCTGACGGACAAATGTCAACAGGCTGTATGCGGAAATTTTCAGCCCTCCACCTTCGGCAGCTGTGCGATGCTTGCGGCCAGCTGTTCGTCGGTCGGGATGGTATCGGTCATCTCGTGGTCGTTGAACTTCTGGTAGGCGACGAGATCGAAATAGCCGGTGCCGGTGAGGCCGAAGACGATGGTCTTTTCCTCGCCCGTTTCCTTGCACTTGAGCGCCTCGTCGATGGCGGCACGGATGGCGTGGCTGGACTCGGGGGCGGGGAGGATACCTTCGGTGCGGGCGAAATACTCCGCGGCCTCAAAGACGCTCGTCTGCTCGACGCTGCGGGCCTCCATCAGTCCGTCGTGGTACAGCTGCGAGAGGATGGGGCTCATGCCGTGGTAGCGCAGGCCGCCCGCGTGGTTGGCCGAGGGGATGAAGCCGCTGCCGAGCGTGTACATCTTCGCCAGCGGGCAGACCATGCCGGTGTCGCAGAAGTCATACGCGAACACGCCGCGCGTCAAGCTGGGGCAGGAAGCGGGCTCGACGGCGATGAAGCGGTAGTCCTTTTCGCCGCGCAGCTTTTCGCCCATGAACGGGGAGATCAGGCCGCCGAGGTTCGAGCCGCCGCCGGCGCAGCCGATAATAATGTCGGGCGTGATGCCGTATTTGTCGAGGGCGATCTTCGTCTCAAGGCCGATGACCGACTGGTGCAGCAGCACCTGATTGAGGACGCTGCCGAGCACGTAGCGGTAGCCGGGCGTCGTCGTGGCGACCTCCACGGCCTCGCTGATGGCGCAGCCGAGGGAGCCGGTGGTATCCGGGTCCTTCGCCAGGATGGCGCGGCCGATGTTCGTGGTGTTCGACGGGCTGGGGGTGACGCTCGCGCCGTAGGTGCGCATGACCTCGCGGCGGAACGGCTTCTGCTCATACGAGCACTTGACCATGAACACCTTCAGGTCGAGGCCCAGATACGCGCAGGCCATGGAAAGCGCGGTGCCCCACTGGCCGGCGCCCGTCTCCGTCGTGACACCCTTGAGACCCTGCTTCTTCGCGTAGTAGGCCTGGGCGATGGCGGAGTTCAGCTTGTGGCTGCCGGAGGTATTGTTGCCTTCAAACTTGTAATAGATCTTCGCCGGCGTGCCGAGCTTTTCCTCCAGGCAGTAGGCCCGGACCAGCGGCGACGGACGGTACATCTTGTAGAAATCACGGATCTCCTGCGGGATGGGGATATAGGGCGTGTCGTTGTCCAGCTCCTGCTCGATGAGCTCGTCGCAGAAGACGGGGCGCAGATCGTCGAAGCCCATGGGCTTGCCGGTGCCGGGGTTGACCAGCGGCGCGGGCTTGTTCTTCATGTCCGCGCGGACGTTGTACCAATTCTGGGGCATCTCAGACTCAGACAGATAGATCTTGTAAGGAATGTTTTCAGTTTTCATGGTTGCTTCTCCTTTCGCATGTTGGTCTCTCCGGGAGAAGGGCAACAAAAAAGACCTTCGTCCACAGAGAAAACCGGTTTCGGTTTGATCTCTTGGGACAAAAGTCTGAAAACTTCTGCGGTGCCACCCAAATTGACAATTGCTTGTCCGCTCATGATACGCTGACACGTATCTTCCCCTGTAACGGTGGGAACTCCGTCAGGACCTACTTGCTTGCGCGTTCAACCTGCCCTCCGCAGTCCATTCGGCAAACGTCTTTCTGCTGCACTCGCACCATCCGGCAGCTCTCTGGGAGAAATCCTGTCTGCTTACTCGTCTGCATCAACGGTTTCATCTTGCCACGGAGTATACGCCTGAAATTCGCGTTTGTCAAGTGTTTTTTTCGGTAAAGCGAAAAAAATTTTTGGGCCGCAGGACGCTTGCAAAGACCGTGCGGATGTGATATAAAGGCGGTAATCTGCAAAAAACGAGGTAATTCCCATGCAAAGCTCCTGCCGCCGGACGATCCTTGGCTGCTATGTCGGCTATATCGTGCAGGCCATCGTCAATAACTTTGTTCCGCTGCTGTTCGTCATGTTCGAGCGGACGTACCAGATCCCGCTTTCGAAAATCACGCTGCTCATCACGATCAATTTCTGCATTCAGCTCGGCATTGATCTGCTCTCGGCGTGGTTTCTGGACCGCATCGGCTACCGCGCGGCCATTTTGCTGTCGCATATCGCCTCAGCTGCCGGACTTGTCTTGCTGACCATTCTTCCGGATGCGCTGCCGGATGCGTTTACGGGGCTTCTGATCGCCGTCGTGATCTACGCTGTCGGCGGCGGGCTGCTGGAGGTCATTGTCAGCCCGGTGATGGAGTCCTGCCCCACGCAGAATAAGGAACAGCACATGAGCCTGCTCCATTCGTTCTATTGCTGGGGTCATATGGGCGTCGTGCTGCTGTCGACGGCATTTTTCGCGCTGTTCGGAATTGGAAACTGGAAGCTCCTTGCGCTTTTGTGGGCGCTTGTTCCAGTCGTAAACGCGGTCTTCTTCGGGGGTGCGCCGCTCTATCCGATGCAGGCCGAGGGCGAGCAGGCGCTATCGCTGCGCACCCTCGTCAAAAGCCGTGTATTCTGGCTCTTTATGGTGATGATGCTCTGCGCAGGCGCGTCGGAGCAGGCCGTGAGCCAGTGGTCGTCCGCCTTTGCCGAGCAGGGACTGGGCGTATCGAAGACTGTGGGCGATCTGGCAGGGCCGATGGCGTTCGCGGCCATGATGGGCGTTTCCCGGCTGATTTTCGGGAAATACGGCGAAAAACTGAACTTAAACCGCTATATGGCTGTCTGCGCGGCGCTGTGCGTCGGGGCGTATCTGTGCATCGTGTTTGTGCCGTCTCCGGTTCTGAGCCTGCTTGGCTGCGCCGTGTGCGGCTTCTCGGTCGGCATTTTCTGGCCCGGAACGTTCAGCCGCGCATCCGCCTCCATCCGGGGAGGCGGAACGCAGATGTTCGCGCTGCTGGCGTTGGCGGGTGATCTTGGCTGCGCGGGAGGCCCGACGCTTGCGGGCCTCGTCTCGGACGCCTGCGGCGGAGCGCTCCGCGCAGGCATCCTCGCCGCCATCATTTTCCCGCTTCTGATGCTGCTCTGTATGCTTCTGGTGCGGAAGCAGCGCGGCGCTTAAATCAGATCCAGAAAATCCTCCAGCATCCGGGTCAGCTCCTTCCGGGTCAGCTCGTCGGCAACATGGAGCTTCCCGTCCTTTTCTGTGAGAAGATCGGCGGCATAGGCCCAGCGGACGGCGTCCGCCGCGTCCTCACTGATCTCGTCTGCGTCTTCAAACTGCGTCAGATCGACCTCCTGCCCGGCTTCGGTGTCCAGACCGAGCTGGCGGGCCATCTGGTATAGCGTCTTTGCCGCCTCCTGCTTCGTGATGGGTGCATCGGGGTCGTAGGTCAGGAGCGCAGCCTCATCGCCCTGCTCCTCCGTCGGCGTCCAGCGGGCGGAAAGCGTCGTATCGCCGGTCAGGTGCAGCGGCGCTTCCGCGTCGACGCAGTCCCCTTCTTCGGTGTACCAGCCGTCAAACGTCATGTTTTCACGCTCCGGAGCCTGCACATTCAGTTCGTGCAGGCTTTTTCCCTGCTCTGCTTCCAGCGTGACAGGTTCGCTTCCTTCGCCGGGATCGAGCGTCAGCGTATAAACGGCCTCCTGAAGCGTCAGCTCGGTGAAGCCGTTTTCACGTGCGGTGCTGATGGTCAGAGTAAGATCGTCGCTTGTAAAGTTCTCCGAGAAATCGTCTGCGTAGCCGGTCAGGATCGTCTGCTCCGCCGCTCCGCTGACGCCGATGTGCGCCTGCTTGTCAAGGCCCAGATCGCCGATCTTGAGTGCAGCAGTTTCATCCAGCCAGAGGTTATCCTGCGCGTCCTGCGCGCGGTTGCCGGTGATGCTGGTCGTGCCGCTCAGCTCGAGCGTACCGGCGCAGTACACGCCGCCGCCCAGGATCTGCTTTTCGGAGGCCTTCATTTCGCCCGTCAGGCGGTTGCCCGCGATGACGCAGCTGTCCAGCACGGCGGAGGCGTGCTCCGCAACGACAACGCCTGCGCCATAGCGGCCCGCGTTGTCGATGATGTTCACGTTTGTCAGATAAAGCTCGTTATAATCGCCCACGCTGATCGCGCCTGCTGTTGCGCCGGTGATCCGGCCACCGGCAAGCGCGTTCTTTTCGCTTGCCGCGATATAGGCCTCCTGCCAAGCATAGCTGCCGTCGTCAAAGACAAGCGCGCCGTCTTCGTCGACGTAATAATTGCTGGAGCTGTCCGCTCCGTTGCAGTCGGTGATGGTAAGGACGGACGGCTCCGCGTCCTTATCGCTCACGGCGACGAAGATGATGCAGCCCTCAGCGCCGTCCGCCAGACGGAGCGTGTGGCCGTTCAGGCAGAGCGTGACCTGCGCGCCGTTTTTGGGCACGCAGAGCGGCTCTTCAAGAGCCAGATCATCCGTCAGATAATAGCAGCCGGATTCCAGCGTGCCGCCGGTCACGGGCAGCGCTACAAAGGATGGCTCTTCACAGCTGTCTTCGCGGTTTACAGCGTGGATATGGTTCTGTTCGCTGTCTTCTGCGGGTGCTTCTGTGTCCTCGGAGGCTGCATCCGCTTCTTCGTCGGGAGCGGATGCAGTCTCCGCAGGAGTTTCCTCTGCGACAGGTTCTTCTGCGGCAAGCTCGGCAGTCGTTGTTTCATCGGCAGCCTCGTCTGCTTTCTGTGCGTCCGCCGCGACAGCGCAGACGCTCCAAACAGCCAGCACCAGCGCAAGCACCAGCAGCAGACTGATCCATCTCTTTTGCATTTCGGTTCCTCCTCATATTGCGGAGCAGATTATGTATACCGAAAGAGTAGCATATTTTTCTTGCTTTTTCAACGTTTTTCTCATGTTTTAAGCAAATATTAACCTTTTTCCGCGTGAATCACAACATATAGTGCTGATTTTGTATCCTTGCACAGCATCTGGGTCAAGGAAATCTTCAGAATTCTTCATGCTTCGCCGTCTTGCAAAGCCGGAAGCCGTCTGATAGTATAGAGTCAGAAAAAAGGAGGGCCTGCCTATGCGTCGGGGAACGAAAAAGTGCATCCTGCTGCTGCTTGCGATCCTGCTGCTCTGTCTTCTCGCCTGGCGGCTGACGCCGCACACGTTCGAGGAGATAACGGCTTCTGATCAGAATGCGATCACCAGCCTCGCCGGAGCCGCGACATTCCTCGGGGTTCGGTATGGCAGAGCGTACACGGAAAGCTATGCGCTGCAGAACGTTTTGCCGGAGGACACGGCGTTTGAAGGCATTCTTATGCTTCTGAACTCGACCCGCTATCAAGAGGATTTCCGCAATCTCCTGCCGTGGCCCATCGAGGCGGTCAGCGCGGGCAGAGCCTTTGACGGGCGAAGCGTCTCGCTTATGCTGGTCTGGGGGCCATCCGAAGACGAGTGCTGCAGTCTTAGCCTTTCCGGCAGGCAGATCGTCGTCAGCAGACCGCACCACGACGGCTTCCTGATCTATCATCCGACAGACCCCAAGCTTCTGAATTGGCTTGCCATCTATCTGGCAAACAACGGCGAAAAGGGCTGAACGTACATCCGGAGGCTCCCCTTGTCAGGACATGACAGGGGGAGCCTTTTCGAGGGTGCTATCGGAAAAATACGCGCACGCTCAGTGCGGCCATGCAGAAGCCGGTCAGGTCGGCGATCAGGGCTGCCGGGAGCGCATAGCGCGTTTTTTTGACGCCTGCCGCGCCAAAATAGACGCTGATGGTGTAGAACGTCGTTTCGGTCGAACCGAGCATGACCGCCGCCGTCCGGCCGATCAGGGAATCGACCCCGTATTCCCGCATCAGATCTGTCCCGACGGCCAGCGCCGCGCTGCCGCTGAGAGGCCGGATAAGTACCAGCGGCGCGACCTCCGGCGGGATGCCAAGCAGGCGGAAGACCGGCGCGAAAACGGGCGTGAGCAGCGCAAAAAAGCCGCTCTCCCGCAGCATCGTCACCGCCGTCAGCATCAGCACCAGCGTGGGGGTCAGCGAGAGCATCAGCCGCAGCCCGTCCTGTGCACCGGTCAGCATTCCGCCGTAAACATCCTGCTTTTTTGCGATCCCTGCCGCACCCGCCAGCAGCAAAAGCGCAGGCAGTAGCAGCTCCGTCAGGTTCTCCAGCATCGCTTCAGGCCCTTCGCCGCCAGAATCCCAGCTCCGACCGAGCAGGCCGACGCTAGCCACACGGCAGGCAGGATATCGAACGCGTGCGCCGCGCCGAGCTGCGCGCGGACGGCGGCGACCGTCGACGGGATCAGCTGCAAAGACGCCGTATTCATCACGACCAGCAGGCACAGCTCATCCGACGCTCCCCCGCCGCCGGACAGCGCCTGCATCCGCTGCGCCGTCCGGATGCCGAGCGGCGTCGCCGCGTTGCCCAACCCCAGCAGATTCGCGCTCAGATTGCCGCACAGGTTCCAGAAGCCCTCGGAGTCTTTTGCGCATACCGGAAACAGCCGCCGCAGCACAGGCCGCAGCGCCGTACACAGCCCTTCAGTCAGTCCCGCACGCTCCATCGCCTGCGACAGCCCCGACCAGAGGCAGACCGGCCCGGCCAGCGTCAGCGCCAGCTCCAGTCCCGCCCGTGCGCCGCTCAGTCCGTCCATGCCGGACGAAAACGGCATTCCTGTCAGCAGATCAGATACAAACGCAAGCAAAATCAGTCCAAACCAGAGAAAATTCAACAACATATTTCGCTCTCCGACAAGAAAAAGATTTTTTGTTCAAAATTTGTACATAATTGGATGGTAGAATAAAGCTGCTTGAGGGAGCGCTGTCCGGTGTCCATGCAGCATCTGACAGCTAGATCCATAGTGCATGGTAAAGATTGAAGGGGGTTATTCACAATGAAATCCACAGGTATCGTCAGAAAGGTCGACGAGCTCGGCAGAATCGTTCTGCCTATCGAACTGCGCCGCACACTCGACATCGCAGAGAAGGACGCTATCGAAATCTATGTCGATGGCGAATCCATTATTCTCAAGAAGTATGAGCCGACCTGCATCTTCTGCGGCGACGGCAGAAATGTCGAAAACTACAGAGGCAAGAACATCTGCGCGAACTGCATGAAGGAGCTCAGATCCGGCAAATAAGTTCTGCACAAAAAAGAGGCTGTCTCAGGATGACAAAGTGTCATCCGGGACAGCCTCATTTTTTGTTTTTCAGCGCTCGAGCCAGGTGAGAACGTCCTGATAGACCTCGTCCTTGTTGCGCTCGTTGAGCATTTCATGGCGGCCCTCGGGATAGAGCTTGATGGTGATGTCCTTCATGCCGCTGCGCTTGAACGCGTCGATGCATTTGAGAACGCCCTTTGCCATGCCGCCGACGGGATCCTTGCAGCCGGAGATGAACATAATGGGCAGTTGCTTGTTCATCTTATCCAGATTTTCCTGCTGCTCGTTCATGCCGACACCTGTAAGAAGGTCGCGCGCGAGGCCGACCGTCGCGTCGAAGCCGCAGAGGGGGTCTGCGTCATAGGCGGCGACAACGGCGTCGTCTGAGCAGATCCACGCATTGGGCGAGGTCACGGGGCCGAAGGCCCTGTTATAGCTGCCGAACATGAGCTTTGTGACGAGCGCGCTGGTGTTTTTCTCGCCGATGCGGGCCTCTTCGAGCTTGCAGACGAGCTTGCCCATGCGCACCTTCATGGGGTCCTCCCAGCCGGTGCCGGAAATGACGGCCTTGTCCACGGCGTCGGGGTAGGTATAGAGATAGGTGCGCAGCAGGAACGAGCCCATGCTGTGGCCGAGAATATAATAGGGCAGATCCGGGTACTGCGCGGAAATTTCGTCGTGCAGGCGCTTTTCATCCTCGACCGCAGACAGCCAGCCGCCGGAGAAATAGCCTCTGAGGCCGTTTTCCGCGGAGCCGCCGTGGCCCATGTGATCATCAGCAGCGACGACATAGCCATGCTGCGTCAGAAATTTCGCAAACGCGTCATAGCGTCCGATATGCTCGGCGATGCCGTGAATCAGTTGAACAACAGCCTTCGGCTCCCCTTCCGGTTTCCAGAGCGCGCAGTGCAGGCGGCCCGCGCCGCAGGAATCAAGATAGAATTCTTCCATAAAAGTGGTGCTCCTTTCAAAAGTCCGGTTTATGGTACATAGAATCTGCTAGAATGGCGTCAGAAAAACATGGGAGGATATTTCTGATGCGTTCTGATTCTGTGATTGAACTGTCCCAATATTTGAAGCGTTCCCCGGAGACGCCCGCTTCATCCGTATCCAGCAGCCGCCTGCAGGTACGCAGACGGCGCATCCGGTACGCTGCCGCTGTGATTGACGCAGCGGTAACGGTTTGCATCGGGGCGGGATTTCTGGTCTGCCTTGGGCTGGTATTCAGTATGCTGTGATCGGCACAATTTCACCGTCTGGCCGGATGAGGTGTTCCAGGCACGGTTCAGCGCCGCCGTAGCGGGAGGCGAGGCTGCGTCCGTCCGCGCCGAGCATACCGATGAGCACCAGATCGCCTGGGCGAAGCTCCGGCAGGAGGCGGCGCATGACCGGACCGTCCTGCGTACCGACGGTCAGCAGCTGCACCAGCGTCCGCCGTCCGCTGGCATACGGAACGTACACCGGATGGTATGCGCCGCTTTTGACCAGGCGCGGACACTGCGCCGGATCGACATCCAGCACGGCAAGCGGAGCAGGCCCCGGCTTGACAGCCCGTACCCGCGTGACCAGCGTTCCGCAGGCTGCGGCGAGGAACCGTCCGGGACTCATTTGCAGCGAGAGGCCGCGCAGCGCTTCCGGGAGGGCCTGTATCTGCGTCAGGATGGCTTTGGCGCACGCATCCGGCTCCGGACCGGAAAAGCCGGGCCGGTAGCTGACGCCAAAACCGCCGCCAAGGTCAATTGCATCTGCCGCGGCGTCGGTTTTCTCATACAGCGTCTGTGCCAGCGCGGCAAGCTGGGCGAAGATAGCGGGATAGAAGTCCTCGTCCATGCACAGCTCGCCCAGCCGCATACCGAGGCCAAGCCAGCCTACGCCGCCTGCGCGCAGGCATTCCGCCGTGCGCAGGAGCGCTTCGCGTTCCATCCCGGCATAGGAGGCCGGGACGCCTGTCACAGGCTTCGCGCCGAAGCGGAGCTGGCCCTGCTGCCGCAGGAGCAGAATTACGGCCTCCGGCATTGCTTCGGGCAGCAGCTCGGCTCCGTCCAGCACGAAAACTGCGCCGAGCGTATGCGCAGCTTTCTCCGCTTCCGCGCTGCGGATCGACGGCTCGTAGGCGATTTTCCTGCCATGGAAGCCGCACCGGGCGGCAAGCTCCAGCTCCGCAAGGCTCCTGCAAAGCACGCCGCAGCCGCAGCTGCGCAGAATTTGCAGAACCGTGGGATTCGGATTCATGCGGATGGCAAAGCGCGGCAAGAATCCGTTGCAGTCGGAAAATGCGCGGAAAAGAGCCTGCGCTGCCTGCACGAGACTCTTTTCATCGTATAAAAACAGGGGCGTCACGGCGGTTTTCAAAAACCGCGCGAGCGTTTTTGAAGGAAGAACACACTGCGCATTGAGATTCGTCTGCACATGAATTCACTTCTCTCTGCGGTTATTTTCATAGAGGATCGAAAGCCCCTTCAGAAGAAGGTCACGGTCGTATTCGATTCTGCGGCGGCACATTGGAAGGACAAAGCGCGCAATGCCGCCTGTTGCAACGACAGTCACGCCGCCGCCGAGTTCTTCCTCCATCCGGTCGATCATGCCGTCAACCATACAGGCGGAGCCGAGCATCACACCGCTGCGCATGGCATCGACGGTGTTTTTGCCGATGGCCTTTTTCGGGCTTTCCAGACTGATGGCAGGCAGCTGCGCCGTGCGTGTAGAGAGCGACTCGGCAGAGAGTTTCGGACCGGGGCTGATGCAGCCACCGACGTAGGTGCCGTTTTTATCGATGGCCGTCATGGTCGTGGCTGTACCCATGTCAACGATGATGAGAGGCGGTTTAAAACGGCTAAGTGCGGCGACAGCGGCGACGATCAGATCACTGCCGATCTGAGCCGGGTTCTCCATCTGGATATTGAGTCCTGTTTTGATGCCGGGACCGACGATCATCGGCGTTTTGCCGGTCAGCTTACGCACGGCAGTCTTGCAGGAATTGAGAACTGGCGGTACGACAGACGAGATAATGACGCCCTCGACGCTCTTCGGATCAATCTCATAAAGATTCAAAAGATTTTTGAGTTCCACGCAGTACTGGTCAGAGGTCTTGAGCAGGTCGGTCGCCATGCGGGCCTCGACGAGAATGCGGTCGTGCTCCATACAGCCGAGCACGATGTTGGTATTGCCGATATCGATCGCTAAAATCATAAATATCACTCCGTATCCGTTTCCAGACGGCAGGAAAACGCGCCGTCCTTGATCTCGACCACGGCGTATCCGCTGTGGCCGAAGCGCCCGGCCGTGCCGGGGTTCAGGAGCGTGATGCCGCCGCGCTCCTCCAGGTGCTGGATGTGGGTATGGCCGAAGAGCGCAAGCCGCGCGCCCGCGTCCTTTGCCGCGCCCGCAAGCGCGGTCAGATCGCGCTTGACGCCGTAGAGATGGCCGTGGGTCACAAAAATGCGCACGCCGTCAAGCTCCAGCGTCAGGCTCTGCGGGACTGTCGGGGCGTAATCACAGTTGCCGGGCACATAATAGAAATCCGGTTCCTGACAGGCGAAGGACAGATCCTCCGCATCGGTCAGATGGTCGCCCAGATGCACAACCGCGTCCGGGTGTTCTTTTTCTATGGCGTCGTACGCGAAGCCGAGGCTCCGGTGCGTATCCGACAAAATCAGAAGCTTCATATCGTTCACTTTCATGCGCGGGGCGCATATGATAAGGAAGAATCGGGTTGAGTAACCGATTGCATCAGCGGTTACTTAAGAACGGAGGGGGTAGCTGGATGGAACATTCGTTTTCCCCGGAGCAGCTCCGGCGCGTATTGGGGTCTGCGGAGGGACGGCAGCTGCTGGCGCTGCTGGCGTCCGGCGGCGGAGAGCGGCTGCGTCAGGCCGCTGACGCGGCAAAGCAGGGCGACCACGCACGGGCGATGGAGCTTCTGCGGCCTGTCCTGAACACAGAGCAGGCACAGGCGCTGTTGAGGAAGCTCAATGGATGAGCTGGAGCGCGCGCTGCGCGCCGTATTGGATGATCCCGCGCAGCTGCAGGAGCTGCGGGAGCTGGCCGGATCGATGGGCTTTTCCGTGCCGCAGGCGCAGCCGGAGCGCGCGCCCGTGCCGGACCCCCCGGAATCGGAGCCGAAGCCGGTGCAGGCCGTTTTTCAGCAGCAGCCGCTGCCGGAGCCTGCCGCCGCAATGCTGCGGCAGGCGGGAAAAATGGACAAAAGGCAGGAAGCGCTGCTGCTGGCGCTGAAGCCTTTTCTGCGCAAGGAGCGGCAGGAAAAGATTGACCGGGCGCTGCATGCGGCGCGGCTGGCAAGTCTTGCGAGTCTGGCTCTGAAAAACCGGGGCAGAGGTCCCGGAGCAAAGGAGACGCCATGATGTATAACCGCTACATACCGGACGCCGCAGGCGTCTATCATCCGACACGCGTCGGCGCGGAGCCGCAGGCGGCTGCGCCTGCTCCGCCTCCGGAGCCTGTGTGCGTGCCGCCTGCTCCGCCGCCTCCTGCCCCGCCCTGTACGGCGGAGCATGGCGGATTTCTGTCGCGGCTGCTGCCGCGCAGCATTGATACGGGGGATCTTCTGATGCTGCTGATCCTGCTGCTGCTCGTCGTGGACGGCGAGGAGGAGGATCAGCTGTCGGTCATTTTAACGGCGGCAGCATTTTTGCTGTCGTAAGGTTTTTCTG
>OLGB01003418.1_pt1 | contig 14919 bp, 10 predicted proteins | sample 1605691 | NCBI WGS metagenome assembly OLGB01 (sample SAMEA3888925, study PRJEB22519) | human gut metagenome | biome: human gut; feature: human-associated habitat; material: faeces | place: Denmark | collected 2010 | reverse complement strand
CGACGAGGCGCAGAACACGACGCCGGAGCAGATGAAAATGTTCCTCACGCGCCTTGGCTTTGGTTCAAAGGCCGTGATCACGGGGGATATCACACAGGTCGATCTGCCCGGCACCAAGGAATCGGGGCTCAAAGTCGTGCAGGATATCCTGAAGGGAGTCCCCGGAGTCTCCTTCATCAGGCTCAACGACGGCGACGTCGTGCGGCATGAGATAGTACAGAGAATAGTGAGGGCTTACGAAGACTATGACAGACGGAGAGCGGAAAAGCAGGCTGAAAGATAGCATCACGGCGGTATTCAGCAAATTTTCATTCAGGCGCGAAAACAGACAGTATATCATTTTTCGGGCCATCCTCCTCTGTGTCGCGACGCTGCTTGTCAGCGTCAACTGGTACATGTTCGACCGGAGGGAAAACTATCAGATAGGGATTCCCTCCGAGAAGACATACTTCGCCCTCACCTCGGCGCGGTACGAGGACCGGGCGGCGACGCTCGAACTGCGCCAGCGCGCGGCTTCGCGCATCATCGACGTCATGGTGCAGGACGAGAAGATCGCCTCCGAGGTCTCGCGCCGCCTCGAACTCCTCGAAAAGGGCGAGCTCAAGCAGCTTTTCAACGCGCCGCTGCTCAACATCTATAACAAACAGGGCTCCGCTTCGCAGAAATCGATCGTCGACGCCGCGCTTGACATAGGGCGCAGGGTCCGCGACGAATCCACCGACAGGGAGCAGCAGACGACTCTGGTCTGGAAATATCTCAAGGAGACGAAGCTTTCGCAGTCGGAACGCAACGTCGCCTTTCAGATGCTTGACGTCGTCCTCAACCCCTCCCTCCAATCCGACGGCGAGATGGTCCAAAAGCTGCGTGAAGACGTCGCGGCTCAGATACCGGCCGTTATAAAGGAGATACGCCCCGGCTCCGTACTTGTACAGAAGGGGCAGGTCGTCACCCCGTCGCTCGCGAAGCTGCTCGCCTCGCAGGGCTATCCCGACGCCGCCTTCCCCTGGAAACACCTTATCTTCATCCTTGGCGCGATCAGCATCTGGAGCTTCTGGCCGGTGTGGATCGCCAGCGGCCTGCGCGAGAAGCTTTCGATGCGCGAGTGGATATATATCGCCGTCGTGCTCTCGGTCGTCTGGACTCTCGAGGTCGTATTCGCGCGCTTCGGCGGTTACTCGATGGCCGTGCTCGGCCTCACCGGCTGGCTCTGTCTTACTCTGCCGGTATCGCTCTCATTTCATATCATCTTCGGAGGCGGCGTGATCAGCGTCATCATCGCCTTCGGCACCAATCCCGGCATCGTCTGCCTCGGCTGCATCCTCGCGGCCTTCGCCGCCGGCATCGGCCGCATCCTTTTTATCGACCCGCCAAACCACCGCATCACCATCTGGCGCAACCTCTTCTTCCTCGGGCTCTGTCTGGGAGCCGCCTCTATCTGCATACACTGGGGGCTCGGCCTCTATTTCGATTATAACCTCGCCCTTGGGGCCGTGCTCTTCAGCGCGATCTGGGGAACGATCGTCGTCGCGCTGCTGCCGCTGTGGGAGAACGTCTTCGACGTCCTTTCGCCGCTGCGCCTGCTTGAGTTGAGCCATCCCTCGCAGCCGCTCATCAAACGTCTGCAGATGGAGGCTCCCGGCACCTACAACCATGTCCTCATGGTCGGCACTCTCGCCGAGGCGGCGGCGGACAAGCTCCATATGAACGGCCTTCTCGTGAGGGCCGGCGCTTATTACCACGACATCGGGAAGCTCAAGAACCCGCAGTATTTTGTCGAAAACCAGCGCCACGGGAAGAACATACATGACAGTCTGCCGCCGACGCTTTCGGGACAGCTGCTGATATCGCACGTGAAGGAGGGGCTGGATATCGCCGCGCAGACGAATCTCCCCAAAGCCCTGCGCCGCTTTATAAGCGAGCACCACGGAACTACTTCGCAGCGGTATTTCTATGAAAAGGCGAAGGCCCTCGGCGAGAATGTCACCGAGGAGCAGTTCCGCTATCCGGGGCCGCGCCCGCAGTCGCGCGAGACCGCGCTCGTGATGCTCGCCGATTCCGTGGAGGCGGCGATAAAGGCGCGCAGCAAGCCCTTCGAGAGCAACAGGGAGCTTTCCGACTTCATCAATCAGGTGATACGCAGCAAGGTGGAGAGCAACCAGCTCAACGACGTGGACTTTACGATGAAGGAGATGTCGCTGATAACGGAGGCCTTCATGGAGGTCTTTCAGGCGACCTACCATTCGCGTGAGGTAAAGAACATCAACGAAATAATAAAAGAGGCGAAACTCAAAGGCGGGGAGCATAAGGAAGAGGCTGTTCCCCTGACGGCGGAAGCCTCCGCTGCCCCCGCGGGTAGAGAGAAAGAAGAAGAGGAGGATGATAAGGATGAAGACAACGATACACTGCGGTGAGATATTCAACGAGACGAACAGCTCCATGTGCTGCGGAGAGAGGATAAAGAAGCTCGAGAAAATATTATCCGCATATCTTGAAGAGACGAATCTCCTCCCGGAAGCGGCCGCGGAATGCGAGATATCGCTCACCTTTGCCGGCGCGGATCAGATCGCGGAGATGAACGAGGAATACCGTGAGGTCGCGGGCCCCACCGACGTGCTCTCCTTCCCGATGTGGGAGAACGAAGAGGGCGGATTTGAGCCGCCCGATGACTGGGAATGCCTGACGCTCGGCGACATCATCGTCTGCCCGGAGATCGTCGCGAAGAACGCCGAAGAAAACGGCAAGAGCGCCGAGAGTGAGACGGTGCTTGTCATCTGCCACGGCTTTCTGCATCTCGTCGGCTTCGACCACGCGGACGACGCGGAGCGCGAGCGCATGTGGCAGGCGCAGGAGGCTCTCGTCGCCCGATTTTTTGCCGGGGCGTAAGCGAAATGGACGATAAACCGTTATTAAGCAAAGAGGCCGCGAAAAAACTCCTTGCCGAAGCCGCGCGCGCGCGCGCGGCGGCCTACGCTCCCTATTCCGGCTTTTGCGTCGGGGCGGCGCTGCTCTTTGAGGGCGGCCTCACCGTTCCCGGATGCAACGTGGAAAACGCGAGCTACAGCCTTTCCGTCTGCGCGGAGCGCAACGCGATGACGACAGCCCTTACGAAGGGGCTGCGCCGGCCGCTCGCCGTCGCCGTCGCGGGGCCGGAGGGGGCTTTTTGCCCTCCCTGCGGGGCCTGCCGCCAGTTTCTCGCCGAATTCAACCCCGATATGGCCGTAGTGCTCAAGGAGGCGGACGAGCCGGTCGTCTATACATTAAGAGAGCTGCTGCCGCTTTCGTTTTCCCTGGATGAAAACTGCGGCGGCGCTGACTGAGAAAGAGTGGATACTAATGAGTGAAGATAAAACATTCCGCAGCGGCTTCGCCGCCCTGCTCGGACGTCCCAACGTCGGAAAATCGTCGATAATAAACGCGCTGCTCAAAGAAAAGGTGGCGGCCGTATCGCCAAAGCCCCAAACCACCCGCAACGCGGTGCGCTGCATATATACAGCGGAAGGTGAACAGATCGTATTTGTGGATACTCCCGGCATTCATGCGCCGAAGCACGCGCTGGGAGATTTCATGATGAAAGAGGCGGAGGAATCCCTTATGCTCGTGGACGCCGTCTGCTACGTCGTCGAGGCGCAGGACCGCGCGGTAAGCGAGAAGGATGAGATCATCCTCAAGGTATTGGAGAACGTGGCGCAGCCTGTCGTGCTTGCGGTGAACAAAACGGACAAGCTCGACAAATTCGAGGATTACAAGAAGGCCGCGGCGGTCTATGAAAAATACATAAGCCCGGCCGCAGTCGTTCCCGTTTCCGCCAACAACGGCAGAGGACTGCCCGAGCTCGCCGCGGCGATCAGCGCGCTGCTGCCGGAGCAGCCTCCGATCTATCCCGAAGATATGCTGATGGATTCTACGGAGCGTTTTCTCGCTTCGGAGGTCATTCGCGAAAAGATATTCCGCCATACCGACGAGGAGGTCCCGCACGGAGTGGCGGTAATAATAGACGAGTTTAAGAGCCCCGACGAATTTCCCGACAAGAAGGTCTGCGACATACGGGCGACGATCATCGTCGACCGGCCGGGACAGAAGGGGATAATCATCGGCAAGAACGGCGCGATGCTGAAACAGATCGGGATCGAGGCGCGCAAAGAGCTTGAGGAAAAGTTCGGCTACAAAGTCTTTCTCCAGCTCTGGGTGAAGGTCAAGCCCGGATGGCGCAAGTCGCCCGAGGAGCTGCGGCGCCTGGGGTATAATAGTTGATCCCGATCCGGCTGCCGCAGGGATACTACACAAAGACTGGAACTGTGCTTCTAAGAAGGGATTCCTCCAGGGAGGGGCAGTCCCTTCTCCTTTTTATGCGCGAATTTGGGCCGCGTTGGGTCAGCGCGCCGTCCGCGACGGGGAAGAACCGCTTCGGAGGCTCCACCGAGCCGATGACCTGGGGGGAGTTCTCGCTCTATCAAAGCCCTCAAAGCTTTATCTGCAGGGGACCGAGGTCAAGGAAGATTTCCTGACGCTGCGCTCTTCGCCCCCCGCCGTCCTCGCCGCCCTCCGCCTCTATAAGCTCACGGCGAAGGAGGCTCCGTTGAACTGTGAGAACGACGCGGCGCTGCGTATGCTATGGAGCGCGCTTGTGCAGCTCCGGGAGAAATGCCAGCCGTACATCGTCGAATTCCGCTACACATGGAAGCTGCTGAACCTTATGGGGATCGCCCCCTCTCTCGACCTTTGCGCCGAGTGCGGCGAGAGGCTGACTGACGGCGGCAGGTTCACGCAGGAGGGTATGCGCTGCCGCCGCTGTTCCCAGGACCGGGGCGAGCCGGTCAGCGCCCAGGAGCTTGCGGAGCTGAAGGGCGCCGTCTCTCTCCCGCATGATAAATTCATCCTTTGGTCGCGTGAAACGCGTGAAAAAGATTGTTATATTAAGAATTTAAAAAAGTTATCGCCATATTTTAGCAACATGCGTTAGAATAGTTCAAATATGTAAAAGCAGCACTCATCAAAGGAGGCAACAGAAGGTGAATTTTCAAGAGATAGTTATGCGCCTTGAGCATTTCTGGGCTTCTCAGGGTTGCGTCGTCCAGCAGCCCTACGATTTGGAAGTGGGAGCAGGCACCATGAATCCCGCGACGACCCTGCGTGTTCTTGGTCCCGAGCCCTGGCGCGTAGCTTACGTTGAACCTTCCAGAAGACCCACAGACGGAAGATATGGAGAAAACCCCAACAGGCTTCAGCACTATTACCAGTATCAGGTCATAATCCAGCCGACTCCGGACAACATTCAGGAGATGTATATCGAAAGCCTCAAGGTCCTCGGTATAGATCCCGCGGAACATGACATCCGTTTCGTCGAGGACGACTGGGAGAATCCGACGACCGGCGCCTGGGGGCTCGGCTGGGAGGTCTGGCTCGACGGTATGGAGGTCACGCAGTTCACCTACTTCCAGCAGATGGGCTCGATAGATATGGACGTAGTACCGGCGGAGCTGACGTACGGACTGGAAAGAATCGCGATGTTCGTCCAGAAGGTCGACAACGTTTACGACCTCCAGTGGGTCGGCGAGATCAAATACGGCGACGTCCATCACAAAGGCGAGGTCGAGCATTCGACATACAATTTTGAAATCGCCGATACGGACATGCTCTTCAACCTCTTCAACAGGTATGAGGCGGAATCCCGGCGCGTGCTTGAGGCCGGTCTCGTGCTGCCGGCTTATGATTACGTCCTCAAATGCTCACATTCGTTCAACCTGCTTGACGCGAGGAACGCCATCAGCGTCACAGAGAGGACCGGTTATATCGGGCGCGTGAGGAACCTGGCCTCCGCCTGCTGCCAGGCCTACGTCAAACAGCGCGAAGAGATGGGCCATCCGCTGATGGGAAAATTTGACAAATATGAAAAAGGAGGCGCATGCTGATGTCCGACCTTCTCTTTGAAATAGGAACAGAAGAAATTCCCGCGAGGTTTATGCCGAAGACGCTTGCCGATCTTGCGCAGTATGCGGAGGAGGAGCTTTCGGGAGCGCACATACCGCACGGGGAGATCAAGTCGGAATGCACGCCGCGGCGTCTGGTCATCACCGTAAAAGAACTTGCGGAACATCAGGAGGACTCCGTCGAGATCTCGAAGGGGCCGATGAAAGCCCAGGCATTCGGCGCGGACGGCAGTCCGACAAAGGCGGCGCTGGGATTCGCGCGCAGCAAGGGCGTCGAAGTCTCGGAGCTCAAGATCGAGAGCATCGGCAGCGCCGAATATGTCGTGGCGGAGAAGCGCACGAGCGGCCAGCCGACGATGAGCGTCCTGCCTCAGCTGCTGGAAAAGATCATCCATCGCCTCTCATTTCCAAAGAGCATGTACTGGGCCGACAAATCGGTACGTTTCGCGCGTCCGGTGCGCTGGATCGTGGCCCTTTACGGCGACCGCCCGATCGACGTCTCCTTCGGCGATGTGAAGAGCGGCGTCGTCTCCCGCGGGCACCGCTTCATGGGTGCCGAGTCCGTTCAGATAAAGGATGCGGATTCCTACGCGGCGGCGATGCGCGGCAACTGCGTCATCACCGACCCCGAAGAGCGCAAGGTGATGATACTCGCCGGCATCTCCGAAATAGAGAAGGAACTCGGCGCGAAGGTCACCGTAGACCCCGAGCTGCTTGAGGAAAACGTGCACCTCAACGAATACCCGATACCCTTCTACGGAAGCTTTGACAAGGAATTCCTTGACATCCCCGCCGAGGTGCTCATCCTCTCGATGGCCAAGAACCAGCGGTACTTCCCGGTCCATGACGCGGGCGGCAGGCTGATGGCCAACTTCATCGGCGTCAGCAACAACCGCGCGAAAGATATGAGAGTGGTGCGCGAGGGCAACGAGAGGGTCCTGCGCGCGCGCCTCTACGACGCGGCCTTCTTCTGGAAAGAGGACCAGCAGAAGTCTCTCGACGTCCGCGCCGAGGAGCTCAAAAACGTGACCTATCAGGAACAGCTCGGCTCAGTTTATGACAAGGTGCAGCGTATAAAGAAGATCACGCTGCGGCTGGCCGACGAGCTCGCGAGCGACGTAGACAGAACGAAGCTTGCGCGCGCCTGCGACCTCGCGAAGGCCGACCTCGTGACGAACATGGTCTATGAATTCTCCGACGTGCAGGGCGTCATGGGACGGGAGTACGCGCGCAAAGCCGGAGAACCGGAAGAGGTCGCCCTCGCCCTTTATGAGCAGTACCTACCGCGTTTCGCCGGGGACGAACTTCCCTCCGGGATATCCGGCGCGCTGCTCGGCATCGGCGAACGCCTCGACACGCTGACGGCGATATACAAGATCGGGCTCGAACCGACGTCGTCGCAGGACCCATACGGACTGCGGCGCGCGGCCAGGACGATCAACGAGCTTATCTGGGGACTGTCGCTCGACATAGATATGGACAGGGCTCTTGAAATGGCCGCCTCACAGCTCGAACTCGAGCCGGAGCGCCTCGAAAAGATGAAGGCCTTTATCGCCCTGCGCCAGCAGGTGCAGCTGCGCGAGAAAGGATTCAGCCACGAGGCGGTGGCGCTCGCGATGCAGACCATCCCGAGCCGTCCGCTGCAGATATACCGCCTCGCGGAGGTGCTGACGAAAGCCGGCGGCGAGACGTGGTTCGCCGAGCTCATCACGGCGGCGGTACGCGTCAAAAACCTTCTCTCCAAGGTGGAGGAAGAGGTCGGCGCGGTCGATCCGGCGAAGTTCACCTCGGATTCCGAGAAAAAGCTTTACGAAGAACTGGGCAAGCTGACAAAGGACGCTAAAAGCGCCGTCGAGAGCCGCGAATGGGAAAAACTCGCGGCGACGATGGCGGAGCTGGCCCCCGTCATCGCTCAGTTCTTTAACGACGTGCTGGTCATGGACCCCGACGCCGCCGTCCGCATGAACCGCATTGCCCTGCTTAAAGAATGCCAGGCGTTCTTCATGCAGATAGGAGATTTCAGTATATTGAAATAATAAGGTTTTAGTATAAACCGTGATAAAATAGCGAGAAAGCACCAACTAGTGATATCGCAGTGTTTTATTATTCTCTCTTTGAGGAGGAAACGACATGGTTGAATCAACGAAGTACATCTATGATTTCAGCGAAGGCAGCGCCGATATGAGGACGCTGCTGGGCGGCAAAGGCGCCAACCTTGCCCAGATGTGGAAGATAGGCCTTCCGGTACCCCCGGGCTTCATCATTACCACCGAGGCCTGCCATAAGTACTGGGAGGAAAAGGATTTCATCGCCGGCATCTGGGACGACGTCGAAGCCGCGGTGGCGAGAGTTGAAAAGCTGGCCGGCAAAAAGTTCGGCTCTTCGGAAAATCCTCTCCTCGTATCTGTACGTTCCGGCGCTCCGGTCTCGATGCCGGGAATGATGGATACGATCCTCAACCTTGGACTTAACGACGACACAGTCGCCGCCCTTGCCAAATCTGCCGGTGATGAGAGATTCGCCTATGACAGCTACCGTCGTTTCATCCAGATGTTCTCCGACGTCGTCCTGGAAGTGGACCTGGAAAAGTTTGAAGAGCGCCTCGCGCAGGCGAGAGAGAACGCCGGCGTAAAAGAAGACTACAAGATACCAGCCGAAGAGCTGAAAAAACTCGTCGTCGACTATAAAAAAATCGTTGAAGATGCCGGCTGCGCCTTCCCGACCGACCCCTGGGTACAGCTGCGCCTGGCGATAGACGCCGTATTCCGCAGTTGGAACACGCCGCGCGCGATCACTTACCGCAAAATAAACAACATCCCGGCCGAATACGGCACGGCGGTGAACATCGTGACGATGGTATTCGGGAACCTTGGAGACGACTGCGGTACGGGCGTCTGCTTCACGAGGAGCCCGTCGAACGGAGAAAATAAACTCTTCGGCGAATACCTCATCAACGCCCAGGGAGAAGACGTCGTCGCCGGCATACGCACGCCTGTTCCCATCGCCTCGCTTGAAAAGGCGATGCCCGAAGTCTACAAAGAATTCCATCGCATCGCGAAGCTGCTTGAGACCCACTACCGCGACGCTCAGGATATAGAATTCACCGTAGAGAGAGGCAAGCTCTACATCCTCCAGACCCGCAACGGCAAACGCACGGCGTCGGCGGCGGTGAGGATTGCGATGGATATGCTCCACGAAGGGCTTATCGATGCGGAGACCGCGGTATCGCGCGTCGCTCCTGAACAGGTCGAACAGCTTCTCCATCCGCAGCTCGACCCCAAAGCGAAGCGTGACGTGATCGTCAAAGGGCTCCCCGCCTCACCGGGAGCGGCGGTCGGCAAGGTCGTCTTTGACGCCGACGAGGCCGCGGAACGCGGCGGAAAGGGCGAGGCGGTCATCCTTGTCCGTCCTGAGACGACCCCCGACGACATCCACGGACTCTTCGCGGCCCAGGGCGTCCTCACGAGCCACGGCGGAATGACGAGCCACGCGGCCGTCGTCGCGCGCGGCCTTGGCAAACCCTGCGTATCCGGCGCGGAATCGGTGAAGATCGACCTGGTCGCCGGTACATTCTCGGTCGGAGGCGTCACCGTCAAAAAAGACGACTTCCTCACCCTTGACGGTACCAACGGCGACGTCATTCTCGGAAAGATAGAACTTATCGAGCCGCAGTTCGATGAAAACTTCCGCGAACTGCTTGAAGACGCCGACAAGATATCAAACATGCAGGTATGGGCCAACGCCGATACACCGGAAGACGCCAGGCGCGCCCGCAGCTTTGGCGCGAAGGGCATCGGCCTCTGCCGCACCGAACACATGTTCATGGCGGCAGAGCGTCTGCCCGTCATGCAGGAGATGGTCGTAGCCACCACGACCGAGGAGCGCGTCGCGCAGCTCAAGAAGCTCGAAGTTATGCAGGAAGAGGACTTCCTTGGGATCTTCGAGGCGATGGAGGGACTGCCTGTGACGGTGCGTCTGCTCGACCCGCCGCTTCACGAATTCCTTCCGAAGATACCCGAACTGACCAAAGCCCTTGAAGGACTCGCTCCTGAAAGCGCCGAGGCGAAAAAGATCAACGCGACGATAGCGCGCGCGAGAGAGCTCCACGAGCAGAACCCGATGCTCGGCTTCCGCGGCTGCCGTCTCGGCATGATCTTCCCCGAGATCTACGAAATGCAGGCACGCGCCATATTCAACGCCGCCTGCAAGCTCACGAAGAAGGGGCTCCGCATCATTCCCGACATCATGATCCCGCTCGTCGGCACTCAGGAAGAGATGAAGAGCATGCGCAAGCTCGTTGACGAGACCGGCGCCGCGGTGATCAAAGAGACCGGCGTGAAGCTCGAATACATGGTCGGGACGATGATCGAACTGCCGCGCGCCGCGCTGGTCGCCGACCAGCTCGCCGAGTACGCGCAGTTCTTCAGCTTCGGTACGAACGACCTTACGCAGACGACCTTCGGCTACTCACGCGACGACGCGGAGGGGAAATTCCTCGGCCAGTACGTCGAAATGGGCGTGTTTGAAGAGAACCCGTTCGCAAGGCTTGACCGCGACGGCGTCGGCGCGCTGATGGAGATCGCCGTGGGTAAGGGACGCTCCGTGCGCCCCGGCATCCAGCTCGGCATCTGCGGCGAACACGGAGGCAACCCCTCAAGCATCGCTTTCTGCAACAAGCTGAAGCTCAACTATGTAAGCTGCTCGCCTTTCCGCGTGCCGGTAGCGAGACTCTCGGCCGCCCTCGCGGCGCTAGGGGTATTGAAATAGGCTGTAACTGCTGTCAAGTATCGAAATAGGAAAGAAAACACGGGGCCGCACCCTTCACCACGGAGGGGCGGCCCCGTTACTGTTTTTGTTGCGCTTGCTTAACGGAAGGGCAGAACGCTAAATCGCCGTTTATCTTTTTCGCGCAGCCACCCATAAGCGTCAATTTATCCCTCGCCGGCCTGTTGACGTGTTTGCCCTGAATTCATGATCCGGAATGTTGTACATCCGGCCCTTTGTTGTCTATAATAGCATGGGATATTTACCGGCAGGGGCTATCCTTTATATCATATTTCAGGGCGTGCCCGGCAGCAAACATCAGGCTGCGAACCTGCCCGCTAATGGAGAAGAATAGATGACAATACGCGAACGTTGGGAAGAAATAGAACGGGGGATACTTTCTCCGCAGGCCTGTCTGGCCGTAAACAGCAAGGGGCGGGAGCGCGGGGAGGAACCGTGTGCGATACGCACCTGTTTTCAGCGCGACAGGGACCGCATAATACACTGCAAATCCTTCCGCCGGCTCAAATACAAGACGCAGGTGCTACTGCTGCCGGAGGGCGATCATTACCGTACCCGGCTCACGCACACGCTTGAGGTCTCGCAGATCGCGCGGACTATTTCGCGCGCGCTGCGTCTGAACGAGGACCTGACAGAGGCGATCGCGCTGGGCCACGACCTCGGCCATACGCCGTTCGGCCACATGGGAGAGACGGTGCTTGACCGGCTTGCGAAGCAAAATGGCCTGCCGGGCTTTCATCACGCGGCACAAAGCCTGCGGGTCGTAGACCTCATAGAAAAGGACGGCAGGGGGCTGAACCTCACCTGGGAGGTGCGTATGGGCATCATCCAGCACTCAAAAGGGCAGGTGGACGTTCGCTCCGGCTATGACCTCAGCAACCCCACCACGATGGAGGCTTGGGTGGTGCGTGTTTCGGATTCTCTCGCATATCTTAACCACGACGTCGACGACGCTCTGCGCGCCGGCCTCATTGAAGCGGGCGAAATGACTCCCGAGATGAAAGAGGTCGTCGCAATACCGAACTCAAAGAGAATAAACGACATGATCATGGACGTGATCGAAAACAGCACGCCGAGCGCCGTCAGGTTCAGCGACGCGATGCTTGGCTGCATCGAGCGGCTGCGCAGCTTTCTCTACCGGCATGTTTACGCGCGCGCCAACGCGCAGATCGAGGATTCGCGCGTTGAACACGTCCTCACCGCGCTCTTTGACGCGCGCATGAAAAAAAACGGCGGCTCGGCCCAGGAGGCCGTGGATATGATATCCGGGATGACGGACCGTTACGCCCTTCATCTCTTCCAGGAGACCTTCGTCCCAAGCCCTTGGCCGAAGCCGAAAATATGATCCCATACGCAAAGCGAAGGCCGGAGGATCAAGCCCCGGCCTTCGCTTTGTGTACACTATTTCGCTTGAATCGCTACTCGATAATATTATACTTCTTCAGCAGCTCCTGATACTTTGCCTCCATATCCGTATGCTGGCTCGGGTCCTTCTTGTAGGGATCTGAAGAGGCGCTCGGCAGCTTGACCGGTTCCTTTTCCGAGGTTTTTTTCTGCGGTATCGGGGTGGGTTCATCCTGGCCCGCGGCCGTCTCCGTCTCGTTCGGCTGCCTTGCCTGTTCCTCTCCGCCGAGCCTCATCGCATACTTATTAGAGGTGGTTTCGTCGTCGATAGGCGCGAGCAGGAGCTGCGGCGCGTTGTCGTCCGCGCGCGCCGCAGCGAGAGAACCTCCGTGCCACGGACAGACGGCGGTCGGCGCGTGGCCCTGCGGCAAAAGCAGCGTCGTTGCCGGGCAGCCCTCCGCGGCGATGAATCCGGTCGCTTTACAGACCCTGACAGCCTCGACCTCCGCGTCGCCGGGAATGGAGAATGCTGCGGGGAGATTCATCTTAGTCACCGCGTAGGAGACGAATTCCTTCCATACCGGCAGTGCCGCGACCGCGCCGGTAGACCTGCCTCCCAGCGGTTTGTGGTTGTCGTTGCCGATATATACGACCACGACAAGTCCGGGAACGCCGCCGACGAACCAGGCGTCCGTCCAGTCGTTTGTCGTGCCGGTCTTGCCGAAAGTTTCATAGTTGGGGATCTTGGCCCGTGTTCCCGTGCCCCAGCTCGTGACCTGTTCAAGCATTGAACGCATCGAGACGGCCGTGGCGGGGGATATCGCGTTGGCCAGCTTGGGTCCGTTCTGCTCCAGCGACTCTCCGCGCTGCGAGAGTATCTCCTTTACGGCATAGGGTTCGACCTTATATCCGTTGTTGGCGAAAGCCGCGTAAGCTACCAGCATCTCAAGCGGCGTCAGGCTCGCCGTCCCGAGCGCCACCGAAAGATCGTCGGGCAGATACGGCGTTGTGATGCCGATACGGCGGGCCAGGTCCGCGATGCGTCCTACGCCGTCTATTTGCGCGAGGCGGACCGCGGAGGTGTTGATGGATTTTGCCAGCGCGGTGATCAGCGTCACCTCGCCGTCGAACTTGTTGGAAGTGTAGTTGCCGGGCGACCACCCGTTGGGGAAAAGCAGCGGGGCGTCAAGAATATGGTCTACGCCGCGGTATCCCTGCTCAAGCGCCGTCGCGTAGACTATCGGCTTGAAAGCCGAACCCGGCTGGCGGTATGCCTGCGTCGCGCGGTTGAACTTGCTCTTGTCAAAATTACGTCCGCCGACCATCGCGAGGATCTCTCCGGTATTTGGGTCCATAGCGACAAGCGCTCCTTCATACGGCATCTTCGAAACGATCTCTTCCGCTTTCTTTTGAAGGTCGATGTCAAGCGTCGTATGCACCTTCAGGCCGCCGCGATATATCTTCTCCGTGCCATAGTTTGGAAGCAGCTGCTTGAAAAGTATGTAGGAGACGAAATAGGGAGCCCCCTCAAGAGATATGGAATTGGACCTCGCAGTGCGTTTGGCAAGAACCGGCCTCTTGTCTATATAAGAATCATAGTCGTCCTTCGATATCCAATCGAGATCAAGCATCCTCCGCATAACGTAGGCTTTTCTTGTCTGAGAACTCTTCTCGCTTCTGAAGGGGGAATACTTCTCCGGCGCCGCGACCAGTCCCGCCAATATCGCCGATTCATCTATAGCCAGATTCCTTGGTGATTTTGCGAAATATGTTTTGGACGCCGCCTCCACCCCGTAAGCGCCGTGCCCCATATAGATGGTGTTCAGATACATTTCGAGCAGCTGGTCCTTGGTATATATCCTCTCAAGGCGGAGCGCGAGGATGGCCTCCTTCGCCTTGCGGATGATAGTCTTCTCGTTAGACAGGAAAAGGTTTCTCGCCAGCTGCTGCGTTATCGTGCTCGCTCCCTGCTTGGCTCCCCGGTGGAAGACGTCGACGACCAGCGCGCGGACGATCGCTATCGGCCTGATGCCGGAGTGCTCATAGAAAGAATCGTCCTCCGCGGCCAGTATGGCCTTGACCATCCACGGAGATATCGCGTCGAGCTTTACCCACGTCCTATTTTCCTGAAACAGTTGGGTGACCACCTTGCCGTTGCGGTCATACACCGTCGTCGCGAGGCTCGGTTCATGGTCGAGCATATCCTGATAAGAGGGGAGCGTCGCCGTGATATCTTTAAGGAAAAATATCATCGCCACCGCGACGACGGCTCCGACAACCGCTGCCAGCAAAGCCAGCGTTGAGAATAGAGAAAAGACAAAGGACTTCTTTTTCTTGGCTTTATGTTCCAGAGAGAAGTCCGTGTCATTACGGACCGTATGAGACATTATTTATTTACCTCCGAAATCGATCGTACATACAACGGCATTATATCATATATCGATATCCACCCGGCCGTATTACGCAATATATACCCAACCGCCGAAGGCTGTCGGGGTAGAGTTGATTGAGCCTGCTTGATGATTATAAACCTTACGGCATAATAAACATACCCGATAAGAGCGCGCGGCTGCTCGGGGCAGAGGCATGGACGTCAGCCCTACGCCCGGATAAAAAATTTTTTCGCAAGAGATACGAATTTTTTAAAAATAGGGGGTTGCAATTTTCAGCAATCCGTAATATACTACCTCCTGTCGCCGATACGAGGCACCACCAAATCGGAAACGGCGGCACGAACCATGTCAATAGAATACAGTGCGTAAGGAATAAAAAGAATTACTTTAAGCAATTCCAGCGAGAGAGATTCCAGAATCAAACGGAGAGTTTGATCCTGGCTCAGGACGAACGCTGGCGGCGTGCCTAA
>OLGB01003403.1_pt1 | contig 14968 bp, 14 predicted proteins | sample 1605691 | NCBI WGS metagenome assembly OLGB01 (sample SAMEA3888925, study PRJEB22519) | human gut metagenome | biome: human gut; feature: human-associated habitat; material: faeces | place: Denmark | collected 2010 | reverse complement strand
TGGCGTTCAGCGCGTCCTCGATGCGGAGCTTCTTCTCCTTCATCTCGGTCTCGGTGGCAGCACCGACCTTGATGACGGCCACGCCGCCGGCGAGCTTGGCAAGGCGCTCCTGCAGCTTCTCCTTGTCGTATTCGCTGGTGGTCACGCCGATCTGGGCGCGGATCTGCGCCACGCGGTCAGCGATGGCCTGCTTGTCGCCGGCACCGTCGACGATGGTGGTGTTCTCCTTGGTGACCTTGATCTGGCGGGCACGGCCGAGCATGTCGATCGTGGTGTTCTTGAGCTCGTAGCCAAGCTCTTCGGAGATGACCTGGCCGCCGGTCAGGATGGCGATATCCTGCAGCATTTCCTTACGGCGATCGCCGAAGCCGGGCGCCTTGACGCACACAACGTTCAGCGTGCCGCGCAGGCGGTTGACGATCAGGGTGGAGAGAGCCTCACCCTCGACGTCCTCGGCGATGATGACGAGCTTCTTGCCGCTCTGAACGAGCTGCTCGAGGATCGGGAGAATGTCGGAGATGACGGAGATCTTCTTATCGGTGATCAGCAGGTAAGCGTCGTCGATGACGGCTTCCATCTTCTCGGTATCGGTGACCATGTAGGCGCTGGCGTAACCGCGGTCGAACTGCATGCCTTCCACGGTGTTCATCTCGGTGCGCATGGTCTTGCTTTCCTCCACGGTGATGACGCCGTCGTTGCCGACCGTCTCCATGGCCTCGGAGATGAGCTTGCCGATGGTCTCGTCGCTGGCGGAGATGCTGGCGACCTGCGCGATGGACTGCTTGCCGGCGATGGGCTGGCTGAGCTTGGCCAGGGCGTCCACGGCGGCGTTCACGCCGGCCTCAATGCCGCGCTTGAGCACCATGGGATTGGCGCCGGCGGCCAGGTTGCGCAGGCCCTCGCGGATGATGGCCTGCGCCAGCAGGGTCGCGGTGGTGGTGCCGTCGCCAGCCACATCGTTGGTCTTGGTGGAAACTTCCTTCACCAGCTGAGCGCCCATGTTCTCAAAGGGGTCTTCCAGCTCGATCTCCTTAGCGATGGTCACGCCGTCGTTGGTAATCAGGGGCGCGCCGAACTTCTTATCCAGCACAACGTTGCGTCCCTTGGGGCCAAGGGTAATCTTCACGGTATCCGCCAGGGCGTTAACGCCCTTTTCCAAAGCGCGGCGGGCTTCCTCGCCGTATTTCATCTGCTTAGCCATAATGTTTGCTCCTCCTTATTTACGCTTCAAAGGGTCATATCACTCAACAGTCGCCAAAATGTCGCTCTGACGGACGATGATGAGCTCCTTGCCATCAATCTTCACTTCGGTGCCGGCGTACTTGGAATAGATCACCTTGTCGCCCACCTTAACGTTCATCACAACTTCCTTGCCGTCCACCATACCGCCGGGGCCCACGGCCAATACTTCCGCCATCTGCGGCTTTTCCTTGGCAGTACCGGTCAGCAAAATGCCGCTCTTGGTGGTTTCTTCCATCTCAACGTTCTTGATGACCACACGATCGCCCAAAGGCTTGACGTTCATGTCTTTATCCTCCCTGTTCATAATAAATAGTAGTGGCTCTTGTTAGCACTCGTTTCAATCGAGTGCTAACAGCATCCTTACTATACGTCATTTCCTACCAACTGTCAAGCCCTGTGCGCACTTTTTTTAAAACTTTTCTCTTTCTATAACCGCGCAGGCTGTGCTACAATAACATACCCCCTGAAAGGAGGCCGCCCTATGCCATCTTCCCCCGCCCAGGCGCTTTTGCAATGGTATGACGCCATCAAGCGCGACCTGCCCTGGCGCAAAACGCGCGATCCTTACTGCATCTGGCTCTCGGAAATTATGCTCCAGCAAACCCGCACGGAAACCGTAAAGGGGTATTATGCCCGTTTTCTTTCCCAGTTTCCCACTGTCGCCGCGCTTGCCGCCGCGCCGCAGGAGCATGTGCTCAAGGTATGGGAGGGTTTGGGCTATTATAGCCGCGCGCGCAATCTGCAAAAAGCCGCCCAGGTGATCACGGAAAGGCACGGAGGCGTCTTTCCCTCCGTTTATGAGGATATTCTATCCCTGCCCGGCATCGGCCCGTATACCGCGGGCGCTATCGGCAGCATCGCCTTCGGCCTGCCCGTACCGGCCATTGACGGCAATGTATACCGCGTCGCCTCCCGCTTTTTTGGCGTGCGGGAGGATATTGGTCATCCGTCCGTGCAAAAGCAAATACGCCAGCTTGTTGCGCAAAGCATCCCATTGGAGCGCCCGGGGGATTATAACCAGGCGCTTATGGAGCTGGGCGCAACGCTCTGTTGCCCCGGCGCGCCGGATTGCGCCCGCTGCCCCTGGCATTCCCTATGCGACGCCTGCCGCGAGGGGGACGCAGCCTCCCTGCCTGTTCACGAAAAAAAACGTCCACCCAGGCAGATGGACGTTGCAGTATGCCTGTTAACCTATAAAGAACAAATTCTGGTATGCCGCCGCAGGGAACGCATGCTTAACGGCCTGTATGTGTTTTGGCTCATCGAGGATGAGTCCTCTATTGAGCGGGCGCAGGCGCTGCTTTGCGAGAGCGGCCTTCCCTGCCGTTTCGCCGCCTCTATGGGCGAGGCGCGCCACGTGTTTACCCACCGCGTGTGGAATATGCGCATTCTGCACTACCGGCTTGAAAGCGCGCCTGCCAGCTCCATGCTGGATGCCGCTGGCGCATGCCTGGTTACCCGCGCCCAGCTGGACGCGCTCCCCTTTCCCTCCGCTATGAAAGCGGCCCTGTCCGCCGCGCGTCAGCTGCTGTAAGCCCGCTTCAACGCTTGAATACACCGTTTAGCACCGTTGCCAGCGCGGCATACAGCACGCCTGCCACAGGCCATACAATCCAACTGTTCTTCCAGTCCTCTGTGGCAAAGCTGTATCCCAAATAAATAGCGACCGCCAACAGCCAGTACGCCGTGCTGATGGCCTGCGTGTTTCGCTTTTTCGCGTTGCGGCTGTAATCGCCTTCCTCAAGCAGCTTCTGCATGCTCTCCCAACGTATGCCCGCCCGGATAAAGCTTACCGTCCCCAGCCCGGCAATCGCCATCATCAGGCTTAGCGCCGCGGTCAGCTGCAACGCGTTTTCCGTAAAGAAGGCCGCCATCAGCAACGGCACAACCGATAAAATGCACAGGCACGCGCCCATTCTATTGGCCCGCCCATGGCTTTCCCGATACGCCTTTTGCCTTTCGCGCACCATGTCCGCTACGCCCGGCGCGGTTTCAATCGCCTCTTTTTCCATATACTGATAAGGCGCGGTTTGCGTGCCGCAGCCAATGAATACGGTTACCGCGCCTGCTACAATCACAAGCAATACAACAAGGCCAATAACTGCGGCATGCATTTCTGGCACCGCCTTCTGCTCCGCCGCCGCGCCCAGCAGCAACAGCGCTATGGGAGAAATCACGCACGCGAATACCGCCCAGGCAATCCGGTCCGCCGTGCGCGCCTTTACCTCCAAAAAGGCTTCGGCCTCCCCCATGGTAACAAGCCTTCCGCTTGCCGGCTTTGCCTCTCCGCCGCAAGGCTCCTCCTCTTCGGCTTCCTCCTTAAGCAGGTAATCCGTGCTCACCCCAAACAGGCGCGCCAGCGCCAAAACCCGCTCCAGGTCGGGGGTAGATTGGGCGCTCTCCCATTTGCTCACCGCCTGGCGGCTCACATCAAGCTTTTCTGCCAGTTCTTCCTGCGACCAGCCAGCCCGCTTTCTTAACTGCATTAGCTTATCCTCAAAACGCATTGCTAACTTCCTCCCTATGTATGCTTGCCGCGCGTCGCCCGGCATTTCCAACCATACGCCTTTTTGCCGTTGCGCGCCAGCAACCGTCCCTGCCAATCTGTCAACCAGCGGTTGCGAACCGTTTTTGGAATGCAAAACGGCCCCATCAACCGGCTTTAATGGGGCCGCCGGGCTGTCGATAAACCCCATAGGAGGCTTGGAGGGCCGCAGCCCTCCAAGTGTAATCCGGCCCCAGCGACATGCGCGGTGGGGCCGGAAGCCTTGCGTAGCAAGGTTTCCTTACGCCGTTCGCCGCCCGGCGAGCGTAGCGAGTAGGCGAACGGCGCAACTCTCGGCGGAAAAGATCGCCGCAGGCGAGCTTTTTCGCCGACCTGACGGCCCCATCAACCGGCTTTGATGGGGCCGCGCGGTTATCCCGCTTCCTATTCCGCTTCCGGCTCGCCACCGATATCGCTGCCGCAGTGCTGGCACTTCACAGCCTCGTCATGCACAGGCTGCTTGCAGTAGGGGCAAAGCCTGGGCTCCTTTGCCGGGGCTTCTTCCTTCTTGGGCATCAGCTTGCTCATGCCCTTTATCACCATGAACACGCAAAAAGCGATGATCAGGAAATTGATAACCGCCTGCAAAAACGCGCCGTAGTTGAGCGTGCCCACACCGGCGGCCTGCGCCGCGTCAATGGAGGGGTAGCTTTGCAAATCCAGCGCGATAAACAGGCCGCTCAGGTTGATACCTCCGGTCAAAAGGCCAATCAGCGGCATCAACATGTCGTTCACCAGCGAATTGACGATCGTGCTGAAAGCGCCGCCAATCATAACGCCGGTCGCCAGCTCCAAAATATTCCCCTTGGCGCAAAAATGCCGGAACTCTCCAAACAGCTTCTTCATTTGTTTTCATCCTTTCCTCGCTTTCCCTAACGCGCGAACATCGTACCGCAAATTCGCCGTAAAGTCAACGGATAAGAGTCCCAAATCAATTCGTTGTTTTCTGGCCAAAAACATGCTACAATAGGCACAAACTGCACTGAAGGAGCGATTGCACCATGGATATCAGGGCCGAGGCGCTGAAAAAACACTACGAATGGGCAGGCAAGCTGGAAGTTGTACCCCGCACGCACGTGAAGGACCGCGAGGCCCTTTCCCTGGCTTACACCCCCGGCGTTGCGGAGCCATGCATGGCCATCCATAACGATGTTGATAAATCCTACGAGCTCACCCGCCGCCATAACCTAGTAGCCGTCATAACCGACGGTACCGCCGTATTGGGCCTGGGCGATATCGGCCCCGAGGCCGGCATGCCCGTAATGGAAGGAAAGTGCGTGCTGTTTAAGGAATTTGCCGATGTGGACGCCTTTCCCCTGTGCATCAAAAGCAAGGATGTAGACGAAATCGTGCGCACGGTTTACCTGCTCAGCGGCAGCTTTGGCGGTATCAACCTGGAGGATATCGGCGCGCCCCGCTGCTTTGAAATTGAACGCAAGCTGAAAGAAATCTGCGATATTCCCGTTTTCCATGATGATCAGCACGGCACCGCCGTGGTGGTTGCCGCCGCGCTTCTAAACGCCCTCAAGCTGGTGGGCAAGCGCATGGAGGATATCACCTGCGTAATCAACGGGGCGGGCTCGGCCGGTATTGCCATTGCTAGGCACCTGCTGCGCTTTGGCGTTGGCGATCTGGTTTTAATCGGCAAGCACGGCATCGTTGTGGAAGGCCGCGAAAAGATGAGCCCCGCGCAGGAGGAGCTCAGCCACGTCACCAACCGCCGGCATCTCCATGGCGGGCTTACAGAGGCGCTCAAAGGCGCGGATGTGTTTATTGGCGTAAGCGTACCCGGCATCGTCACCGTCGAAATGATCGCCACCATGGGCCGCGATCCCATCGTATTCCCCATGGCCAATCCCACGCCCGAAATCATGCCCGAGGAAGCCCTGCGCGGCGGGGCTGCCGTTGTGGGCACCGGCCGCAGCGATTATGATAACCAAATCAATAACGTGCTGGCCTTCCCGGGTATTTTCCGCGGCGCGCTGGATGTGCGCGCCCGCGATATTAACGATGATATGAAGCTGGCGGCCTCCTACGCCATCGCCTCCCTGGTATCGGATAGCGAGCTTTCCCCCCGCTACATTCTTCCCCATGCCTTTGATAAGCGCGTGGGCAAAACCGTGGCGCGCGCCGTTGCGCAGGCCGCGGTCGCTAGCGGCGTCGCCCGCCTGCCCCTCAAGGACGAGGCGGCGCAATGACCATCCAGGCGTTGCTGGAACGCTGCCTTGCCATGCCCTTCGCCTATGCGGATACGCCCTTTGGCCCGGAGCCCATCTGCGTGCGCATTGGCAAGCGCATCTTTGCGGAAATCTACTTTACTCGCGCCTGGGTCACTTTAAGATGCGAGCCGCAGCAAGGGCTCCAATGGCGCGCACGTTTTCCCGATCATGTCAAACGCGGCTATCATTGCCCGCCAAGCCAGCAGCCTTACGCCAACACCGTTGTGCTAGATGGTGCCATACCGGACGAGGCTTTGCTAACCATGCTTGAGCAAAGCTATGCGCGCGTACTGCGCGCCATGTCCAGGGCGGAAAGAGCCTCCGTCCTTTCTAGCGTGCCGGAAGGTTAATATTGGCCCTGCGGGCCTGCTCCATTTGCCGCTTTCTTGGAATGAAATACAGCTTCCCGTTCATTTGAAACCGCGCGCCCGTTTGCTTAAAGTAAAACGGCACGCGGTATTTTTCGCATTGCGCGCGCGTATGCAGCACCCAGGCATAATCGCACACGCGCGCCTCGTCGCCGGATTCCCCGCCGCAGGTAACATGCTCAATTTTCCCGCTTGCAAGATAGCGCTCAATTTCCACAGCTTCCAGCATCGGCTCATGGATGATCTCCCTGTGCCGCAACGGCAGCTCCAGCAGCACCGGCAGCCGCTTATCCGCCATAGCCTGGTTTTCACACGTAGCGCATAGGGTCACGTTCTCATAGCCGCCGCCCCAGTCGTCTGGAAGGCTTGCAAAAAAGCGTTCAATCCGTTTGGTTACGATGCAGAAAGGCAAATCCTGCCTTTCGCGTATCATTCGCCAGGCCTCCGCGCGCCATTCGTCGGCCTCCTCCACAAAAAAATCCGAGCTCATGCAGGCATAAACCCGCCCGGCCTGCGCAAGCTTATAGCCGCCGTCCCGCCGCCTTTGCACCGGCAAAGAAAACGAAGCGGTTTTGCGAACCTGCGTGCTATCCTTCTCAAACTCCGCATCCCGGCGGAACATGTAACAGTTCTGGCATCCGGGGCTGATTTTATGACACCCGTGCCAGGGATTCCATACCTGTATGCCCGTCGCTAGCACCTCCGCCCTTGGCAGGCCCACCGTTCCCATGGGTTCTTCCGCCGCAACACACCACGCTGAAAACCGTACAGTTCGCCCTATGCCGTCCTCATCTGATATGCAGCGCGCGTTCGCGCGCCAAGGCGACCCTCATTTCACGCCTCCCGCTCTGCCTTCGTCCCATGCGCATGCCTATGCCAGTATTTATGGCGCAGCGTGCTCACATTGCGCGTCTTGCTCAGCTTGCCGTGCAAGAGCTGGTTTTCATGCGTAAACACATGCACCGCCAACAGCAGCCAAAACAGGATATAGATCAGCAACAGCGCGATACAGCACAGAAGCAGCCATAGCTCATAGCTGCCATTCTCCGCACCCAGCGTGATTGCCAGCAGCAAATACACCGGCGTGGGCAGCACCACAAGATACAGCACCGTATACCGCACTACGCATTGCCATAGCTTGGGCCTGCCGCCCGTGCGGCGGTCTACAAGCCGCAGGTGCAGCAGCACTTTTCCAATGGAGCGCCCTCCCGTAAGCCATTCGCCCACCATAAAATATCCCGCAACGCCAATGGTATAGCATCCAAACAGCCAGCGCGCCATAGCCCACGCGCCCTTGCCCACAGGGCTCACGGTTGGGCATAGCCACATGAGCGCTCCCAACGCCACAAGCATAATGCAAAAATCCAGCATTGCCGCAAAGCCGCGCCGGGTTACGGATACCTGCTCCCCACGGCGATATGCCACCGCGTCCATACGCTCCTTTGAAGGCAAAATACGCATGGCCAGCGGCGCTACCCAATAGCCCAGCATCCCGCCCAGCGTGTTGGTAATCAAATCATCCACATCCGCAAGCCTGTAGGGCCTTGGGTACAGGAAATACAGCCCCGTTAGCTGCGTCAGCTCAAAAAACAGGCTGAGCAAAAAGGCGGCCAGCACAGTTTTCCGAAAGGAGAATCCAAAATAATACCGCAGATAGATGCCCAACGGCATCAGCATAGCCATATTGGCAACAATCTGGAAAAAGCCGCGGCACCATACCAGCTTATACCATGTAGAGGAATCCCTCAAATCAAACGCGGGGTTTGAAAACAGCTCTGCCAGCTCGTTAAAGGGAATGAGCTGTACCGTGGGCGAAGTAAGCCCTCGCACCGTTTCCACATCCGGCAAGGGCAAAATCACCAGAAAAAAAGCGCACATCAAATACAACACGAAGGAATAGATGATTGCCGTGCGCAAAAGCAGAATCGCCCCATATTTGCGATATTGCACAAACATATATGGCAGCGTAATCAGCAGCGCCACAAACGGGAAAAACACCAAAGCGGTCTTAATGGGTTCAATGTATTGATTCACGTATCAAATCTCCAAGCGCGGCAATTTTGCAACCATCGCCTCATAGCCTTCAATCGCCGCGTCGCACCACGCGTCAAATTCAGGATCCGGCTTTTGGCACTCCGGATGGGCGTAGATATACTCGGCCGCCTCACGCACGCCCTGATCATAACGCTTTACGGTGCAAAACTCCGGCACCGCTCGCTTGAGCTTTGCATTGTCAAACAGCACCGTATTGCTTTTATCGCCAAGCAACCTGCCCTTATACCCTTCGCACAACAGGCCCAGCGTTTCACTGGCGATGTGCACCAGCTTCGGCTTTACCCCCAGCGCCGCTCCAACGGCCTCATACGCCTGGTTCCAGGTCAGGCGCTCATCGCCGGTAATATGGAACGCCTCGCCCAGCGCATGCACATTGCCCATCAGCCCCACGAAGCCCACAGCAAAATCGCTGCTATGCGTGAACGTCCACAACGTCAGCCCATCGCCGGGCACAATTACCTTCTGTCCCTTGCGGATGCGTTCCACCACGGCAAAGCTTCCGTTTTTGCCGTGCAGCGCCACGGGAATGCTACGTTCACAGTACGTATGGCTTGGCCGGATGATCGTAACCGGGAAGCCCTCCTCCCGATAAGCGCGCATAAGCGTTTCCTCGCAGGCAGCCTTCAGGCGGCTGTATTCCCAATAGGGGTTGGCAAGCGGCGTGCCCTCCGTAATCCATGGCGAGGAAAGCGGTTTCTGATAAGCCGAGGCCGAGCTGATAAATATATACTGCGCCGTTCTGCCGTGGAACAGGCGAGTATCGCGTTCCGCCTGTTCCGGCGTATAAGCGATAAAGTCCGCCACAACATCATAGCTATGGCCTTCCAGCGCCTTGCTCACAGCCTGCTCATCGCGAATATCCGCATGGAGCACCTTTGCGCCCTCTGGCACGCGCGCATCGGCATTCCCACGGTTCAAAAGCGTCAGCTCCCATCCGCGCTCCACGCACAGCCTCGATACCGCCGTGCTAATGGTGCCCGTTCCCCCTATGAACAAAGCCTTCATAGCTTACAGCTCCTTCCTGTGCTTTTTCTGGGTTTCATAGTAGCATAGGAACGGGTTGCTTGCAAGGGGGGTGGTGTGTAAATGGATATATTTATGGAGCAAAATGGAGATTTCATGGCGAACGAGCGCTGGGTTTTTCAACAAACCTGAATCCGTGAAGTTCACAGATTCACACAGCTTCGGAAATTCTATAAAATAAGTCAATTCTTATGCGCTAGGCAGAATTGCGCTCCAGCAAAAGAAAGCAGTAGCGCAAATGCTGCACGGCCCGGAGGATGATCTGCCGACCGCTTTTCCCTTGAGAATCGGAGCTGGCAAGCATGACTAAGATACTCCATCTCCACTTTACTTACCAGCGCACCTTGACTGCTATCCAGCCAGACTGCGTTGATGTAATGAAGAAAAACTTTGTTACATCCGTCAATAATGAGAATAAAATGTACCCGCCCCTCTATCTTACACCCATTGAATATGAGTACGATGGAAAGGTTATCCTACCCGAAGTAGAAGATTGATTCATTCCTGCTCTGCCAGCGAGAACGTTGGCAGAGTTTTTTTCGGCAAGGTCGACCGGCACGGTGGAAGATTTTTTCCGACGCGGTGGCAGGTTTTCTCTGTGCAGGTGGCAATCTCACGCCGATTTATGCATTTTCACGCCGACGCTGTATACGTCCCGCTGGGGACATACGAGACGCTGACCGGAACTGTTGCCAGAATTGACCCTGCGTACAGGGAAATCGATATAAGAACCGGAACAACCACAGCACTTGAGAAATCACCGCCCATCACGATCTCCTTCGACGACCTGGTTCAGGTTACTGGAGAAGGAATCGTGGGCGTAGATGATTATCTTGGGCTTGAAGAATACTCTGATGAGGATTGAGGTGAACACACTTGAATTACTATTTCTGCGATGCCTGCCATTACTGCTTTGAATATTCGTTTCTGCCGGATTGCCGCCCAGACTGTGGGAAGCAGATCCACCGTGGCTCCCCCGCTGTCCGGCCGGTAACTGAAAAAGAAGTCGCCGACCTGCTCCGAGCCAGAGCAGATGATGAAGCCAATCTCAATCTCACCGCCTGTGGCTAACATCAAGCCACAGGTTTTTCTGTTCAAATAGAAAAGAAGCTGAGGCGCACTTTTCTGGCGTGCTTCAGCTTCTAAACGTATCTACTCTATGTCATGCAGGATAATACTGATGTTATGATCTGTATTATCTCATGCTGTCCTTCTACTATCATGCTGTTAATGGAGCCCTGTAACACCTTCAGTACCGCTGGGTCTAAACCGGAAACAGCACTGATATATGGAATAAAGTCATTCGGTAAAATCTCCATAAGGTTACAGTCATATATCTGGCAAAGGGAAAGAATATCTTCTGGGGAACACAACGTATCGCCGCTCTCAATGCGTCCAACTTTGCGTCCTCCCCAGCAAAGGATTTCTGTTACATCCTCCTGCGTAAGACCAGTTTTCTTTCTTGCCTTCTGAAGATTCCCTCCGATTTCCTTTTTATGCTCCTCAGTCGTATGTTGGGGTTTCAGTTTCGCTCTGCACCTGTTGAGTTGATCAGATGTATTATGTATATACTACTGGGATGGTATCTTGATAAAGTAGAAATTTCAAAGAAGCACGTAGTAATCTTTGATGCTTTCAGCATTTTAATAATGGTTGGAACTTCCGTTTTTGGTTACAGGGTGAATTCGATACAATATAATGATGTTGCAACAGTTTTTTTGTCTGTTTCTGTTTTTTTAACCTTTAGGTGCTTCTTTAATCAACCAACGGGTAAATTAACTGAGTACGTTTGCAAAAAATCATATGGTATTTATATATTACATATGCTGTTTGTAAATTCACTTTATAAAGTCGTACATTTTAATCCATGGCAATTTGATATAGTGCTAGTGGCGTGGATTGTGGCAGCACTTTTAGTGTTTTTTGTATCGGCTATACTCACTGAAATTATCCAGTTGTTACCCGCTGGAAAGAATGTTGTTCCATAAAAATTTATGGATATAAAATAGTATCTATTCCATTGCATATGAGTACAAATGCAGTGAGAGCAAATCTTCTGTTAGCATTAATCATTTTGATTATAATACTGTTTATCTGCAGTATGGCTTATGAGGTGATTGTAAGAATCGCACCATGGATGGTTGGAAAACCATCCAAATATAAGATGAAAAGAGATAAAACTAAAAATGGGAAAATACTTTGGAACAGACGGCTTCCGTGGTGAAGCCGGAATTACTTTAACAGCCGACCATGCCTACAAAATAGGTCGGCTTCTTGGCTGGTATTACAATGCTCTCCGTGAGCGCAATGGGGACAACAATCCTGCCCGTATCGTTATTGGGAAGGATGCGCGCCGCAGTTCCTATATGTTTGAATACAGTCTGGTGGCTGGTTTAACAGCATCCGGAGCAGATGCCTATCTGCTCCATGTTACAACCACACCGTCTGTAGCATACATTGCGCGTGTAGACGATTTCGACTGCGGTATCATGATTTCTGCAAGTCATAATCCGTACTACGACAATGGAATCAAGCTGATTGATCACTATGGTGAGAAGATGCCGGAAGAAACTCTGCTGCTGGTGGAGGATTACATCGATGGCAAACTCCATGTGTTTGACAAGGACTGGCCGGAACTGCCGTTCGCTCATCGTGAGCATATCGGTTGCACTGTAGATTATGTGGCAGGCCGCAACCGTTACATTGGTTACCTGATCTCTCTGGGTGTCTATTCTTTCAAGGGTGTTAAAGTTGGTCTGGACTGTGCCAATGGCTCTAGCTGGAACATTGCGAAGTCTGTCTTTGATGCACTTGGTGCAGATACCTATGTAATCAACAACCAGCCCAACGGACTGAACATCAATAACAATGCAGGCTCTACTCATATTGAGGGCTTGCAGAAGTTTGTTGTGGAGAAAGGTCTGGATGTTGGTTTTGCCTATGACGGCGATGCAGACCGCTGCCTGTGTGTGGATGAGAAGGGCAATGTTATCACTGGTGACCACATTTTGTACATCTATGGTTGCTATATGAAAGAGCGTGGCAAGCTACTGACAAACACTGTTGTTACCACTGTTATATCAAACTTCGGTCTATACAAGGCGTTTGATGAGCAGGGCATTGGTTATGCCAAGACTGCCGTTGGTGACAAGTATGTCTACGAGTATATGGCTAAGAATGGCTGCCGAATTGGTGGTGAGCAGAGCGGTCATATCATATTCTCCAAATATGCCAGCACTGGCGACGGCATCCTGACCAGTTTGAAGATGATGGAAGTCATGCTGGCAAAGAAGAAGTCAATGAGCGAATTGGCGACACCGCTGAAGATATATCCTCAGGTATTGGAGAATGTCCGTGTGACAGATAAAAAGCAGCGCAGAATGATCCGTCTGTGCAGGAGTCAGTTGCAAAGGTGGCAGAAGCATTGGGCGATACTGGTCGAATTTTGGTGCGTGAGTCCGGTACAGAGCCTGTTGTTCGTGTCATGGTGGAAGCTCCTGACCACGATGCTTGCCAGAAGTATGTGGATGAAGTGGTTTATGTGATCTGTGAAAGGGGTTATAAAGCGTAAAGTCGATGATGACTCTGGTATGATCGGGAATCATTTCTGCAATAGAGGCAAAGTATAAATAGTTGAAAGAAAAATTCCGGGAGGGATAAATATGTGTGGAATCGCTGGATTTACAGGAAACCGACAGGCAGCACCGATTCTGTTAGATGGTCTGTCTAAACTGGAATATAGAGGATATGATTCGGCTGGACTGGCTGTTCGTGATGGAGAATCCCTGGCGCAGGTTGTTAAAGCTAAAGGCCGTCTTTCTAATCTAAGTGAGAAAACAGATGGCGGAAAGGCTCTGAAAGGAACTTGTGGTATCGGTCACACCCGTTGGGCAACTCATGGTGAGCCGAGCCAGACGAATGCCCACCCTCATGTTTCTGGCAACTGCAGCCGTTCTGGCTCCGGTGCGGTGGAGTCGGAAGTGGTGGGTGTACATAATGGTATTATCGAAAATTACACAGAGCTGAAAGAAAAGCTACTGAAGCACGGATATACATTCTACAGCCAGACAGATACAGAAGTTGTGATTAAGTTGGTGGACTACTATTATAAAAAGTATAATTTGGGTCCCATTGATGCTATTGCAAAAACGATGGTGCGTGTCCGTGGCTCGTATGCCTTGGAACTGATGTTTCGTGACTATCCGGGCGAGATCTGGGTAGCACGGAAAGACAGCCCGATGATCATCGGCATTGCAGACGGAGAAACCTATGTGGCATCAGATGTTCCTGCAATTCTGAAATATACCAGAAATGTCTACTATATCGGCAATTTGGAGTTTGCCAAATTGACTCCAGGGGAGGCTCATTTTTACAACCTTGATGGTGATGAAATTGAGAAGCAGACCACGGAAATTAAATGGGATGCTGAGGCAGCAGAGAAAGCTGGATTCGAGCATTTCATGATGAAGGAGATCCATGAGCAGCCAAAAGCTGTTCAGGATACCTTGAATTCTGTGATCAAAGATGGAAAAATTGATTTGTCCAGTGTAGAAATCACAGAAGATGAAATCAAGAGCTTTGAGCAGATTTATATTGTTGCCTGTGGTTCAGCATGGCATGTTGGTATGGCAGCTCAGTATGTGCTGGAAGATATGGCAGATATCCCTGTGCGTGTGTAGCTGGCATCTGAATTCCGTTATCGTAAAATGCCGGTCAATCAGAAGGCGCTGGTGATTGTTGTCAGCCAGTCCGGTGAAACAGCAGACACACTGGCAGCATTGCGCCTTGCAAAAGAAAAGAGTATCACCACACTGGCCGTTGTCAATGTTGTTGGTAGCAGTATTGCCCGTGAAGCAGATAAGGTGTTCTATACGCTTGCTGGTCCGGAAATCTCTGTTGCAACAACGAAGGCATACAGCGCACAGCTTGTGGCGATGTACTGCTTAGCTATTCAGTTTGCAAAGGTCAGAGAGAAGATTACAGAAGGGCAGTATAGCTACTATATCTCTGAGATCTTGACTATTCCGGAAAAAATGCAGAAAGTGCTGGAGGATAAGGAACGAATACAGTGGTTTGCTGCAAAGTACGCCAATGCACATGACGTGTTTTTTGTCGGTATACTGACTTGTTATTGGCAATTGCACAGCAAACGAATGTTCCGAATCGAAGAACTTAAACAAGTCCATAATTACTGAATTGAATATGAACATAATAAGTATTATGAATCCCACTTGATGGTATTCTACATTTTTCACAATACACCTCACCAAAGGTAGAGCCAAATAAACTCCAATCAGCATATATAAATACCATAAATGCGCCCAAGACTGTCCTGTCAATACTTTAAAAAAAGCCAAAACAATATATTCGAATTGAAATCTTTTCGCATCGAAAACGAGTTCCATTAATGCAAATATTATACCCCAGAAAATCAATGGAATCACAACTTTTTTAAGCACTTTTCCATATTATACTTTTGCTTTTCTAACTGCAACTTTCCGGTAATCATTAAAAAA
>OLGB01003386.1_pt1 | contig 15037 bp, 11 predicted proteins | sample 1605691 | NCBI WGS metagenome assembly OLGB01 (sample SAMEA3888925, study PRJEB22519) | human gut metagenome | biome: human gut; feature: human-associated habitat; material: faeces | place: Denmark | collected 2010 | reverse complement strand
GTTTACCGAGAGCACCTCTGTTTTCGGTATGGGCGGCTCAAAAAAATGGTGCCTGCTGTCTAATCCCTATGACAAGACGCTGATGCGTAATAAACTGTCGTATGACATGGCGGATGCCATGGGGATGAGTTATGTTTCGGAAAGCGAATATGTTGACCTGTATGTCAACGGCAGTTATCGCGGCAACTACCTGCTTGTGGAGTCGGTGGGCGTAGGCAAGGATCGTGTTGATATCGATATTGAAGACAATGATTTTCTGTTTGAATACGAACCATGGCCGGAGTACAGCAATCCCAGCTCGTTTTATACACCGGTGTGTAATATACTGTTAGGGTTTAACGACCGTACCGAGCCGACACCGCAGCAGCTCCGATATGCGGAAGATTTCTTTGCCGAGCTTGAAGGCTTTCTTGTCGCAGGCGATTACAGCGCCTCGTCCGAACTTATGGATATGCGTTCGTTTGTCGACTTTTATATAGTCAATGAACTTTTTAAAAATGTCGACATGGGTACAAGCTCTACGAGATATTATCTTCGCGACGGAGTGCTTTACGCCGGCCCCGTGTGGGATCTTGACCTTTCGGCCGGGAATTGCAGCGCTTCATATTATGAGGATTATAACAACGTGGGAGGCAGCGGTGACAGTACCGAAGGGATCTATGCCGCAGCACAATGGTATCCTCTGCTGTTTGAGATGCCTGAGTTTGTTTCGGCGCTTTATGAGCGGTATCTTGAATTACAGCCGCTCATAGTGAATCTGACGACTGATAATGAACTCGGTGTAAACCGTATCGACCGGCTGATAGATAAGTACGGTGAAAGCTTTGAGTCCAATTATCGTCAGGGCAGATGGAAGATCGACGTGGTTTACAGTGATCTGGAGCGTATACCCGACCCGACGTTTGAGGAAAACGTTGAGTATATGCGCGACTGGCTCATACGGCGCAACGAATGGCTGCTTGAGCACTGGGGACTCGCCTGAGTGTGAACGGTGAATATTATGTGTGTGAAAAAACTTATTTCAATCGTTGTTCCGTGCTATAACGAAGCGCAGGCGTTGCCGTATTTTTATGACGAAGCAACGGGCGTAGCTGAACGGATGGATGTTGATTTTGAGTTTATATTTGTCGACGACGGCTCACGGGATGAAACGCTCGATGTGATGCGGCAGCTTTCCGTGCGCGATACGAGAGTAAGGTATATTTCTTTTTCCCGGAATTTCGGTAAGGAGGCGGCGATGCTTGCGGGACTCCGCGCAGCCGTCGGTGACTATGTGGCGATAATGGATGCCGATCTTCAGGACCCGCCTTCGCTGTTGCCCGAAATGTATCGTATCATCACATGTGAAGGGTATGATTGTGTTGCCACTCGTCGCAGCACCCGCAAGGGCGAGCCTGTAATACGCTCAATGTTCGCAAAGATGTTTTACGGGATCATGAAGCGCATATCCCATACCGAACTTGTAGAAGGCGCAAGAGATTTCAGGCTGATGACGCGGCAGGCGACGGACGCCGTACTTTCACTCGGTGAATACAACAGGTTTACAAAGGGGATTTACGGTTGGGTAGGTTTTAAGACGAAATGGCTCGAATATGAAAACATCGAACGTGTAGCAGGGAAGACGACATTTAATTTTTGGAAGCTTTTCAAATACTCTCTTGAATGTATAATATCGTTTTCCACCGCGCCGCTGGCGATCGCGTCGGTGAGCGGATTTATATTTACGCTTTTGTCGTTCGTGGGCATAATAGTTATTATAATAAGGGAGCTGTTGTGGCGCGGGTCTGCATATGGCTGGCCTTCGCTTGTGTGTTTGATTTTGTTCGTTTCGGGTGTGCAGCTTTTTTCGATCGGGATACTTGGCATGTATTTATCCCGCACTTACCTGGAAACGAAGAACAGACCGCTTTATATTGTCGCTGAGACGGAAAAGACCGGTTTTGCTTTGGAAAAAGATAATAATTGTTGATAAACGCGAATCACCCGCCATCTGATGATGACGGGTGATTTTTTATATTGTCTTCAGCCGGTGTAGGAACGGTCTATATTGACTACGGTGTAAAGCGAATCATCGAGCTTGTTTACCTGAGCGGCAATACGGCTTTTCAGCGTTTCGTCATCTTGTCCGCAATCGTATGGTACGACCGCATCAAAAATGAGATTTGTGTGCGTCGGACCCGTCACCATGCGAAAGTCATGGATAGTTATCCGCGGGTCTATGAGTCGTACTGCCTCAAGAGTCTGTTCCCTTGATCGTGCCGTTGCTTCGTCATCGTCAGCGATGGGGTCCATGTGTATGACTGCCTCACATCCGAGAGCGCGTCTGAGTTCGCGTTCGATATTGTCGATCGCATCATGTGTGACAAGCGCATCCTGAGACGCACTGACCTCGGCGTGCAGCGATATCATCTGCCTTCCGGGACCGTAGTTGTGAACTACAAGATCATGCAGACCTTTGACCTCTTCGTGCGAAAGTACAAGCTCTTCGATCTTTTTGATGAATTCAGGTTCCGGTGGCTGCCCGAGGAGCGGGCTTATCGTGTCTATAGCAGAACGTATGCCGGAATAGAGTATAAATCCGGCGACAAGTGCGCCGCACCATCCGTCTATGAGCAGTTCGAAGCTGTATGCTGCAACAAGCGATATGAGGACCGCTGATGTGGCAGCCGCGTCGCTGAGTGAGTCGGTCGCGGTCGCGGTGAGCGCGGAACTGCCGATCCGCTTTCCGACAGAGCGGTTGTAAAGAAACATATACAGCTTCACAACGACTGACAACGCAAGTATGACTACCACCGTAACGCTGAATTGCGGCAGCTGCGGGTGCAATATCGCGTCTATGGAATCGCGCGCCAGCTCGATCCCCATCACTACGATGAGCACGGAAACTATAAACCCCGAAAGGTATTCGATGCGCCCGTGTCCGAACGGGTGGGCCTGATCCGGCTTTTGTTCCGCCAGTTTGAATCCGAGCAGGGAAATGATGGATGATCCGGCATCCGACAGGTTGTTGAAAGCATCCGCAGTGATGGCAATGGAGCCGCTGAGCGTTCCGGCCGTCAGCTTTGCCGCGAACAGACAAAGATTAAGTGCGATACCGAGCAGCCCGCAAAGCATACCGCTGCGTGACCGTTTCTGCTCCGGTGTCATGTTGTCGTGAATGAAGATCTTTTCAAGCAGCTTTATCATATTTCATAAAATGCTCCTTTGGTCAAAAGATAGAGAGCTGTTCGCTTTCCGGCAGTTCTCCGAGGCAGTTGTTGCTCTTGAGCGTATCCACAACGCTTTGTGTGAGTTTTGCCTTGATCTTCAGTTCCTCAAGCGAAGTGATTTCATCCTCATGTATACAGCGGTAAATATTATCCGCTGCGGATTCACCGAGACCTGCCAGTGACGAGAGCGGCAGCCGGATCATTCCGTTTTCGGGGAGAAAGCGGGTCTTATGTGATTTGTATATGTCTACCGGCAGCACCTTTATACCGCGTGCGTACATTTCGTTCACGATCTGGAGCGCTGTCAGCACATCGGCGTCCTTGGGTGAATTTGTTTTGTTTTGTATGCGCTCTTTTATGAGCTTCATTTCAGCCATTACGGCGCGTTTTCCCTTCATCACCGTCTGCGCCTCAAAGCCGCTGGGCTGTACGGTGAAATAGCTGGCATAGTGCTCAAGAGGTCTGTGGACCTTGTACCAGCCCAGCCGCAGCGCTGCGATCATGTATGCGGCAGCGTGCGCTTTTGGGAACATATACTGTATTTTTTTACATGAGCGTATGTACCATGCCGGAACCCCGGCTCCGGTCATTGCTTCCTCATATTCCGGCTTCAGACCGCGACCTTTTCTTACATCCTCCATTATTTTGAATGCCATGCTTGGTTCCAGTCCCCATTTTATGAGAGAGAGCATGATCGAGTCACGCGTACCGATAACCTCGGAAATAGTGCACACACCGTTTGCTATAAGTGTTTTGCCGTTGCCCTGCCAAATGCCTTCACCGTGTGACAGACCGGATATCTGCATGAGGTCGGCAAATGTTTTGGGCTTTGCGTCAAGAAGCATCTGGCGCGCATTTTCGGTACCGCATTCGGGTATTGCGAGCGTGCCGAGCGTGATGTCATCTATATCCTCAGGCTTTATCCCGAGCGCCGCGGTCGATTCAAACAGCGACATGACTTCGGGATCGTTCATAGGGACGCTTTTTACCTTAACGCCCGTAAGCTCCTCCAGTACATGATAGCGGGTAGGCACATCGTGACCGAGTATATCGAGCTTTTGCAGCGTGTCATGCAGATAGTCGAATGCAAAATGCGTGGTTATGACGTTTGAAGCATCCTTATCGGCAGGATGCTGGACGGGCGTGAAGTCCTGTATGTGATACGGTCTGGGCACAACGACAATACCGCCCGGATGCTGACCGGTGGTGCGTTTTACACCCATACAGCCGCAAACGAGACGCTCTTCTTCTGCCTTGGAGATGCTTTGACCTTTTGATTCAAGATATTTTTTTACAAATCCGTAGGCGGTTTTGGATGCCAATGTGGATATTGTTCCGGCGCGGAAGACGTTTTCGGCGCCGAACAGCACCTCGGTATATTTGTGTACGTATGATTGCACTTCGCCTGACATATTGAGATCGATATCAGGGGCTTTATCACCTTTGAAGCCGAGAAAGGTCTCAAAAGGTATGTCCTGTCCGTTGCCCTCCATAACGGTCCCGCAGTGCGGGCAGGCGGCGGGCTTCAGGTCAAATCCGCTTCCTACATTGGTGTCGGTCACAAATTCGCTGTAAAGGCATTTCGGACAGCGGTAGTGAGGCGGCAGTGGGTTGACCTCGGATATTCCCGCAAAGGTGGCTATCAGTGAAGAGCCGACAGAACCTCTTGAGCCGACAAGGTATCCCTGTTTTTCACTGTACGCAACGAGCTCGCGTGCAGTCATGTAAAGTGCCGAGTAACCGTTGTTTATGACGCTGTCAAGCTCCTTGTCAAGCCTTGTCAGTATCAGCTCCGGTACGTTTTCGCCGTACAGTTCCTTTGCGCGCTCGTGGCATATCCTTCTCAGGTTTTCATCGCTTCCCTCTATTGAAGGATTGAAAGCGCCTTCCGGAATGGGGCGTATCCCCGGCTCTATCATGTCTGCAATGGCGGCGGGTGTGTCGATAACTATCTTACGGGCAGTTTCGGCACCGAGATACGAAAACTCGTCCAGCATCTCCTGGGTCGTGCGGAAATACAGGCGGGTCATCCTCTCCGCACCCGGCATCTTCATACCCGCCTGCATTATCTGGCGGTATATCTCGTCCCCCGGTTCAAGGAAATGGACGTCACCAGTGGCAACGGCGGGCTTTTTCTGTTTGTTTGCGATCTCAATGACCCGACGATTGAATTCGCGCAGCTGAGCAACGGCATTGTTGCGGTCGCTGCCCAACCTGCCTTCGTCCACGAGAAACATGTTGTTATCAAGAGGCATTACCTCAAAATAATCGTAAAAATCCGCGATCTTGAGCAGCTCGCTTTGCGGCTTATTTTCAATGAGTGCGCTGTATAGTTCGCCGGATTCGCACGCCGAACCTATTATTAGCCCTTCACGGTGAGCATTAAGTGCGGTTTTCGGTATACGCGGATGCTTTGAAAAGTACCGCAGATATGAATCGGATACGAGCTGATACAGATTGTGCAGTCCCGTTTTGTTTTGCACGAGTATCGAGACGTGATATGACGGCAGCTTTTTCGGATTGATGTTCTGTTCCATCGCCAGCTCGAGATCATTCAGCGTGCGAATTCCCTCGGAAGCCAGCTTTTCGCACATACACGCAAAGATACGGCACAGCATGCGGGTATCGTCGAGCGCGCGGTGGTGATTGAATTCGCCGAGCTTGTAATGGTCTCTGAGATTGTCGAGCCGGTGCCTTTTCAGCTCCGGATTAAGGTATCTTGAAAGTGCGAGCGTGTCAAGATAAGGGTTGCAAAACGGCAAGGATGCGCGTTCTGCGGCTACACGGATAAATCCGATGTCGAACGAAGCATTATGTGCGACGAGCATGGAACCGTCCGCAAAATCGAGGAAAGCCCTGACTGCCTCTGCCTGAGACGGCGCACCTTTGACCATTTCATCGGTTATACCCGTCAGTTTCGTTATTTCTTCAGGTATATGCCTTCCGGGATCGGCATACGTTTCAAAGGAGTCGACCTCTTCGCCGGCGCGGTATTTTACCGCTGCGATCTCAGTGATCGCACATGACGTCGCCGAAAGTCCTGTCGTCTCTATATCAAATATGATAAATTCGTCCTTCGTGAAAGATATGGCGGAGGAAGAATGTCCGAAACTGGCGCGCGCGGTATCATCGACAAGATACCCCTCCATACCGAAGATCAGCTTGCCGTCATACTTTTGTTTTTCCGCCTCTATGATCAGATCGGGAAAAGCCTGCACGTTTCCGTGATCGGTCACGCATACGGCGGGCAGACGCCAGTCTTTTGCAAGACGGATCAGGTCATGAGGTTTGGACATACCGTCCATCTGCGACATCGTGGTGTGAAGATGAAGCTCTATCCGCGGAGTCGGATGTGTGTCGCGCCGGTATAGACGCCGTATCACCGCCGTTGCACCGGGCTTGAAAACATATTCCTTGCGGTATTTGTCGAGCGAAGTCCGACCGTGCATGAGCAGTGCGGTCCCTTCCTTGACTTTCTTAAGGTCACCGCATTCCTCGAGATTTTCCGTAACGTTCACAACGACAGAGCAGTCGTCGTCAGTCAGGTACCAGGTGAAGGTTATCCTGTCTCCGTCTCTGCTTTCTTTTTTTTCCGCCTTAAAAACCTCACCGCATATCGTCAACGGCTGTTCGGTTGAGTAACAGTCGCGTATCAGATTTATGGTGTCGGTGTTGAGCTTTTTCCCTGTTATGAGTTTGGGCTCGGATATATCGAACCGCATCCGTCCGCACTCAATACCGTCTTCTATGTATGTTACTGTGTCGTTTTCTGCAGGAGCAAATGAGTTCGTCACTATCTCGGGACCTGTGTCGGACTTTTTTGCAAACAATTCATTTGCCCCTGCCCTGAGCGCCTGTTCTGCCGCTGCGATGCGTGCGCAGTAGGCGGCGCCGCCGCTTTCGATAACGAATCTGACTGCTACACCAAACGCCTCGAGCGCGGTATTTTCGAGAGCCGAATCGGCTTTCATATTACGCAGCAGTTCGGCATCCTGCCCCGGTGCCAAAGTAACGGTATAAACACCGGCGGCCTTGTCATACTGTCCGCTTGCGCCTTCAAAAAAACCGTTGCCGATAAAACCGCGACGCTGGTGCATTATGTCTACAAGCTGCGAAAATCTGAGCGAATCGAAAAACTCGCTCGGGTAGGAAACGAGAAGTTTCATTTCACTCAGATCATATACACGTTTTATCTGCTGCTCTATCTCCCTCAGCGTGTCGCAGTCGCAGAGCCTTTTTGCGGTGCAGTTGCATACCACTATCCTGTTTTCACGGTTTATCCTCGTCTTGAAATCCGTGAGCAGGTCGAGCAGCCACAGAGCATTATCGTTCGGCTTGTATTTTGCAAAGCAATTCAGAAACTTCCGGGTAACTTCACTCATATTATGTCAACCATTTCGCACCATTTCGTCTATCTCAGTCAGCAGGGCGTCCAGCATTTCGCTTTCGGGCACACGCCTTATCGGAATGCCTTTTTTGAAAAGTATGCCTTCGTTGACGCCGCCGGCTATCCCTATATCGGCATTTTTTGCTTCACCGGGACCGTTTACCACACAACCCATCACCGCGACGGTAAACGGGCGGTCAACTTTATAATCCCTGAGACGGCGTTCCAGCTCCGTCACGAGAGGGACCATATCATATTTCGTCCTGCCGCAGGTGGGGCAGGAAACGAGATTGATGCCGTCGTCAAGCGACAGCGCGTGTAATATATTTTTGGCTGCTGGCACTTCGTTTAACGGGTCACCGGTGAGTGAAACCCTGATCGTATCACCGATGCCGTCTGCCAGCAGTGAGCCAATTCCTATTGCCGATTTGATAACACCGCCGTTAGTCGTCCCTGATTCCGTCACGCCGATATGCAGCGGCCTGTCCGTCATCTGAGAAAGCAGCCGGTAGGCTTGTATGGTCGTGGCTACGTCGCTGGATTTTGCGGAGATCACTATGTCGTCGAAGTCGAAATTTTCAAGCAGACGCACATGATACATGGCGCTTTCCGCAAGAGCCTCCGCCGTCGGAGCGCCGTATTTTTCAAGTATCGTTTTTTCGAGCGAGCCGCTGTTCACTCCGACTCTTATCGCGGTGCCGCTTTTTTTACACGCATCGGTGAGTGCTTTCACCCGGTCATCACTGCCGATATTTCCGGGATTGAATCTGATTTTATGTATGCCGCTTTCGGCGCATCTGATCGCGAGGCGGTAGTCGAAGTGTATGTCGGCGACGAGCGGAACGGGTGAACGCTCAACGAGCCACCCTACGTTTTCGGCTGCCTCACCGGTATTCACCGTCATCCTGACGATATCACACCCACACTCTGCGAGCGAGTTTATTTGTGAAAGCGTTGCAATTTTGTCGGCAGTTTCGGTGTTTGTCATAGACTGCACGGCTATCCGTTCGCCGTTACCTATGGTCACGGAGCCTATACGCACCGCTTTGGTGATACGTCTTTTTATCATGTGAACAACCCCGAAATATCCTTTACGGTAACTGCAAAAATAAGCAGCAGAAGCAACGCCATGCTCGCGGCGATAGCCGTGTTTTCTATCTTTTTGGGCAGCGGCTTGCGTATGATCGATTCTATTATCAGCAGCAGTACCCGGCCGCCGTCGAGCGCGGGTACCGGCAGCAAATTGAATACGGCTATACTCATTGAAAGCATCACCAGCAAACTGGCAAGCGGAGCCAGTCCCGAGCTTGCGGCTTCACCTACCTGAGAAGTTATTCCCACCGGACCGGATACGCCCTGTATCCCGTATCTGCCGGAGATTGCATCACCGAGACTTCCCACGGTCACCCTGAATATGGAGAGAGGCTGGAAGAATGTCTGATAAAGAGTTTCTTTGAAATTGTTTTCGAGACCGTAGACCTTAAAATCAATATCCCCGAAAAGAACGCCCTGTGATGTTGTCTCGGGAAATACGACGTCCGTGAGTTTGACCTCCCGGCCGCCTCTCTTGACGACAAGATCGACAGGCTCGATCCCGTCGCTCATTATTTTATATGCCATGTCAAAATAGACGTAGACCCTCGATCCGTTGACTTCTATGATCTCGTCGTCCGCCATGAGCCTGTTTTCGTCGGTCGGTCCCTGATTGCTTGTTGCATTGTCGTTGAAAACCGCGATCTTTGTGGATGCAAATCTGTCTGAAGATACAACGATAAAAAACATCACAAGGAAAGCGAGCATGAAATTCATGAATACACCGGCGAGCATTACTATGCACCGCTGCCAACGCGGCTTCCGGTTAAGCGCGACTTTTGCGCGCTCAGGGTCCTGCTCTTCGTCGGTCTCACCGATCATGCTGACATAACCGCCGATAGGCAGCCAACGAACGGTAAAAGGGTTGTATTTGCCTTTGATACTGAAAATCTTAGGTCCCATGCCCAGCGAAAACTCGTCGACGCCCACGCCGAATGCGCGTGCTGCTATATAATGTCCCAACTCATGAACGAATATGAGTATGCCAAACAGCAATATGGTTATGAGTATTGTAGGCACAAAGTTGAAAATGTCTGCGATTTTGTCCCAGAATGACATCGGGTGTTGATACCTCGCTCTAATGTGTCAAAGCGCCTTAAGCACCAGTTCGCGTGCGGCGCGGTCGGTTTCTTCTATGTCTTCAGTCGTAGGATCGCTGATAAATGCGCATTCGCTGGCAGCGTCTATTATCAGCTGCTGCATCTTCTGGTATCCGACCTTCCCCTCAAGAAACAGAGCCACTGCCTGTTCGTCCGCGCCGTTCAACGCCGCGCAGCGGTTCCCGCCCTGTTTGAAGGCGTCGATAGCAAACGCCAGCAGCGGAAACCTCGACATATCGGGCGCTTCAAACGTGAGGGTCGAGGATGTCAGATCCAATTTATCGGCGATACAATTTACACGTTGCGGATACGTCAGTGCATATTGTATAGGCAGCCTCATATCGTGTGCTCCCAATTGAGCTATCACGGAGCCGTCAACGAACCTTACCATCGAATGTACTATGCTTTGACGGTGTATCACTATCTCAATACGCTCTGCGGGGAGAGAAAACAGATGTGCCGCCTCAATGAGCTCAAACCCCTTGTTCATGAGTGTGGCGCAGTCTACAGTGATCTTACGCCCCATATTCCACGTCGGATGTTTCAGCGCGTCGGCTGCCGTCACGTCGGCAAGCCGTTCCGGCGGCAGGTCGTAAAACGCACCGCCCGACGCGGTAAGTATTATCCCTTCAGGTTCCGGCTGCCCCTGAAGACATTGAAAGATCGCGCTGTGTTCACTGTCGACCGGCAGGAGTTTTGCTCCGTTTGCCTTTGCTTCCGAAATTACGATCGCACCGCCTGTCACAAGTGTCTCTTTGTTTGCCAGCGCAACGTCGTTTCCGGCTTTTAACGCCGCAAGCGTAGGCCGGAGCCCCGCGATACCTACCAATGAGTTCAGCACGATATCGCATTCGTCGGCGGCGATCGCGCAAAGCTCGTCTGTCCCGGTGACGACTTCAATATCAGTATCGGCGAGCCTGGATTTTAACGACGTGTAGTTGTCGGGACCGATATATGCTTTTTTGGGCTTTAATATCCGACATTGGCGCTCGAGCAACGACTCATTGGCTGCGCAGGCGAGCGCGGTGACTTCCATACCGAGGCTTTGTATGACCTCGACGGCTTGTGTGCCGATCGACCCGGTCGAGCCGAGCAGTGAGATTCTCTTATGTTCCACTTTTGTTTTACCCATCGTTTTGTTTTAACTGACACAAACCTGATCGTTTGAAAACTGTCATGACATAAGTACGGAAACAGCCATCAGGACCGGGGAGCAGATCGCGGCACCGAGAACGCTGTCGAACCGGTCAAGCACTCCGCCGTGACCGGGGAATATCTTGCCGTAGTCCTTGACACCGAATCTGCGTTTGTATGCCGACGCATAGATATCGCCCGCCTGGGATACGACTCCGGTGATCGTACCGAGAACGAACCATAATACCGTATCCGTAATGTTTACCGGCTCTGTTACCAGTATAAACATCGTCATTGCCAACCCGGAAAAAAACGCGCCGGCTACCGCACCTTCCACCGTCTTTTTCGGGCTCAGCACCGGCGCAAGCTTGTGCTTACCGAAAGCACATCCGAAAAAATATGCCGCGGTGTCGCTCGTCCACGGGCAGATAAAAAGCATGAGAAACATCATATCGTGTCTGAGCAGCCCCCGTGCAAAGCAGAGGCATGCGAACGATACGGTGATATAAACCAAAGCGCATATCAGCAGTAAAGCACGGTTTTCCGAACGGTTTTTCAGCATATATCCGCCGGCAACCGCTCCAGTCACACCCGGTATCAACGATACTGCACAGAAGATCAGCGCATGTGCCTTTGAAAATCCGCTTCCGTCCGTTCCTGAGGTAAGTGCCAGAACAACGGCTCCGCATATAAGAGAGCACAGGATAGTGCGCACAGCAGACGTCGTTCTGTTTTGTTTTGCCTGCGCTCCGTCGGTTGTCTCAATGACACTACCGCCTGCGAAAACGCAGGCGGTCATCTCTCCTGCGGCTATCGCGCAAAGCAGCGCCATAACGGCAGGGAAAACAAAAGTATCATTCAGCAAAATGACCGGTACAAACAAGATTATGGCTGTTATGCCGGTAATTATGCGTGTTTTCATATGTTTTCACGCCTCTTTTCCAAAACGGCGTTTACGGCAGGAATACTCTGCAAGCGCTTTTATAAGCTCCTCACGGTCAAAATCCGGCCAGTATGCATCAGTGACATACAGTTCGCTGTAAGCGCATTGCCAAAGGAGAAAGTTGGAAAGCCGCTTTTCACCGCTTGTGCGCACGATCAGGTCGGGATCCGGCAGCCCCACGGTATACAGCTCGTCTGCTATGTCCTGTTCGCTCACATGCACGGCGCCCTTGGCGATCAGGTTGTTTACGGCACGTGTTATTTCCGCTCTGCCGCCGTAATTAAGTGCAATGCACAGAGTCATTCCAGTAGCGTGCGAAAGAGTGGCAACGCTCTCTTCCAGTGAGCTGCGCGTTTGCTCGTCGAATCGGCTGAGATCGCCGAGGATCTTCAGCCTTATGTTTCTCCGTATAAGTTCGGGCGTGTAGTTGACGATATAGCGGTGCATCATCTTGATGAGATGATCCACCTCATCCTTGCTGCGCGCCCAGTTTTCGGTGGAAAACGCATATACGGTCATATATTTTATGCCGAGATCGTCGCAAAGCCCCACTACTTTTACAAAATTGTCGCCGCCAGCCGAATGTCCGGCAGTGCGTGGCAGTGAACGGCGCTTTGCCCATCTGCCGTTTCCGTCCATAATGAAAGCCACATGTACCGGGAGTTTGAGCGGAGGCTGTATTTCGCCGGAAACCTTTTTTTTACGTCCAAACATCAGAGCGACATAATATCCTTGTTTTTTGCAGCGGTGATATCATCAACTTCTTTGATATACTTGTCTGTCAAGTCCTGTGTGAGCTTATCGGATTGCCGCTGCTCGTCTTCAGTCATTTCACCTTTCTTTTTCAGGTCCTTTGCATGATCGTTTGCGTCTCTGCGGATATTCCTCAGCGCGACTTTGGCTTCTTCTGCGCGCTTTGCTACCTGTTTTGTCAGTTCCTTACGGCGTTCCTCGGTAAGCTGGGGAAATATGAGACGAATGGACTTGCCGTCGTTCTGCGGGTTGATGCCAAGGTCAGACTCCTGAATGGCGCGCTCGATGGGCTTGAGGGCCGTGCCGTCCCACGGGGTGATAACGAGCTGGCGCGGATCGGGAGAAGCGATGGCCGCGATCTGCTGGATGGGCGTGGGAGAGCCGTAGTAGTCGACGCTGATGCGGTCGAGCACAGAGGCGTTGGCGCGGCCTGCGCGCACAGAGGCAAAGTCCGCGTTCACCGCGTCGATGCTCTTTCTCATTTTGTCGGAATAAACCTTGTAATCTTCTTTATTCATGGGGATACCTCCTCAAAAATTTTTATCGTAAAACCGCAAGTGCGGGGTCGCTCAGTTTTCGCCGACGATGGTACCGATCTTCTCGCCCTCGACCGCACGGATGATGTTCTCGGGATCCTTGAGGGCAAAGACGAGCACGGGAATGTGGTTGTCCATCGAAAGCGACGTGGCCGTGGAGTCCATGACCGCAAGGTGCTGGGCCAGCACGTCCTCATAGGAGATGGCGTCGTACTTGATCGCATTTGCATCCTTGGCGGGGTCGGCGTTGTAAACGCCGTCGATGTTCTTGGCGAGCAGGATCACGTCGGCATTGATCTCCGCCGCGCGCAGCACCGCTGCCGTGTCGGTCGAGAAGAACGGAGAGCCGATGCCGCAGCCAAAAAGCACTACGCGGCCCTTTTCCAAATGCCGGATGGCGCGGGCGCGGATGTAGGGTTCGGCGACTTCTTTGATCTCCAGCGCCGTCTGCACGCGCACGTCGACGCCCTTCTGCTCGAGCACATCGGCGACCGCCATGCAGTTCATCGCCGTGGCCAGCATGCCCATGTGGTCGGCACGGGTGCGCTCGATGTAGCCCTCGCCGTTTTTCACGCCGCGCCAGAAGTTGCCGCCACCAATGACCACGCCGATCTCAACGCCCATGGCGCTGCATTCCTTGATGACGTCGGCCACCCGGCCCATCACCTGAAAGTCCAGGCCAAAGTGCTTGTCTCCGGCCAGTGCCTCGCCGCTGATCTTCAGCAGCACCCGCTTATATTTCGGTTCGTCCATGCGTCACGCTCCTATTTTATTATTCAATCATACTTTGCTATTTTACCTTATTTCTCTCCGTTTGCATAGAGGGAAAATCAAAAAAATGCGGATTCTTTTCTTGCGGCGGTGTGAAAAAGCTGTTATACTGCCGGAGAGAAAGGATGTGCATACCATGGAACTGCGCCATGTTTTGGGAAATACATGGGTAGCGGAGGCCAACACCGCTCTGCTGCCGGTTTATAAGATCACGGAGAAGGATATCGTGCTGATCGACACCGGCTACGCCAAGTTGGATCGCTCCGGCCTGACGGCCATGATCGAGGACAACGGCTTTCACCTGCGGGGCGTGATCTGCTCCCACGCCCACTTCGACCACAGCGGCAACGTGCGGTACTTGCAGCAGCGCTGCGGCGCCAGAGCCGCCGCCCACATCATCGAGGCGGGCATCTCCGTGAACCCCGACGCCTACCGGGCCAACTACGTGGCCCTTACCTACGGCAAGAGCCGGGAGTACTTTCTGGAGGAGTGCTTCGTGGCGGACGCCATCATCGGAGGACGAATATCTGGACTTCTGCGGCGTGCACTTCGGCATTCTGCCGCTGCCGGGTCACAGCGCGGGACACATTGGCGTGGTGACGCCGGACAACGTGGCCTATGTGGGGGACTGCCTGCTGGATCAGCAGCAGATCGACAGCGCTAAGCTGCCTACCAGCATGTTCATTGCCCGTGACCTGCAAAGCAAGGCGTTCCTGCGGCAGACGGACTATCCCGCCTACATCATCGCCCACAAGGCGGTGGTGACGGACAAGACGGAGCTGGACGCCCTGGTGGACAGCAACAGTGAGTTCATCCACCGCAAGGCCGACGAGCTGCTGGAGGATCTGGCGGACACCATTGACACCGAATTCTATCTGGAGGACGCAAAGGAAAGCGACCCCATCGAAGCAATGATGACACTTTCTCTGACATCCGTCACAGAAAAAACAGTCGCAACTACAGAAGCGATTGCTTACAAAACAGTAGAACGCACAAACAGCTCCCTGAAAGCCGGCGAAAGCCGCGTGGTGCAGGAGGGCAAGGAAGGCGTTGCATCTGTCATCAAAAAAGAAATCTACCACGGCAGCGAGCTGGTGGATACACAGTTTGTT
>OLGB01003380.1_pt1 | contig 15070 bp, 26 predicted proteins | sample 1605691 | NCBI WGS metagenome assembly OLGB01 (sample SAMEA3888925, study PRJEB22519) | human gut metagenome | biome: human gut; feature: human-associated habitat; material: faeces | place: Denmark | collected 2010 | reverse complement strand
GCGCAAAGACACGTTCAGAAGTTTCTGGTGGCGGAAGAAAACCTTGGAGACAGAAGGGAACTGGTCATGCAAGACAGGGTTCTACAAGAGCTCCACAGTGGACTGGCGGCGGTATCGTATTCGCACCAAAGCCAAGAGATTATTCATTCAAGATGAACAAGAAAGAAAAGAAGCTTGCTCTTCTTTCAGCTTTAACTTCAAAGGTTGCTGACAACAAGATTGTTGTTCTTGATGAGTTCAAACTTGATGAAATCAAGACAAAGAAATTCGCAGAAGTTATGAACAACTTAAAGGTTTCTAAGGCACTCGTAGTTCTCGAGGGCGAGAACAAGAACGTTGTTCTTTCAGGAAGAAATATTCCTACAGTTAAAGTTTCAGCTACAAATGAGATTAACACATACGATGTATTAAAGTATGATACTCTCGTTGTTACTAAGGCTGCTGTAGAGAAACTCCAGGAGGTGTATGCATAATGGCAAACGTACAGTATTATGATGTAATCCTCAAGCCTGTTATCACAGAGAAATCAATGGCTGATATGGCTACAAAGAAATATACATTTCTTGTACATCCTGAAGCAAATAAGTCAATGATTAAAGAAGCTGTTGAGAAGATGTTTGAAGGAACAAAAGTTGCTAAAGTAAACACAATGAACAGCGTTGGTAAGAAAAAGAGAAGAGGCAGAGTTGAAGGTATGACTGCTAAGACAAAGAAAGCAATCGTTCAGCTCACAGAAGACAGCAAAGATATCGAAATCTTTGAAGGCCTCTAAAATATACGCAACAGTGTAGAAAACAATATTACACAACTCGAAAGGAGAGAATATAATGGGAATTAAAACATATAACCCATATACACCTTCCAGAAGAAATATGACTGGTTCTGATTTCTCAGAAATCACAAAGAAGACACCAGAGAAATCATTACTCGCTTCTAAGAAGAAGACAGCCGGACGTAACAATCAGGGTAAAATCACTGTAAGACATCACGGCGGCGGAAACAGACAGAAGTATAGATTAATCGACTTCAAGAGAAATAAGGAAGGAATTCCTGCAAAGGTTATTGGTATCGAATACGATCCAAACAGAACAGCAAATATCGCTTTAATCTGCTACGCAGATGGCGAAAAATCATATATTCTTGCACCACAGGGTCTTACAGATGGTATGACAGTTCAGAATGGTGCAGGTGCAGAGGTTAGAATTGGTAACTGCTTACCACTTTCAGAAATCCCTGTTGGTACTCAGGTACACAATATTGAGTTATATCCTGGCAAGGGCGGACAGCTCGTTCGTTCAGCTGGTAATTCAGCTCAGTTAATGGCTAAGGAAGGCAAGTATGCAACACTTCGTTTACCTTCTGGTGAGATGAGAATGGTTCCTATCGTTTGCCGTGCAACAATCGGTGTAGTAGGAAACGGTGATCACAGCCTGATTAATCTTGGTAAGGCCGGTCGTAAGAGACATATGGGCATCAGACCTACAGTTCGTGGTTCTGTTATGAACCCTAATGACCATCCACACGGTGGTGGTGAAGGTAGAGCACCTGTTGGTCGTCCATCACCTATGACACCTTGGGGCAAGCCAGCTATGGGTCTTAAGACTCGTAAGAAGAAAAAGCAGTCTAATAAGCTGATTATCAGAAGAAGAGACGGCAAGGCTATTAAGTAATTAATAAAACTGTAAACAATCAAGATTAAGATTATAAGGAGGTTTGAACCTATGGCTCGATCACTTAAAAAAGGACCATTCGCAGACGAGAGCTTGCTCAAGAAGATTGATGCATTAAACGCATCAGGTGACAAGCAGGTTGTTAAAACATGGTCACGTCGTTCAACTATTTTCCCACAGTTCGTTGGACATACAATCGCAGTTCATGACGGAAGAAAGCATGTTCCTGTATATGTAACAGAGGACATGGTTGGCCATAAGCTCGGTGAGTTCGTAGCAACAAGAACTTACAGAGGACATGGTAAGGACGAGAAGAAGAGTAGATAAATATCCATTAATTGAAAGGAGGCTGTAATACCATGGCAAAAGGACATAGATCCCAGATAAAGAGAGAAAGAAATGCAGTTAAGGATACAAGACCTAGTGCAAAATTATCATATGCCAGAGTTTCAGTACAGAAAGCATGTTTCGTATTGGATGCTATAAGAGGTAAGAGTGTTGAAGAAGCACTTGCAATCGTAATGTACAATCCAAGATATGCTTCATCACTTATAGAGAAGTTAATTAAGTCAGCAGCAGCAAATGCTGAAAACAACAATGGTATGGACCCAAGCAAACTTTATATCGAAGAGTGCTATGCAAACAAGGGACCAACAATGAAGAGAATTAAGCCAAGAGCACAGGGTAGAGCTTACAGAATCGAAAAGAGAATGAGCCATATCACTGTAATACTCAATGAAAGATAATTCCGGATGCGCTGATTGCGCATTGCCGGAACGGCTTTTGGAAATGGACGTTTCCTGAAGAACAGAAAGGAGATTTAAATGGGACAGAAAGTTAATCCTCATGGTTTGAGAGTTGGCGTTATCAAAGACTGGGATGCTAAATGGTATGCAGAAGATAACTTCGCTGACAACCTTGTAGAAGATTATAACATTAGAAAATTCCTTAAGAAGAAACTTTATGCTGCAGGAATTTCTAGAATTGAGACAGAAAGAGCTTCAGACAGATTAAAGATTATTATTCACACAGCTAAGCCGGGCGTAGTTATCGGTAAAGGCGGTGCTGAAATCGAAAGCTTAAAGAAGCAGGTTGAAAAACTCACTTCAGCTAAGAAGTTAAGCATTGATATTAAGGAAGTAAAGAGACCGGACAAGGATGCTCAGCTTGTTGCAGAAAACATTGCTCAGCAGCTTGAAAACCGTATCTCATTCAGAAGAGCTATGAAGTCATGCATGGGCAGAACAATGAAGCAGGGTGCTAAGGGTATCAAGACATCTTGTTCAGGTCGTCTCGGCGGTGCTGATATGGCTCGTACAGAATTCTACAGCGAAGGTACAATTCCGCTTCAGACACTTCGTGCTGATATCGATTATGGTTTTGCAGAAGCAAATACAACATACGGTAAAGTCGGCGTTAAGGTTTGGATTTATGAAGGAGAGGTTCTTCCTGCAAAAAAGGCTAATAAGGAAGGGAGCGAACAATAATGTTACTACCTAAGAGAGTAAAATATCGTAGACAGTTCCGTGGTTCTATGGCTGGTAAGGCTACAAGAGGCAACAAGATCACTAATGGTGAATATGGTATCGTTGCAACAGAACCATGTTGGATTAAATCAAATCAGATAGAGGCTGCCCGTATTGCGATGACACGTTACATCAAGCGTGGCGGTAAAGTATTTATTAAGATTTTCCCAGATAAGCCGGTAACAGGTAAGCCTATCGGTGTTCGTATGGGTAAAGGTAAAGGTAACTTGGAGTGCTGGGTAGCAGTAGTTAAACCTGGACGTGTTATGTTTGAAATCTCAGGCGTTCCTGAAGAGACAGCCAGAGAGGCGTTGCGTCTTGCAACACACAAGCTTCCTTGCAAGTGTAAGGTTGTTTCACGTGCAGACTTAGAAGGCGGTGATAACAGTGAAAATTAATAAATATGTAGAAGATTTAAAGGCAAAATCAGCTGCAGAATTAAGTGATGAATTAGTAGCTGCTAAAAAGGAACTTTTCAACTTAAGATTCCAGAACGCAACAAATCAGTTGGATAATACTAGCAGAATCAAAGAAGTTAGAAAGAACATTGCTAGAATTCAGACTGTAATTGCACAGAAGAATGCTTAATTAATTGTTGAATAAATAATTTTTGGATTCCTAAGAAAGGAGAACGAACTGTGGAAGAGAGAAATCTTAGAAAAACTCGTACAGGCAGAGTCGTAAGCAATAAAATGGATAAGACAATCGTTGTTGCTGTTGAGGATAACGTAAAGCATCCACTCTACAATAAGATTGTCAAGAGAACATACAAGTTAAAGGCACACGATGAGAACAACGAATGTTTAATCGGTGATACTGTTAAAGTAATGGAAACAAGACCACTCTCAAAGGATAAGAGATGGAGACTTGTTGAGATTATCAGCAGAGCTAAATAATATTGTTAAAGAATTCAAAATGTCGATACGCCAGGCACGGTTGAAACTGGCGGCAAGACATGAATATTACTGAAAGGGGTAGTATTATGGTACAACAGGAAACCAGACTGAAGGTTGCTGATAACACAGGTGCTAAGGAAATCCTCTGCATCAGAGTTATGGGTGGCTCTACAAGAAGATATGCAAATATCGGTGATGTAATCGTAGCTTCTGTTAAAGAGGCAACACCAGGCGGCGTTGTTAAGAAGGGCGATGTAGTTAAGGCCGTAGTTGTTCGTACTGTTAAAGGTACACGCCGTAAAGACGGATCATATATCAAATTTGATGAAAATGCTGCTGTTATTATTAAGGACGATCAGACTCCAAAAGGAACTCGTATTTTCGGACCAGTAGCAAGAGAGTTAAGAGATAAGAAGTTCATGAAAATCGTATCTTTAGCTCCAGAAGTATTATAAGGAGGTGCCACAATGTCAGCTGTAAGAATTAAAAAAGGTGATACAGTTAAAGTTATCGCAGGAAAAGACAAAGGCAAAGAAGGCAAGGTATTGTCTGTAAATGCTAAAAACAATACAGCATTAGTTGAGGGCGTAAACATGGTTACAAAGCATGCTAAGCCAAGTGCAGCTAATCAGCAGGGTGGAATTCTCCACCAGGAAGCACCAATCGCTATTTCAAACATCATGTATGTTGTGAAAGGTAAGACAACAAAGATTGGTTACGAATTCAAAGATGGCAAGAAAGTTCGTGTTGCTAAGGCAACTGGCGAAGTGATTGACTAATACAGGAAGGAGGCAATAAAAATTGAGTAGACTTAGAGATTTATACGAAAATGAAATCACTAAAAAGATGACAGAGAAATTCGGTTACAAGAACCCAATGATGGTTCCAAAGATCGATAAGATAGTAATAAACATGGGCGTTGGCGAAGCTAAGGAAAATTCAAAGCTTCTTGATGCTGCAGTTAAGGAACTTGAGACAATTTCAGGTCAGAAAGTAGTTCTTACAAGAGCAAAGAATTCTATTGCTAACTTCAAGTTAAGAGAAGGTCAGGCTATCGGATGTAAAGTTACACTCCGTGGTGAAAAGATGTACGAATTCCTTGACAGACTTGTAAACCTTGCATTACCTCGTGTACGTGACTTCCGTGGCGTAAGTGCTGAGTCATTTGATGGCAGAGGAAACTATGCATTAGGTATTAAAGAGCAGATCATCTTCCCTGAAATTGAGTATGATAAGATTGATAAAGTAAGAGGTATGGATGTTATCATCGCAACAACAGCTAAGACTGATGAGGAAGCTCGTGAATTGTTGAGAATGTTCAACATGCCATTTAAGAACTAATTTAAGGAGGAAAATTCAATGGCTAAAACTTCTATGAAGATTAAGCAGCAGAGAGCTCCTAAGTTCTCTACTAGAGCGTATACTCGTTGTACAATTTGTGGTCGTCCACATTCTGTTTTAAGAAAATACGGAATCTGCAGAATTTGCTTCCGCGAGTTAGCTTACAAGGGTCAGATCCCAGGCGTTAAGAAAGCTTCTTGGTAAGATTTTACCAGGAAGGCCGCCATTGCCTTTAAGGCTGGCGGCTGGATACGCATGACACATTTGTGTCAGTTGCATTAACAAAAGTCCTGCATGTGCGGGAAACCGGTTAATTAATTAAGGAGGAACATTTAAAATGACAGATCCAATTGCAGATATGCTTACAAGAATCCGTAATGCGAATACAGCAAAGCATGATACAGTTGATGTACCATCTTCAAAGATGAAGCTTGCTATCGCAAAAATCCTTTTAGATGAAGGATATATCAAAGCATACGAACTTGTTGATAACGGTAACTTCAAAGATATCCATATCACATTAAAGTATGGTAAAGATAAGAATGAAAAAATCATCTCTGGTCTTCAGAGAATTTCTAAGCCAGGTCTTAGAGTATATGCAAACAAGGAAGAACTTCCTAAGGTATTAGGTGGTCTTGGTGTTGCTATTATCTCAACAAACCAGGGTGTTATCACAGATAAGGAAGCTAGAAAGCTCGGCGTAGGCGGAGAAGTTCTTGCATTTATCTGGTAGTATAAGACAGCAATAGCTGTATATAAACAACTCATTAAGCGGGCATTAAAAGATGCTCTACTATAATTAGGAGGTGCACGGCATGTCACGTATAGGAAAAATGCCTATCGCTGTACCAGCAGGAGTAACTGTTGATATCGCAGAAAATAATAAAGTGACTGTAAAGGGTCCTAAGGGAACACTCGAGAGAGTATTACCTGCAGAAATGGACATCAAAATGGAAGGTAATGAAGTCATCGTTTCAAGACCAAACGATTTAAAGAAGATGAAATCATTACACGGTTTAACAAGAACACTCATCCACAACATGGTTGTTGGTGTTACAGACGGATATGAAAAGAAACTTGAGGTAAACGGTGTTGGTTACAGAGCACAGAAGCAGGGTAAAAAGCTTGTTTTATCACTCGGTTATTCTCATCCGGTAGAAATGGAAGACCCAGATGGTATCGAGACTGTATTAGAAGGTCAGAATGTTATCATCGTTAAGGGTATCAGCAAAGAAAAAGTTGGCCAGTACGCAGCTGAAATCAGAGCTAAGAGAGCTCCTGAACCATATAAGGGCAAGGGTATCAAGTATTCTGATGAGGTTATTAGACGTAAGGTCGGTAAGACTGGTAAGAAATAATTAAAGGAGTGAATGTTATGGTTAGTAAGAAGTCAAGAACAGTAGTTCGTGAAAATAAACATAGAAGATTACGTAATCGTTTCAGCGGTACAGCAGAGAGACCTCGTTTAGCTGTGTTTAGAAGCAATAATCATATGTACGCTCAGATTATTGACGATACAGTTGGTAAGACACTTGTTTCAGCTTCAACACTTGATAAGGATGTAAAGGCTGAATGTGAAAAGACTAATAACGTTGAGGCTGCTGCAGTAGTAGGTAAGGTAGTTGCTAAGAAGGCATTAGAAAAAGGTATTACAACTGTTGTCTATGATAGAGGCGGTTTTATATATGAAGGAAAAGTAAAAGCATTGGCAGAGGCAGCAAGAGAAGCTGGCCTTGAATTCTAAGCGGAAGGGAGAAACAGTATGAAACGTACAATCATTGACGCTAGTCAGTTAGAGTTAAATGATAATGTTGTTGCAATTAAGCGAGTAACTAAGGTAGTAAAGGGCGGACGTAACATGAGATTCGCAGCTTTAGTTATCGTTGGTGATGGCAACGGACATGTAGGTGCAGGTGTTGGTAAAGCAGCTGAAGTTCCTGAAGCAATCCGCAAGGGAAAAGAAGATGCTATGAAACATTTAGTAGAAGTTCCGATTGATGAGAATGGTTCAGTTCCACATGATTATATCGGTAAGTTCGGAGGAGCTACAGTTCTCCTCAAGAGAGCTCCAGAAGGTACTGGTATCATCGCTGGTGGTCCTGCTCGTTCAGTACTCGAGCTTGCAGGTATCAAGAACATTCGTACAAAGTCACTTGGTTCAAACAATAAGCAGAATGTTGTACTTGCAACAATCGCAGGTCTTCAGTCAATGAAGACACCAGAGGAAATCGCAAGACTTCGTGGTAAGTCAGTAAGCGAAATCCTTGGCTAATCAAGAACACACGAGAATTTGATGTAAAGGGTAAGAGGGCAGCACACTGCTGTCGCTCCTGCCCAAAACATTGTTATAGTGTCCGCTGATAAGCGGCAAGATGGAGGTTAAAATGGCTGATAAGAAGTTAAAAATAACTTTAGTAAAGTCTCCAATCGGTGCTGTTCCTAAGCATAGAAGAACTGTTGAGGCTATGGGTCTTACAAAGATGCATAAGACTGTAGAACTCCCAGATAATGCAGCAACAAGAGGACAGATACAGCAGATTGGTTACATGTTAAAGGTAGAAGAAATCTAATTTTATTTAGATGAAGGAGGTGCAATAATGGATTTATCTAATTTAAGCCCAGCTGAGGGTTCAGTAAAAAGCGATAATTTCAGAAGAGGCCGTGGTCATGGTTCTGGTAACGGTAAAACAGCCGGTAAGGGACATAAGGGTCAGAAGGCACGTTCAGGTGCTCCAAGACCAGGTTTTGAAGGTGGCCAGATGCCATTATACAGACGTATTCCTAAGAGAGGTTTCACAAACAGAAACCGTTTAGAAATCGTTGCAATTAATGTTAGTGCATTAGAAAGATTTGATGCCGGTTCAGAAGTTTCAGTTGAAACACTTATTGAATCAGGAATTGTTAAAAATCCTAAAGACGGCGTTAAGATTCTTGGAAATGGAGAACTCACAAAGAAGCTTACAGTAAAGGCTAATGCTTTCAGTGCTTCAGCTAAGGAAAAAATCGAAGCTGTTGGTGGAACTTGTGAGGTGATCTAATGATAAAAACACTTACGAGCGCATTTAAAAATAAGGATATACGCAAAAAATTGCTTTATACACTTATGATGCTTGTTGTAATTAGAATAGGAAGTCTTCTTCCTATCCCTGGTGTTGATACAGAGTATTTTAGTACGCTTCTGAGTGGTTTTAACAGCGGCGACTTGAGTTATCTGAGTGCATTTACAGGAGGTTCATTTGAAAAAATGTCCCTCTTCGCACTCAGCATAACACCTTACATTACTTCTTCTATCATCATGCAGCTCCTTACAATTGCAATTCCTAAATTAGAGGAAATGCAGAAAGAGGGCGAAGATGGCAGAAAGAAGATTGCTTCTATTACGAGATATGTTACAATTGCTTTAGCTTTAATCGAGAGTATTGCCATGGCAGTAGGATTTGGCCGTCAGGGTCTTATTAAAGACTACAAAGACATGAGTACAATACATTATGTTACATGTATCATTGTAGTAGTAGCAGCACTTACAGCTGGTTCAGCTGTGCTTATGTGGATTGGAGAGCGTATCACAGAAAAAGGTGTAGGTAATGGTATTTCAATAGTATTGTTAATTAATATTATTTCAGGTATGCCAAGTGATTTTGTGACACTTTACAGCACATTTGTTGCTAATAAGAGTATTGCAAGGGGCGTTACAGTTGCAGTAATCATTGCTGCTATAGTAATCGCAGTAGTCGTTCTTGTTGTAATATTACAGGATGGCGAACGTAGAATACCGGTACAGTATTCACAGAAAGTTGCAGGAAGAAAGACAATTGGTGGTCAGGCTACAAATATTCCTTTAAAGGTAAATACAGCTGGTGTTATGCCAATTATCTTTGCTTCATCAATTATGCAGTTCCCTGTAATCATCGTTCAGTTGTTTACAAGTAACTCATATGAGTGGACAAAGTATTTAAGCCAGTCATATTGGTGCAGAGTACAGATGCCTAAGTATTCTATAGGTCTTTTACTTTACATCATACTGGTAGTAGTATTTGCTTATTTCTATACATCGATTACATTTAATCCTGTACAGATTGCAGATAACTTAAAGAAAGCTGGTGGAGTTGTTCCTGGTATTACACCTGGCCGCTCTACAAGCGAGTATTTAAATAAAATATTAAATTATATCGTATTTATTGGCGCTGTTGGTCTTATGATTGTAGCGTTAATCCCGATTATGTGCACAGGCTTTTTCAATGCAAGTGTATCATTTGGTGGAACATCTATCATCATTATTGTTGGTGTTGTTCTTGAAACAATGAAACAGATTGAGTCAATGATGGTAAATCGTAACTACAGAGGATTTTTAAGCGAGTAAAGATATAGACATGAGGGACTTGCCTGGGATATTTTCCGGGCGAGTCGTTTGTGTATATTGCGTTTAAATTCTACAGGAATGGAGAGACTTATGAAGATTATAATGTTAGGAGCACCTGGTGCCGGTAAAGGTACACAGGCCAAAAAGATTGCGGCTGAATACAAAATCCCACATATCTCAACAGGAGATATTTTCAGAGCTAATATAAAAAACAATACAGAGCTTGGTCAGAAGGCTAAAGCTTATATGGATAAGGGAGAGCTTGTTCCGGATGAACTTACACTCGACCTTATAATGGATAGATTTAAACAGCCTGATTGTGAAAATGGATATGTGCTTGATGGTTTCCCAAGAACAATTCCACAGGCAGAGGCACTTGATGCAGCACTTACTGCTAAGGGTGAGGCTGTTGATTTTGCAATCAATGTTGAAGTTCCTGATGAAAATATTATAAACAGAATGTCAGGAAGAAGAGCATGTGTAGGATGTGGTGCAACGTACCATATTAAATATAACCCTACAAAGGTAGAAGGAATCTGTGATGTCTGCGGCGAAAAGCTTATTTTAAGAGATGACGACAAGCCGGAAACAGTTAAGAACAGACTCAGTGTATACCATGAACAGACACAGCCATTAATTGACTTCTACGCAAAGAAGAATGTATTGGCTGAAGTTGATGGAACAAAAGACATGGAAGAAGTATTCGAAGATATTGTAAAAATATTGGGAAAGTAGTGAAGTCATGGCAGTTTCGGTAAAATCACACAGAGAAATTGAATTGATGAGAGAGGCAGGCAAAATTCTTGGTACAGTGCTTAATAATCTTACAAAAGAGATTAAGCCCGGAATGTCAACATGGCACATCGACAAGATGGGCGAGGACATGATAAGAAGTTTTGACTGTGTCCCTTCGTTTCTTGGTTATGGCGGCTATCCTGCTTCAATATGTGTTTCGATAAATGATGAGGTAGTTCACGGAATTCCGTCTAAGAAAAGGATTGTAAAGGAAGGCGATATTGTCAGTCTTGATGCCGGTGTGATATATAAAGGTTATCAGTCAGATGCAGCCCGTACGGTTGGAGTCGGACAGATAAGCGATGAAGCGGCACAGCTGATAGAAGTCACAAGACAGAGCTTTTTTGAAGGCATCAAATTTGCAAAAGAAGGCTGTCATTTACACGAAATATCAAATGCTATTGCAGATTATAACGAAAAGTACGGTTATGGAGTAATCCGGGATTTAGTCGGTCACGGCATTGGAACAAAACTTCATGAAGATCCTGAAATTCCAAATTTCCGACAGGAAAGAAGAGGAATAAAGCTTTATGAGGGAATGACACTTGCTATTGAACCTATGGTAGCCATGGGAGACTGGAAAGTGAGATGCCTTGATGATGACTGGACAATGGTTACAACAGACCATTCACTTACAGCACATTATGAAAATACTGTGCTGGTAACAAAAAATGGACCGGAGATTCTTTCACTGGTCAAAGAATAATGGAGGTCTGTTATGGAAAATAAAATGACCGGCTGTTTTGCAAGGTCCCTTGCAGGACATGACAAAACAGAAATTTATATAATAGTAGGTGAAGAGCCGGGGTATGTATATCTTTCAGACGGAAAACTCAAAAAAGTTGAGAATCCAAAGAAGAAGAAGTTAAAACATATCCAGCCCGTAAAGCGTGCAGATGCACTTATTGCAGAGAAACTCGAGACACAAAAAGAATTGCATAATGAAGATATTAAAAGAGCAATTAAAGAATATATTTCTAATATGAAGGAGGACAATAAATGTCAAAATCAGATGTAATTGAAATTGAAGGAACTGTTGTGGAAAAACTTCCAAATGCTATGTTTCAGGTAGAACTTGAAAATGGTCATCAGGTGCTTGCACATATAAGTGGCAAGTTAAGAATGAACTACATTCGTATCTTACCTGGTGATAAAGTTACAATTGAGCTCTCTCCATATGACCTTAGCAAGGGCAGAATTATCTGGAGAGATAAATAAGAAACATGATAACAGTATTACTGCACAGCAAAAATTTTTGAAAAAATTTTTTCCGCCCCGCACAGCCGCCGCAGCGCCGGAAACGGGTTGCCGTTTTCCGGCGCGCATGGTATCCTTTTTGTGTCCGCACCGGACAGAGGGAGGCACGCTATGAAAGATACTCTGGTCGTCAAAAAGGCGACGCCGCTCGGCGCGCGCGTCTGGACGAGTCTGCTGGTGTTCGGCTTCATCGGGCAGATCGCCTGGATGGTCGAAAACGTCTACTTCTCCACCTACATTCAAAAAAATATCACGGCCGCCGGCTGGGCGACCTCCGCGACCGTTGCCGCCAGCGCCATCGCTGCCGCGCTCGCGACGATCTTCAGCGCCGCGTGGTCGGACCGCGTGGGCAAGCGCCGCGCCTTCGTCTGCTGGGGCTACATCCTCTGGGGCATCACGACGGCGGCGTTCGCGCTCTTCGGCAACGGGCAGGTCGGCGGCAGCGTCGGTCTCGCGGTGACGCTCTTCGTCGTCATGGACTGCGTCATGTCCGCCATCGGCAGCACGGCCAACGACTCGGCCTTTTCCGCCTGGGTCACGGACGTGACCGACGTCACGAACCGCGGCGTCGTGGACATCGTGCTGAGCATCCTGCCGATCGTCGCACTCATCGTCATCTTCGCGGGCTTTGACGGCATGACCGTGCACGGCAACTGGACGGGCTTTTTCCTCATGCTCGGCGGTCTGACGAGCGCGGCCGGTGTGCTCGGCCTGTGCATCTTCCGCGACAGCCCCGCCCTGCGCCCCGTGCAGGGCGACACGTACCTGCGCGACGTGCTCTACGCCTTCCGCCCGGCAAACATCCGCGCCAACAAGATGATCTACGTCTGCTTTCTCGGCATGATGTTCTCGGGTCTTGCCATGCAGCTCTGGCAGCCGTACATGATCTCGCTCGTCGAGGTCACGCTCGGCATCGACAACTACATCCTGCCCATCGGCATCGTCGTGCTTGCCTCGGCAGTGCTGTCCGTGCTCGCGGGCAAGGCCATGGACCGCTTCGGCAAGGAGAAATTCTATTACCCCGTGGCCTCCATGCAGGTGCTCGGCGGACTGATCGCCTACAGCATCAAATTCCTCGGCCACGCCATGCCGCTGCTGTGCGTCGGCGGCACGTGCATCATGGCCGGAAACCTCGCCATGGCGGGACTGTTCACCGCCTCATCGCGCGACTACACGCCCGCCGGACGCGCCGGTGCGTCGCAGAGCGTGAAGATGGTCATCTACATCATGCTGCCCATGGTGCTTGCGAGCATCATCGACCCGCTCATCATCCGGGCCGTCGCGCTCGAGCCGACGGCGGCCATCCTCGCCAAATACTCGAGCTACGCCGGCAGCTACCTCTACCCGTATGAGCTGTTTCTGGCCGCGGCCGTGAGCGCGGTGTTCATCCTTGTCCCCGCGTACTTCGTCCGCCGGGACGCCGGACGCATCCGCCGCGAGAAGCTCGCCGCGCTGGATAAATGAACGCGAAAACCCGCCCGCAGGCACTGCCTGCGGGCGGGATTCCTATATTATATCCGGATTTACTTGCGGAAGAACGCGATGACGCGGTCAAAGAAATCACCGATGGCGGTGATCACGTCCTTGACCTTGCCGGTGAAGGCGGCGACCTTCTCCTTCGCGCCGGCAAGCTGCTTGAGCGTGTCCTGCACGGCCTGCACCTTTGAGAGCAGGGCGTTCGTGTCGAGCTTTTCGAGCGAGCGGCAGAGGTTCACGAGCTGGGTCATCTGGTCGTCCGTGAGCGTGACGTTGTACTCGGCGGCGATCTCGCGGATCTTGGCGCGCAGTTCAGCGTCGGTCATATCCTTGGTCTCGTTGAGGATGAGCTTGAGCTCGTTGACGATCTCGACCGAGTCATAGTCGCCGATGGCCTGCGCGAGCTCCGCCGTCGTCGCCAGCTCCTGCGAGGAGACGGCCTTGGCGGTCTCGTCGAGCTTCGTGCCCGTAATGTCCTCATACGCCTTGTAGATGCCGGTCAGCGCCGCAGTGCCCGAGACGTCAAACGGCGCAGCCACGCTGATCTTCGCGTCCATGATGCCGGCAGTCGCCAGCGCGCTGATGTACATCTGGCTCGTGCAGTAGGTGATGTGCGACGTGTTGACGGTCATGCCTTTTCCGGCGGCAAGCACCTCGATGGAGATGCAGGAGATGGCCTTCGTGCCGATCTGCGCGTCGCTGATGACACCGCTGAGGTATTGCTGCTCGTCCTGATTCGTGACGGTCAGCTCCTTGACGCTGCCGCGCTCGATGCCGAAGGTCTTGTAGACGGTCTTGATCTGGTCGTCCGTGAGGTCGGCGCCGATAACGGTGCGCGTCTCACCGGCGTCGATGGCCGACACCGCGCCGAGACTTGCCAGCAGACACACGGCAAGCACAATAGGCAGGACCCGTTTGAGAATTTTCATGGCGGTAGGTTTCCTTTCCCTGCGGCCTTGCGCCGCAGTCCCTGACAGGATAGACGCCTCCATTGTAAAGAAGTTCCCGCAAAAAGAGTGACGAATCTGTGAAGAAACGCCTGAAATTGTTGTTAAGGGTCTGCCTGCCGGCGGCGAAAGGCTGCAAGAGTTTTAAAAAAGGACAGACAGAGTAGGAGTCTCTGTCTGTCCATGTGGGGGTGTCACTGCCTTTTGGGGTGGCAGCTATGGCACTGTGCGCCGCAATGGGCACAGTTGCCGCCGCAGGAGGAGCGCCCTTGCCGCTTCTGGCGGATCAGGGAAAGGGAAATTAGGATGACAATGGCAATGAGAAAGATCGAAATCAAAATCGTAGAGAGGTTTGCACCAATCCAGTGCAGCATAGGTATTCACTCCTTTGCGTTTGCGAAATTCAGCAAGGCTCAGGCCTTGAGTGTGGTGGCCTCCTTGTACGGGCGCACCAGCATGTAGATGATGCCGGCCAGCGCCAGAACCGCGCAGATGAGGCCGATGATGTTCAGGCTGCCGGTGAAGGCGCAGCCGAACTGGTAGATCATCAGGCCGCACAGGTAAGCAAAGCCGCACTGATAGCCGATGGCGAACCAGGTCCACTTCTGGCTGTTCATCTCGCGCTTGATGGCACCGATGGCCGCGAAGCACGGAGCGCACAGAAGGTTGAACACCAGGAAGCTGTAACCGCTGATGCCGTTGAAGGCGGCCGCGATGTTCTGGTACACGCTGCCGTCGCCGCCGCCGTAGAGGATGCCGAGCGTGCCGACGATGTTCTCCTTGGCAACGAGGCCGGTGATGG
>OLGB01003379.1_pt1 | contig 15073 bp, 10 predicted proteins | sample 1605691 | NCBI WGS metagenome assembly OLGB01 (sample SAMEA3888925, study PRJEB22519) | human gut metagenome | biome: human gut; feature: human-associated habitat; material: faeces | place: Denmark | collected 2010 | reverse complement strand
GCCCGCGCACGGCTCCAATAGGCCGTCGCGGGGGCGCCCTTTGCATGTGTAAATTGCGCGCGCTTATTTGCTTTCCACAAAGTGCGTGTCGCCAAGCAGGGTGATGGCGCGCTGCACGTCCTCCTGGGTAAGCTCGGCGTAATCCTCTTTCTCAATCTGCACGGTAACAAAGTAACCGCGGTAGATGGTTACGGCCATGGCCCAGTCGCTTTCGGCCTCGGTTTCATCCAGGACGTACACCAGGGTGCCTTCGGAAGTGGTGTAGCTGCTGATCACGGGGCTGTAAAAGCCTTCGGAGATAAAGTCCAGAATCTGCTCCACCTCATCGTCGCTCATCTCGCTGATTGTGCGGCCGTCGTAGGCTTCGCTGTACCCGATGGTGATAAAATACTGGGCGTTTGCCTTGTCCTCCGGCATAACGTCAATGCTGATGCCGCCGCTGCGGCGGTTCTCGGTCATGGCGTAGCCCTGGGGAATCACCATGGTAACGTCATAATCCACTACGGCCTGGTCCACGGTTACGTTTTCCGCCATGGCAAAGGAGGCGCCAGCCAGCAGCAGGACGGTTATGAGCAGGGCAAAAAGCTTTTTCATTGTGGGTTATCCTCCTGTAACAGCGTTAGTTCGCGCGCGCGCCTGTGCCGATGGCGCCGGCGTTGTACTCGGTAAGGAAGGAGCGCAGCATAAAGCCTACCGCGCCCGTGGAGGGATCCTCCACCTGCGCCCAGCTACCGTTTTGGGCGATTACATGCAGCACGGCGCCATCGGAAACCTTTTCCTGCACGGCCAGGTCCATGGAGGGGGCCCAGCGCAGGTTTACGTAGCCGCCGGGCGTGTGGGCGCGCACGAGCACGTCATAGCTGGCGCGGGCAAAGCCTTTGAAGCTTACGGTAGGCGCGTCCGCGCTCTGGGCGGGCTCGGCTTTGGTTTTTGCGGGCATTTCCGTTACCAGGTAGCGGGCCATTACGTAGCCGGCGATGTTGTTGTAGCTTACATAGGCCCAGGTGTTGTTGTTCACGTAGCTTTCCACAAGCACCTCCGCGCCGTAGGGGATGCTTTGGATTTTGTTGTCGGCGTGGCTTACGGGGGAGGAGCGCATGTTGAGCGAGCCGCCGTTTGAGGTATACACATAGCGGTGCTTTACATTGGCCAGCGCGCTCATGGGCAGCGCCAGGGCAAGCAGGAGCACCGCCGCAAGCAGGATGGAGAGAATGCGTTTGTTCATCAGAAAAACTCCTTTGTATTTTATTTCCGGGTGGGCACAATTTCCAGCCAGTAGCCGTCCGGATCCTTGATGAAATAGATGCCCATGGCCGGGTTTTCGTAGCAGATGCAGCCCATTTTTTCATGCAGGGCGTGCGCGCTTTCCATATCGTCGGCGCGGAAGGCCAGGTGGAACTCCTCGTCGCCCAGGTTATAGGGCTCCTTGCGATCCTTCAGCCAGGTAAGCTCCAGCTCGAAGGCGTTGGTATCGTCCGCGAGAAAGACGATGGTGAAATCCGGCTTTTCGTTCCGGCGCGTTTCATGCAGGCCCAGGGCCTCGCGGTAGAAGGCGATGGAACGGTCCAGATCGAGCACGTTGTGGTTTTCGTGAATCATGGTGAACATGGGTTTTCAGCTCCTTTGGCGGTTTATTGCAGGTCCACGGGAAGGTCGGTATCGGCGAAGGGGTCGTCGCCGGGGGCTTTTGGCTCCACGCGGCGGGCGGGGGTGATGGGCAGCTCGCCAAAATCCTTGGGCGGCTCGATGATGTGGATATCCAGCATGCCATCGGCGAAGGTGAGGTTGGCTACCATGCCGGGCTTGGTGAGGGCCAGCACCTCGGTGTTCTGGGTGCGGGCGCGGCGCGCGAAATCGATGGCGACCTCCGGCCGGTCCTGCCAGTGCATGGGGATGAACACACGGGGCTTAAAGGTAAGGATGAAATGGTTGGCCCCCGCGTCGTACATGAGGCCCTGGCGGGGATCCACGGGGAACATGCACACGTCGATACGCTCGCCCTTGATGGGCTCAATGGCCTCGTAGAAGGCGTTTTCGGCGGCCTCGATCTCGCGCAGGCTGCTTTCCTGCCGCCAGTGCCAGAGGTTGAGATCGCCCGCATGGAAGATGTTCACGCCGTAGGCCTCCACCAGGAAGGCGACCCCCAGATCCGTGCTTTGAAAGGCCTTGACCCGGACATCCTGGCCGAGCGTTTTTTCCTGCCCGGGCGCGAGGCGCTTGCCGCGCGTGCCCACGGGCATATCGCTGGATACGATGTAGGTAATGGGCAGCCCGGCGGCCTCCCAGGTGTAAACGATGGGGTCCAGATGATCGGGGTGGGCGTGGCTGATAAACACGAAGATTTGCTCAAACGCCTGCAAAAATTGCGGCGTGATGCGCCCCACCTGCGAAAGGGAGCGGTCCTCCCCCTCCCAGTAATCAAATACCAGGAGCGTGCCTCCAATTTGCACTGAGAAGCCGCTGTGATAGTGGTAGATGAGTTTGAGCTGCTTGTCCATAGAAAAAGACGCCTCCATTAAAAGTAATCGGGCATGCAACACACACTTCCCCTGCTTGTTGGGAAGGATATATTACAAAATGATGACTCATTGGAAAACGTCCTTTACCGGCTTAAAATCTCAAAAAATGGAAGTTTCAGGCCGAAAATAAGTTTATAAAATACTGCGACAGTATATCATGAATGTAACGGAAAGTCAACATCCTATTGACGGGCCGCAATTTTTGTCGAATAAAAATGAAATATTTGGAGGCAGCATAGGCAGGCGCAGGCAGGCGCAGCGCGAAGCGCCTGCGCCCCCTCCATAACCAGCGCAAAGCCGGGCCGCCTTTCGCGGCCCGGGGGAAAAAAGCCAGACGGCCCTTTTGCCGTCTGGCGAATTGTCTTTTCCACCCCCACCCCGCGCAAGCAGGCGCGAAGCGCGCTGCGGCCCCCACAGGGGCCGCAGGCCGGGGTGCAGGGGCTCAGCCCCTGCTGGCGATGTGCCAGATGGTGTCGTTGTATTCCTTGATGGTGCGGTCGGAGCTGAAGAAGCCGCTCTTGGCCGTGTTGATAATGGCCATTTTGAGCCATTTTTCGCGGTTCTGATAGTCCTCCATCATGCGGCGGTTGGCCATGGAATAGCTGCCAAAGTCCTTGAGGACGAAGTAGTTGTCCGGCATGTTGCCATAGTCGCCTACGAGCAGGGTGTGGTAAAGATCCTGCATGGCCATGGGCTCGTGCGGGAAGAGGGTGCCATCCAGCCACTGGGACATGGCCTTGCGGATTTCGTGGTTGGTTTCAAAAATGCTCATGGGGTTGTAGGTGCGCTCGCGGTACATGCCCTCCACGGTATCGGCGCGCATGCCGAAGATGTAGATATTATCCAGGCCCACCTGCTCGTAAATTTCCACGTTGGCGCCGTCCATGGTGCCAAGGGTTACGGCGCCGTTCATCATGAACTTCATGTTGCCGGTGCCGCTGGCCTCCTTGCCGGCGGTGGATAGCTGCTGGCTGATCTCGCTGGCGGGAATGAGGATTTCGGCGGTGGAAACATCGTAGTTTTCAATGTAGACGATCTTTAACATCTGGCGGGCGCGCGGATGCCTGTCGATGAGATCAGCCAGGGCGTTGATGTAGCGGATGATCTGCTTGGCGCGGCTGTAACCGGGCGCGGCCTTCGCGCCGAACAGGAACAGGCGCGGCGGCATGGTGAAGCTGGGGTCATCCACAATGCGGTTGTACAGCACCTGCACATGCAGGGCGTTGAGCATTTGGCGCTTGTACTCGTGCAGGCGCTTGGCCTGGGTATCGAAGATGAAGGAGGTATCGATATCGATGCCCTGGCGCGCCTTCACCAGCTTGGCGAGGCGCTCCTTGTTGAACTGCTTGACCTTGTCAAACTGGTCGCGGAAGGCGGCGTCATCGGCAAAGGGCGCGAGGGCGGAAAGCTTGGACGCATCCTGGACGAAGCCGGGGCCGATGGTTTCCTTAAGCAGGCTGGTTAGCGCGGGGTTGGCCTCCACCAGCCAGCGGCGGTGCGTAATGCCGTTGGTAATGGCGCTGAATTTTTTGTTTGCCAGCAGGTAATAGTCGTGGAACAGGGTATCTTGCAGAATTTTGCCGTGGAGCTGGCTTACGCCGTTTACGCTGTAACTGAAGGCCACGCACAGGTTGGCCATGTGTACCTGGCCGTAGCCGATGATAGCCATATGCCCGATGCGGTCCCATTGATCGGGATAGTATTGGAACAGTTTGGCGCACAGGCGGCGGTTGAGCTCCTCCAGGATCATGTAGATGCGGGGCAGGGTTTGCTTCATCATATCGATGGGCCAGCGCTCCAGCGCCTCGCTCATAACGGTATGGTTGGTGTAGGCCATGCAGCGGTAGGTGATGCGCTGCGCCATCTCCCAGCTAAGGCCCTCCTGGTCGATGAGCAGGCGCATGAGCTCGGGAATGGCTAGGCCGGGGTGGGTATCGTTGATGTGGAACACGCACTTATCCGGCAGAAGGTCAAAGTTGTTGCCAAAGTGCTTTTTGAAGTTTTTCAGGGCGTATTGCAGCGTGGCGCTGGTAAAGAAGTAGTGCTGCTTAAGCCTGAGCATTTTGCCCTCGTAATGCTTATCCTCGGGATAAAGCACCTTGGAGATCACTTCGGCCATTTGCATTTCTTCCATGGCCTTCATGTACTCGCCCTCGCCAAAGTGGCTTAGGTCCAGGTTGGCGCGGCTGCGGGCGCTCCAGGTGCGAAGGGTGTTTACGCAATTATTGTTGTAGCCTACCACGGGCATATCGTAAGGGACGGCGTCGATTTGGTAGGTATCCACCAGGCGGAAAACCTTGCGGCCGTGCTCCTCAACTTCCTCAACGTGGCCGTTGAATTCCACGGTGCAGGTATCCTCGGTGCGGGGCACCTCCCACACGTTGCCGTTTTGCAGCCAGTTATCGGGCAGCTCCACCTGCTGGCCCTCCACCAGCTTTTGGCGGAAGAGGCCGTACTCGTAACGGATGGTGCAGCCCATTGCGGGGATGTTGAGGCTGGAGAGGCTATCCAAAAAGCAGGCGGCCAAGCGGCCCAGTCCGCCGTTGCCCAGCGCGGGCTCCGGCTCCTCCGGCAGGATGGTTTGCAGGTCGATGCCCAGCTCACGCAGGGCCTGGGCGTAATCCTCCTGGCTGCAAAGGTTGATCAAGTTGCAGTTGAGCGACCGGCCGGTCAAAAACTCAACCGACAGGTAATACAGGCGCTTGCGCTTGGAATCGCGCTTTTCCTTGGAGATCATCCATTTTTGCATGATCTGGTCGCGCACGGTAGAAGCGACGGCCTTGTACAGCTGCTGGGGCGTGGCCTCCTGTACGGTAACGCCGTTGTAGCGTTGAAGTTTGCCCACGATGCTTTGCTTGATGGAATCCACATCGAACGTGGTGGTAGGCATAGGGTTCCTCCTTACAGAATGCGAACAGGCGCATGGTTTTCATTGGCAGTCCAAGCGGTATTATACCATGAAGGGCCAAAATGGGCAAATCTTTTTCCAAAAAGAAGCCCCCTGCCTGGGCACAATGTTTCACGTGAAACATTGTGCCCAGGCAGGGGGCGGATGTTTCACGTGAAACATTGCAAAAGCGGGCCGCTTACGGTACAATAGCGTTGCATTTTTGAATGAAAAGGAGGCGGCGCTATGCGCTTTACCCCGGAACAGCAGCAGGCCATTGAGGCGCGCAACCGCGAGCTGCTGGTGAGCGCCGCCGCGGGCAGCGGTAAAACCGCCGTGCTGGTGGAGCGCATTGTGCGCATGATCGTGCACGACGGCATGAGCATAGACCGCATGCTGATTGTAACCTTTACCAGGGCGGCCGCCTCCGAAATGCGCGAACGGCTGGAAAGCCGCCTGAACGAGGCGGCGGGCAGCGACCAAAGGCTGCGCAGGCAGGCCGACCTGGTTAGCGGCGCGCAAATTTCCACCATCCATAGCTATTGCCAGCAGGTGGTTAGGCAAAACTTTCAGCATTGCCAGGTGGATCCCCAGTTCATGCTGGCGGACGAACGCACCCGCGCCGCCTTTTATGCGGACGCCATGGAGGAAACGCTCACCTATCTGTATGAGGCCGCAAACGGCGATGGCGACCTGCTCAGCCTGACAAGCAAGTTTGCCGAGCGGGAAATCAGCGGGATGATGGATACGCTGTACCGCTTCATCCTTTCCCGGCCCGACCCGATGGAATGGCTTGAAAGGAGCGCCGCCAAGGAATGGGACGCCCAAACCATAGACGGGGAGCCCATGGCGCAGGCCTTTTGCCAGGAGGCCGCTATTTTATTGGAAGAAATGCGCGCGCTGTGGGAGCAGACAGCCGCCCTGGAAAAGCAGCCCGCCTTTCCCCCAGCGTACCGAAACACGCTGCAAAGCGACCGCGAAACGATAGACGGTTTGCACGCCGCGTGCGGCGCGGGGCTGAGCAGCCTGGCCGCGGCGCTTGCGGGGCTGAAATTTGCGACGCTTGGCCGCGCAAAGCCCACGACGCAGGACGAGCAGCGCCTGGCCGAGCGCTATAAGGAGCTGCGGGGGCAATATAAGGATATCGCCGGGGAGCTGCAAAAGCTGCTGCCAGCGGACTTTGCGCAGGGCGTGCGCGACATGGCGGCCATGGGCCCGGCCACGCGCGGCTTGGCAAAGGCCGTGAAACGGCTGGACGAAGCCTTTATGGCCCGCAAGCACGAGCAGGCCGTGATTGATTTTGGCGATTTGGAGCACATGACGCTTTCGGTGCTTAGGGAGGACGGGGCGCGCAGGCAGCAGGCCGCACGCTTCGACGCCGTGTTTGTGGACGAGTACCAGGATGTGAGCGCCTTGCAGGAGGCCATCCTGAACGCGCTTAAGCGCGATGAAACCGATACGCGGCCCCAGTACTTTTTTTACGTGGGGGATGTGAAGCAGAGCATCTACCGCTTCCGCCTGGCTGAGCCGGAGCTGTTTTTGGGCAAGCTGGCGCGATTCTCGCCCGAAGCGGACGCGCCCCAGCGGCGCATTGTGCTCAACCGCAACTTCCGCAGCCGCGGCGGGGTGCTGGACGCGGTGAACCGCACCTTTTCCCATGTGATGGACGGGCGCGTGACCGAGATTGATTACGACGCGGACGCGCGCCTCTACCCGGGCGTTCCCTCCCAAAACGACCCGCAAACCGAGCTGCACGTGCTGGCCTCCCGCGGCCGCAGGCCGCAGGAAACCGTGCTGGCCGAGGCCGGGCTGATTGCGGACGATATCCTTAGCACCGTGGGGCTGCCTGTGAACGACCTAAACGGCAACCCCTGCGGCGTGCTGCATTACCGCGACATCGCCATTTTGCTGCCGGTGGGCAAAAACGTGAGCGACAAGGTGGAGCTGGCCCTCACCCGAAAGGGCGTGCCCGTGTATGCCGAGGGCGCGGGCGACCCCCTGGGCAGCGACGAGGTGACGCAGCTTACCCAGCACCTGCGCCTGATGGATAACCTGATGAACGATATCGCGCTTTTAAGCGAGCTTAGGAGCCCCCTGTTTGAAATGGGCGAGCGGGAGCTGGCGCAGATCAGGCTTACGCGGGCGCAGAAGGAGGCGAGCTTCCTAAGCGCGCTTCAGGCGGCGGCCCAGGAGGCGGCGCAGCCGCTGCGCGCGCGCTGCAGCCAGGTGATGGAGGTTTTGCAGCGGGAGCGCTTTTACCTGCGCAGCATGCCCCTGGACGAGTACCTGTGGAGCTTTTTAAGCCGCAGCGGCCTGTACGCGCATTATGGCGCGCAGCCGGGCGGCAGGCTTAGGCAGGCGAACCTGCGCATGCTGTGCCATCGCGCGGGCGAATATGAAAAGTGCCACACGGACGGCCTGCACGGCTTTGTGGAAAGCCTGGCGGCGCAAACCGGCGGCGGGGAAAACAGCCCGGCCGTGATCAACCCCTGGGAGGACGTGGTGCGCGTTATGACCATCCACAAATCCAAGGGGCTGGAGTTTCCAACCGTGTATGTAATGGGGCTTGGCCGCTCCCTGCTTGGTAGGGCGAGCGCGCGGGGGGTAAGCGTGCACGGCGACGTGGGCTTTGCCCTGGGCTATGTGAACGAGCAGGCGCGCACCCGGCGGCAAACCCTGATGCAGGGCGCGATTGCCCTAAAGGAAAAGAACGCCGGGCGGGCCGAGCGAGCGCGCGTGCTGTACGTGGCGATGACCCGCCCCAAAAACCGCCTGGTGCTGGTAGGCACCGCCTCCGAAAAGGATATGGACGCGGGCGCTTTGGCCCGCAGGGTGGAGGAGGGGCAAAACAGCGGCGGCGTGTTTGGCGTGCGCACGGCCCGCAGCATGCTGGATTGGCTTATCCAATGCGTGCAGCCGCAGGACATATTGCAGTGCGTGGGCCCGGAGGGCTTTTCCACAATTCCCATGAGGAAAACGCAGCAGCTTGCCATGTTCCCCACAGATTCCACAAGTTTTCCACATAAAACGGACATTTGGAACGTCGTTTTCCACACCGACCCAGAGATTGCAAGGGTTCGCGCTGTGGAAGGGGCGCGCGTCCCCCTTCCCCTGCCGGAGGCCGGCGCCCTGCCGGAGCGGGCGGCCTTTGAGCCGGTAAAGCCGTTTGCGCCCCGCCGGCCCGGGAGCGCGCGCCCGCCGCTGAAGCTGGGCGTTACCGCGCTATGCAGCGCGCTGGAGGAAAACCAAAGCCCAAGCGAGGGCGCCGGGGAGGAGCAGGAGCTGAAGCGCCTGCCGCTGGGCATGGCGCGCCCGCGGCTGCTGGGCTCGCTGCCGGCGACGCCCGCGTTTTTGGAGCCGCCTTACGAGGAACGGGCGCTGGCAACCGGCGTACAGACCCACCGCCTGCTGGGGCTATTGAACCTTGCGGGCGCGCGGAGCGCGGAGGCGGACCCGCGCGCCATGCGCGCCTACGTGGAAAGCGAGCGGGACCGGCTGGCGGCCCAGGGCGTGATGACCGCCGGGGAGGCGGCGCTGGCGGATTGCGGCATGGCCGCGCGCTTCCTTGCCGGGCCCCTGGGACAGCGCATGCTGCTTTCGCCGCTGGTGAAGCGGGAATGGAGCTTCAACCTGAAAATTGCGCGGCCGTTTGAAACGCTTTTGCAGGGCGTGATTGACCTGTGCTTTGTGGAGGGCGGGGCCTGGGTGCTGGTGGATTTTAAAACCGACAGGGTTTCGCAGGCCGAACAGCTTTGGCCGCGCTACCGGCGGCAGCTGGCGTATTACCGCCAGGCGCTTACAAGGGGCACCCCCTATCCCGTAAAGGAAATGGCGCTTTATTCGCTGCGGCTTGGGCAGGCCGTTACGAAATATGACGAAGAAGATTAAAATATGACAAAAATATTTCGCAAATTCGGGAACAAATTGGAAACAGAATTCGTTATATGATAGCGCAGGGGAATATTCGGGGTTGCAATTTCGTTGATTTCCCTGTACAATATGCATGATGCGTGAGCGCGTATGCCCTGGCGCAGAACTGTAAGAGGTTTGTAACATTTCCCAACCTGATTGATAGAACGAAACGGAGTGTTGATTGTGAAGCATCCCAACGCCATGAGAAAGCGCGCCCTGCTGGCAGGGCTGCTGCTATTGGCCTGCCTGGCGCTGAGCGCCTGCTATATGGAGCCGGACAGGATTGTGGATAACAACAACGGCCTTACCGTTGGCGACGGCGGCCAGGGCTTTGACACGGTCATCACGCCCACGCCCACGGTGACCGTTACCCCCACCCCCGCGCCCACCTCCAACATGGTGGATTGGAGCTCGTGGGATTTTGGCAACGATACCGCCACGAACCCGCCCAGCAACGTAAGCCCAACGGCGGGCACGCAGGGCGGCATAGACAGCGGCATTACGCCCACCAGCGCGCCGCAGTTTGGCACGGCCACCACGCGGCCCACGGCTACCCCCACGGTGAAGCCAAGCGCCACCTCCACGGGTACGTCAAGCGCTTCCACAACGCTGAAAACCGGCTCCGAGGGCACGAGCGTGAAGCGCTTGCAGCAGCGCCTGAAGGATTTGGGCTACTACACCGGCAGCGTGGACGGCAAATACGGCGCGGGCACGGAACAGGCCGTGCGCGATTTCCAGGCCGCTAACGGCCTTGGCGTGGACGGCAAGGCGGGCACCCGCACGCAGGCGAAGCTGTACAGCGACAGCGCCAAGAAAAAGACGGCCGCAACCGCTACCGCAAAGCCCAGCACATCCAGCGGCACATCGGGCGGCAGCACGACTACCACATCCAACGCCAACTCCTATACCAACGGCAAGACGGATATCTATTTGAGGGTGGGCGACAGCGGAAGCCAGGTGAAGATCCTGCAAAACCGCCTGATCGTTCTGGGGTATCTGAGCGGCACCGCGGACGGCGAATTTGGCGAAACCACCGAGGCGGCGGTGCTTGCCTTCCAGAAGCGCAACAGCATTTATGCCGACGGCGTGGCGGGGCCCACAACGCTTACCAAGCTGTATTCCTCCTCGGCCAAGAAGGCCGCCAGCGTTGTGGCGAACCTGGGATCCCTGCGCGAGGGCTCTAGCGGCGGCGCTGTGCGCACCTTACAGGAGAACCTGCGCTCGCTGGGCTACTACTCCGGCAGCATTGACGGCGACTACGGCAGCGGCACCACCGCCGCCGTGACCGCCTTCCAACAGGCCAACGGCCTTACCGCCGACGGCGTGGCGGGCAAGCGCACGCTGAACGCCATTTACGCGGCGGTGAACGGCGGGTCGTCCTCCAGCGGGTCAAGCGGAGGCACTTCCAGCCCCAGCAATTATGGCAAAACGGCTTCCTCCAACGGCTACAAGACCATTTCCACCTCGTCCAAATCAAGCTCGAGCGACGTAACGGCCCTGCAATCCGCCCTTTCGGCCACGGGGTATTACAGCGGCACCCTGGACGGCAACTATGGCAGCGGCACGGAGAACGCCGTAAAGGCATACCAGCGCGCCGCCGGCCTGCGCGTGACCGGCATGGCCGGGCCCACCACCCAGCGGCTGCTCTATGGCGGCACATCGGAAAGCGGAAGCTATTCCAAGCTGCAGGTGGGCTCCAGCGGGAGCGCGGTGAAGCGGCTGCAATACGCCCTTTATGAGCTCAAGTACTACGACGGCAACATTACCGGCGAGTTTGACACCGCCACGCAAAACGCGGTTATGGTATTCCAGGAGCTGAACGGCCTGGAGATTGACGGCATCGCCGGGCAGGACACGCAGCGCAAGCTCTTCTCCAGCAACGCAGTGCCTTGCAGCATCTAAGGGGCTAAGCGCCGGCCCGCCTTGCGCGGGCCGGGCGGAAAAGCGAGTACGCCAGGCGGCAAAAGGGCCGCCTGGCGTACTTGGTTTGCAAAGCCTTTTGGGATAGGGAAGCGCGGGCTTATTGATCCTTTTCGTTCATGGCCTGCATGGAGGCGAGGAGCGCGTCCACAATGCGCAGCTTTTCCTCGGTGGCGTTGGCCTGGGGATTGTAGACGACGCCCTGGCCGATGGTAAGGGTACGGCGCTTACGGCTGGCATAGATGGGCACGAAAACGGCCTGCTTGTGGGTTTTGGCGTAGTACATGGGGGCGATCATGGCAAAGCCGGTATAGAGCTGGCCGACGCCCTCGCGCACATAGCCGGCTTGGCCGGGGGCGTGCTCCTCGCCGTTTTCGGGGAAGACGAGGATATTATCGCCCGCCTGCATGGCGCTGACGGTTTCACGGAAGGTTTTCATGAGCTCGCGCGGCTGGCCGCGATAGACGGGGATGGCCTCCAGGCTATCGAACACCCAAACCAGGATGGGGGTGATGAGCCGGATGAGGGGGCGCTTCCAGCTTTCGGGCAGCCAGCGCTGGCGCACCATGGTGCCCTGGTATATGTGCTCCACGATGGCTTCCCTCTCCATCATGCTGCTGATGACCCAGGGCCTGAAGCAGATGGGCACGTAGAGGTTGGCTACCACGGGGCCGTAGATTTCGCCATGGTTACAGATGAGGATCATGGAGCCGTCCTCGTAGCCGGAGAGGTTCTCCTTGCCGTAGACCTTATGATAGTACAGCGGGCGAAGGAGCGTGATGATGACGCGCACGCCGAAGCGGTTTTTATGGCGCTTGACGACCACGCTATCCAGCTGGCTTTTGAGGGCGGGGTTATCCACGCCTTCGCTATCCAGGGTGAGCCAGTGGGCAAGCTTTTGGAAATGCCGGTTGTTGAGCGGAAAGCGCAGCGTTACAACGATGGCGGCTAGCACCAGCAGCAGGACCGGGGCGATCATCAAAGGACGGAAGGCCCCTACCAGGGTGGGCAGATCCAGGGATTGGGAGGCCCCGGCGGGCATGCAAAGCAGCGTTAGCAGGATGAGGGCGGCCATTTGGCCCAAGAGGATAGCGATTTCGGTGCTGGCGGCGCGCATTTGGGAATAGCCCTGCATGCGGTCGGCCAGCTTGAACTCGGCCACGTCGGTCATGCGGCGCTCAAGCTCCGCCAGGGAGGTAACGCTGGCCGTGAGCCCGCTTACCGTGAGGCCCAGGGCCAGATAGCTCCAGACGAGGCCCTCGGCCAGCTCCATCTGGTAATAGAGCAAAAACAGGCCGTACAGCCACAAGAACAGGCCGACGAGCAGAAGCTGCGTGGCAAAGGGCTTGTGCACGCGCCTGAGGCAGAACATGGATACCTCGCGCATGATAACGGTAAGGGCCACGGTGAGCAGCATGCAGGCGAACAGCTCCTGCGTGGTGAGGCCGATAAAGGTATACACCATGACAAGCGTAAGCTGTAAGGCCATCAGGACCAGGGTATACATGCGCTGGAAGGCGCTGTATGCGTTTACCTCCCGCAGCTCCCGGCCCATGCGGGCAACGGTGTCGGGGTCGATATCGTCGGGCAGGTCCTCGCGGGCAAGGAGATCGCGTTCGCGCCACTGGCTGTATATTTCCAGCAGGCCGCCTGCGGCAAAGCCGCCCCAAAGCTGCCATGAGGCGGGCGCGGCAAGGTTGAGGGACAAAAACAGCGCCATCACGGCCAGGGGGAGCAGGTGGTTGAGGGCCTGAAAAATCCAATACGCGCGCGTGCCGACGGTGCGGCGCATGCGGCGGCCGATCAGCCGCCGGCCAAGGGTGGCGCGCAGGTTTACGGAAAGCGCCATGGCAAAGGTGAGCCACACGGGATACGCCGTCCACAGCACGGGGTAAAGGGCGATGAGCAGCGCCGTGCACAGCAGCATGACCGCCGTGATTAGCGCAAAGGCGACGCGCATGCGGCGGGTGAGGTATTTGCGGCCATCCCCAAGCAGCGTATGCGCCATGGCCCCGGCGACGCTGAAGCTCATGTACATGGCGCCGCCCAGCACCGGCAGCATGCCCAGGGCGCTTGAAAACAGGGAGGCGTACATGTACTGGTACAGGTTGCTTAACGACATCAGCACCAGCATGACGCGGCGGGAGGAGGGCACATAGATTTTGCGGGATTCCTGGTAGGCGTGCATGGAAGGCTCCTTTGGTACGGGGGAATGGTTGCGTGATGATTGTAACACAGGACGGGCCAATGTGCAAACACGAGCGCGCTGCGCAAAGCGTATGATACCCCTTTTGAAGCGGCGCGTACCGCGTTTTTGCCTGAAAACCGCCCGCGGGGGGCCGCAGCGGCGGCAGGCATTGCCGATTGCGCAAAGCGGCAGGCTTTGCTATAATGAGAACAGTTTTGACGCAGGGGAGGCGTGCGGGTGAAGAAGCTAAGGCGGTTTATATGGTATCTGGCGGCGCGGCTATTGCTTGTGACGATGCTGCTGGGCCTGGGAACGGTTACGTTTTACTACGCGATGAACGCTTCCAACATCTATATTGTGCTCAAGGACGGCATGGCCAAGCGCGCGCAGGTTATTATGATGGGGGAATCCCCGAACGATTTGACGAAGTTTTTTCAGGGCGGGTATTTGCAACGGGATGAAAACCTGCTTTTGGCCATAGACGGCAAGAGCCCGTACACCTATTACACCGTGCGCGGCATTGACCACCGGCTGGAAATGACGTGGATGTGGTGCTGGCCGTGGGAGAGCACCGCGCGCGTGACGTTTACCGAAACCATTCCCCGCATAGACGGGCGGGTGAACGGGAACTATGCCGAGGCGGCCCAGGCCCTGTACGGCGAGGGCTACGAGGCCCCGCCGCGCTGGCAGGGCGGGCGCTATTCCGCCACGCTGGTAAAGGAAAACAACCAGTGGCATATTCGCAGCATAGCGCTGGTGGAAGCGCTGCCAGCGCCGTAGCAAAGGAGCTCCGCCATGCCCCAAACCTATGAAATGAGGACGATTGCCCGCATACAAAGCGACTTTGGCAGCAAGTTTGGCGTGCCGCGCCAAAGCGGGCTGGTGAACAGCTTGACCGCGCGCGTGGTGTTTGAACCGGAATACCGCTGCCCGGAGGCCCTGCGCGGGCTGGACGGGTACAGCCATCTATGGCTGATTTGGCAGTTTTCGGAATGCGTGCGCGAGGGGTGGTCGCCCACGGTGAGGCCGCCCCGGCTGGGAGGCAATACGCGCATGGGCGTATTTGCCACGCGATCGCCCTTCCGGCCAAACGCGATAGGGCTTTCCTCGGTGGTTTTGGAGAGGATAGAAACCGACCCCATGCTGGGGCCGGTGCTTTTGGTGCGCGGCGCGGATTTGATGGACGGCACGCCCATTTTGGACATCAAGCCGTATTTGCCGTACACGGACTGCCATCCGGACGCGCTGGGCGGCTTTGCCCTGGGGCCCGCGGAGCCCGCGCTTGCGGTGGAGATCCCTCAAGAGCTTATGTGCCGCGTGCCCGAAGGCAAGCGGCAGGCGCTTAGGGAGGTGCTTGCGCAGGACCCAAGGCCGGGCTATCAGCGGGAGGATGGGCGCGTGTACGGAATGGCTTTCGCCGGGTTGAACGTGCGGTTTTTCGTGGAGAATGGGGTCGTGAAGGTCAAGGAGATTTTTGCGGGCTGAGCGCCCGCGGGGGCTTGGGGGTGTGCTTTTTTGCGGGCTGGGCCGCCCGCGGGGCTTTTTTGTTTGCTTTTTTGCGGAAGCCTTTCCGCGGAACTGGGTGGGGGCTACGCGCCCCCACACCCGCGCCTACTCTTTCTGGAAAGAGTAGGCAGAAAGCGGCGG
>OLGB01003378.1_pt1 | contig 15074 bp, 8 predicted proteins | sample 1605691 | NCBI WGS metagenome assembly OLGB01 (sample SAMEA3888925, study PRJEB22519) | human gut metagenome | biome: human gut; feature: human-associated habitat; material: faeces | place: Denmark | collected 2010 | reverse complement strand
TAGGTGGGAAAAGATTTTAGCAAGGAACGAGAAAATAAATATAATGTTCTTTTAATTGTATTGAAAGAAAAATATATATTAATTTTGGTAATGCTTCAATTAAACTCACTTCGTTCGTTTGGTCTCTGTGCGGTGATTCAAAAATTTTATATGTATTTTTCTTTTTCTTATGCAATTAAGTTAATTTTACAAATTGGGTAAATAGTGTTAATATAATTTGTGTTTGTGAATATTAATATATAGCAAATGTATGGTTTAGAATTAAGGTGATTTTATGAAAAAATTATGTGTTAATGATATTTTAGAGAGGGTTAATGGAACTGTCTTATGTGGCTTGTGTGATGCTGAGTTTGCTGGGGCATGCATTGATTCTAGGATTGTGCAATCTGATGAAGCGTATTTTGCATTGAAGGGCGAGAGGACTGATGGTACTTTGTACTGTTGTGATGCTATAAAAAATGGTGCAAAGGTGTGCTTTGTTGAGAATAATATTTTTTCTGATGAAGATTTAAATAAATTTGCCAAAAGTGCTACTATTGTTCTTGTTCCTAATATTGAGGATGCTCTTGTTGAGATTGCAAAGGCTAAGAGGAGTTTGTATGATATACCTGTAGTTGCTATAACTGGAAGTGTTGGAAAGACTAGTACAAAGGATGTTATTGCTGAGGTTATGGCTCAAAAGTTTAATGTTCAAAAAACACAGGGGAATAAGAATAATAGATTGGGTGTTCCTTTGACTATAATGAGTTTGAGAGATCATGATGCTTTGGTTATTGAGATGGGAATGAATCATTTGGGAGAAATTCATGAGCTTACAAATATTGCAAAACCTACATTGAGTGTGATTTCTAATATTGGTACTTCTCATATTGGAAATTTAGGTTCTAGGGAGAATATTTTGAAGGCTAAGCTTGAGATTTTAGATGGAATGACAAATAAAAAAGTTATAATAAATAATGATAATGATATGCTTCATAAGTGGAATTTGGAGGATGAAACTGCTGAGAAAATAACTTTTGGTGTTCATGAAAAGAGTAAATATGTGGCTTCTAAAATTAAAATGACAGAGAAGTCAAATGAGTTTTGTGTTGAACTTAATTCAAATGAGTATGAATTTACTACTCAAAAGCCTGGTGAGGTGTTTATTTTGAATGCTTTGTCTGCGATTGCTGTTGGAATGGAGTATGATATTCCAATTGACAAAATGCAAAAGGCGATTGCAAATGCTGAAATTACAAAAAATAGATTAGATATAGAAAAAGTAAATGATATTTTGCTAATTAAGGATTATTATAATGCTAGTTTTGAGTCTATAAAACCAAGTTTGGAATATTTAGCAAATCTTGATCGCGGAAGGAAGATAGCTGTTTTGGGTGATATTAAAGAGGTAGGAAGTTTTAGCAAAGAGATTCACGAGAAAGTTGGAAAAGAGGTTGCTAAAAATAAAATTGATATGCTAGTAACTGTTGGTGAAGAGGCAAAAAATATTGCAAAAATGGCAGTGGAAGAGGGAATGAATGCTAAAAATGTATATTCTTGTGATTTAAATGAACAAGCTATTAAAATTTTGAATAACATGCTTGTGCAAGGTGATACTGTTTTGCTAAAAGCGTCAAATTCCATGAAATTTGGTGAGATATATGACGGAATATCAAATTATATTAGTAAATAATTAAAATTAGAAAATGGGGTAAATATGAAAGAATACGAAGAAGTAAAAAATGAAGTAAAGAAGAGATTATCTGAAAAAAGATTTTATCATTCTGAATGTGTTGAAGAAAGATGCGTTGAGTATGCAAAAATATATGGTGCTGATGTTAAAAAAGCTAGATTACTTGGTATAGCACATGATATCGCTAAAGAGATGAGTCATGAGGATAAAATTAAATTTATGAAAGATCGTAATTTACCTGTTAGTGATTTTGAACTTAAAAGCCCAGGAATGTTACATGCGCCTATTGGAGCTAAAATTTGTGAAGAAGAATTTGGATATACGCCTGATATGGTAAAGGCTATAAATAGCCATACGCTTGGAGAAAAAGATATGAGTTTGCTTGCTGAGATTTTGTATGTTGCTGATTCTACGGGTAAAGATAGAAAATATGCTGGAACTACTGAAGTGTATGAACTTGCTAAAAAGGATTTGAAAGCTGCAGTTATCGAATGTATGAATAGAACTATTTTGGAAAGAATTGAAAAAGGAAAAACTATTAATGTTCAGACAATTGAAGCAAGAAATCAATATATAAATGAGCGTAAGGATTGATATATCAACCTTTTTGTGATATAATTATCAATACCAAAAATCTGAAGGAGGTACGGAGTATGCGGTATGGAATTATTATTGCAATTGTGTTACTCGGTGTTTTTCTGATTTGGTGCTATTATGTCGGAAGAACGGTCTCAGATGGCTATACTTTTGTAGTTTATGCTGAGGAGCTTATACAAATTTATAATACCTATCTGAGAGCGAAAAATCAACCAGGTGTTAAGACGTTCTGCACTGAGCATATTCAGGTCAAGTATGATCCTGAAAATTTGAAGTTTTTCTTGGATGAAATGGACTATGTTATCGCTATTGCCCTTGATTGCTATGATAGAGTTAAGGACAAGGAGAAGTCTTTTCGGAAAGATGATTGGGACTGTGTTCAGGAAAAGTATGTAGAAGTTCAGAAAGTCGAGAACAGGGTTCGGTATGAGAAATGGCAGAATGGTTTCCAAGTTACAAGATTTGATTAAGAAAATGAGGGGAGTTTTCCCCTCATTTTTTGAGTATAGTAGTATAAGAATAAAAAAGATAATTAAATTTAATTTTTAGTGACGCGCAGTTTGAGAAATTTTACGGCCAACTAAACAAAGTTTAGTTGGCCTGACAAAAACTCTCAAACTGCGTATCATTTCAAAAATTAACTATAATATTTTTGTCAAAATTTGTCTTATAAATATCTTAAATTTTAATTGTAAATTGTGAAATTTAATGATATGATATGTGCTAATGGAAGGTAATATAGATGAGAGATTTAACAAATGAAATTGTTGTGCAGACATCCAAAAATGGAATGAACTATATTCAATTTAAAGTTCTATTAAATTTGGGTGTTGATCATGCATATGCTTTGAAAAGCGATAATTTAAATTTAAAATACATAGGAAAATCTTTGGATAAAGATTTGGAAAAACAGAGTTATAAGAATTTGTGTGAATGTATTGGTGTGGATTACAAAAATGTTGTTAGACCAATGCAAAGTCATACAAATGTTGTAAAGTGCATAGATTCTGTTTATGAACCATTTTTGCTTAAAGATGTTGATGGATTAATAACTCAAAAGAATGGAATTGTTTTAGCAACGACAAATGCAGATTGCATTTTGTATTTGCTATATGATAAAAAGAAAAAAGTTATTGCTAATGTTCATTCTGGTTGGAAAGGTTCATATCAAAGGATTATAGAGAATGCGATTGATTTAATGATGAGTAAATATGATTCTAACCCAGAAGATATTATTGTGTGTATTTGCCCTAGCATTAGAAAGTGCTGTTTTGAAGTGGATACAGATGTTAAGGAGATGTTTCATGATAAATTTTCTTTCTTGGATAATATAAATGATTTCATTTTAAATGGATATAATCAAGGAAAATATTTTATAGATACGGTTGGAATAAATAATGAGTTACTAAAGAGAAAAGGTATTGAGAAGATAAATATTTATGACTGTGGAATTTGTAGCTTATGTAATAATGATGTGATTCATTCTTTTAGGGGAGAAGGAAAAGAATATAAATTGTCAACTGCTATTATAAGCTTGTCAACAGAATAGAAGAGAAATGGTGATGTTGAAATGTATGAAACATTTGAAGAACTAGAAAACGGAATACAAAATTGTAATAAATGTAAATTGTGTAATAATCGTACTAATATTGTACTTGGAGTTGGAAATAAGGATGCTAAGATAATGTTTATTGGTGAAGGCCCTGGGGCGGACGAGGATATTCAGGGAATACCTTTTGTTGGTAAGGCTGGTAAACTTATGAATCAGGCGTTTAAAGGAATTGGAATAGATAGAGAAGAAGTGTATATTGCAAATGTTGTGAAGTGCAGACCACCAATGAATAGGAATCCAGAGCAAGACGAGGTTAGTGCTTGTTTGGATTATTTAAGAAGTCAAGTGATGTTAGTTAAGCCTGAGATAATTGTTTTGTTGGGAAGTGTGGCTTTAAAGGCGATTCTGGGGAAAGAGTATTCTATAACGGCTTCAAGGGGAAAATGGATTGAGAGAAAAGGAATAAAGTACATGCCAACTTTTCATCCGGCTGCATTGCTTAGGGATGAGTCTAAAAAGATTGATTTTTGGAATGATTTAAAAGAAGTAGTAAGAGAAGCAAATAAGGAGTAAAATGGAATTTCGAATTATTTATGGAAAGAGTGGTTCTGGAAAAACCACGGAAATTTTTAAAGAAATTAAGGAAAAAATTAAAGATAAAAATAAGATATATATTGTTGTTCCAGAGCAGTTTTCTTTTTCTGCGGAGAATCATTTGCTTGAAACGATTGATGGAAATAGTAGTATAAACGCTGAAGTGCTTACGCTTAGTAGGATGGCGGATAGGGTTATTCAAGAGGTTCTTGGAAATGTTACTTCTCATTTATCTAAAATTGGAAAGTCAATGATTGTGTATGATGCGATTGATTCACTAAAGAAAAATATGAATTTTTTGCGTAGTTCTGATAAGAATTTGGAATTGGCTTTGCGTACGATAACTGAGTTTAAGAAGCATAATGTGAATTATAAAATGCTTGAAGATACAATTGAAAAAGTTGATGATAAATATTTACAGCTTAAACTTACAGATACAAAAAATATTTTAGAAAAGTATCAAAAGAGAATTGAAGGAAATTATATTGATGAAGCAGATAGATTGGATTTACTTGCACAAAATATTGAACTTGTAGATTTTTTTAATGATGCTGTAATTTATATTGATGAGTTTGCTGGATTTACGCCAAATGAATATCAAATAATAGAGAAGTTATGCACTCTTGCTAAGGAGATTACTGTTACGATTTGCACAGATTCTTTAGAAAAAGTGGATAACATGGACGAGAGTATCTATTATTTTAACAAAATTACTGCTGAAAAATTGCTTGAAATTGCTGAGAGAAATGGTTGTTTTATTGATAGAATTGATATGGGAGAGCCAAAGAAATTTCAGAGCAAAGAGCTTCAAAACCTAGAAAAGAGCATATATTCAGTTAGTTCTACTAAATGGGAGGATGAAACTGAGGATATTTCAATATTTTCAGCACAAACTCCAATGAGTGAAATTGAGAATGTTGCTAAAACTATTTTGAAATTGGTTAAGGAAGATGAATATAGATTTAGAGATATTGCTGTTGTTTGTGCAAATATTGATACATATTCAAGCAATGTTAAATCTGTGTTTGAGAAGTTTAATATTCCTGTTTTTATTGATGAGAAGAAGGATATTAATAACAATGTTCTTATGAAATATATTGTTTCTTTGCTTAATATTTTTACAACGAATTTTTCATATGAAGCGATGTTTTCTTATATAAAATCTGGCATTTTAGATGTGCCGGATGATGATATATTTTTGCTAGAAAACTATATTAATAAATGGGGAATAAGAGGTACAAAGTGGTATAAGGGCGATTTTGAATATGAGGAAAAAAATGATATTCAAGAAAGAATTAATGCTACGAAAAACAAGATAATTGTGCCTATACTTGATTTTAAAAAGAGACTTCAAGGTGAAAAAACAGCTAAAGAAATTAGTTTTTGTTTATATGAATTTATTCAAAAAAATGGTGTTCAGCAAAGAATTTTAGATAAGGCTGATGAGTTTGAAGAGGCTGGACAGATTGAGGTTGCTGAGGAGTACAGAAATGGTATAAAACTATTTTTCGATGTTTTAGATGAGATGATTTTGATTTTTGATGATGAGAAAATGTCTTTTGATAGATTTAATAAAATTCTTCAGATTGGAATTTCAAAATCTGAATTTGGAAAGATTCCTACGTCTTTTGATCAAGTTTTGTTTGGAGATATTGATAGGTCAAAATCTAAAGAAATTAAAGCTTTGTTTTTGATTGGACTTAATGATGGCGTAATCCCAAGTGTTGTTAAAGATGAGGGATTTTTAAATGATAATGATAGAGAGCTATTAAAAGAGCATAATGTTGAGTTGGCGAAAAATTCAATTGAATTATTGTATGAGAACCAATTTAATATTTATAAGGTGCTTACTACTCCAGAGGAAAAATTGTATTTGTCTTATCCGATTGCTGATGAGGAAGGAAAGGCGCTTAGAAATTCAATTTTAATAGCACAGATTAAAAAGATTTTTCCTAAAATTAAAGAGCAGAGTGATGTTATTGAAAAGGATTATGAGATAACAACAAAAGAAGCAACTTTGGATTCTGCGGTTGAGAAGTATAAAGAATATATTGATACTGATAAAATTGATGATGAGTGGAAGAATGTAATTTCATGGTATGAGAAGAATGAGACTACAAGAATGCAACGAATTTTAAGAGGAGCAAAATATTCAAATGTTCCTGAAGTAGTTACTGAGGATAATATAAAAAAAATGTATGGAGGTAGTTTGCGTACTAGTGTTTCAAGGCTTGAACAATACAGAAGATGCCCATTTTCTTTCCATTTAAAATATGGATTGAAATTGCAAGAGGAAGAGGAGTTTAAGATTAGACCTTTGGACACAGGTAATTTCATGCATGAAGTTATTGATGAAGTTTTTTCTAAGATTGAAGCTAGAGATTTTGATGTAAAGACAATTTCAAAAGAAGATTTATATAAAATTATTGAGGAAATTATTAATGAAAAACTTGGAATGCATAAAAATTATATTTTTTCAAGTTCACCAAAGTTTGTTGTGTTAACTAAACGACTTAAAAAAGTTGTGTATGAGTCAATTGATTATATTATTGATCAGTTGAAAAATAGCAAGTTTGAGCTATATGGCCATGAGATTGAGTTTAATGAAAAGGCTGAGTTTAAGCCAATGAAAATAACTTTGGATAATGGTAATCAAGTTGTTGTTACAGGAAAAATAGATAGAGTTGATGTTGCTAAAACTGCTGATAATACTTATGTTAGAATAATTGATTACAAGTCTTCAGTTAAGGATGTTGATTTAAATCAGGTGGTTTCTGGAATTCAGATACAGTTACTTACTTATTTGGATGAAATGGCTGAGCAGAAGCAGTTTGAGTCTGCTGGTGTTTTATATTTTAATTTGCTTGATACGATTATTAAAGCAGATAAAAATTTGAGTGATGACGCGATAAAGAAACAACTAAATAAGAAATTTAGAATGAAAGGTTTGGTTGTTGCAGATCTTGATATTATAAAAATGATGGACACTAAAATCGTTCCATCAAGCTATTCGGACTCTGTTCCGGTTTATTTAGATAAGGAAGGAAACATTAGTAAGACGAAGTCAAATGTTTTGGATAGAGAAAAATTTGATAGATTGCAAAAGTATACAAAACATATAATTTCTGAAATTTCAAATGAAATTTTTAAAGGAAAAATTGATATTAAACCTTATTATATGTCTAAAAAAACACCTTGTGAATACTGCGAATATAAGGCTATTTGCAACTTTGATCCAAAGTTAAAAGGTAATGAGTATAGATATATAAGAAATATGTCTAAGGATTTTGTAATGGAAGAGATTATGCAAAATTCGGAAAAATAATTTAAGCACTTCGCTATAAATTTGCGGAGTGTTAATGTTTTGTAATATTTTTTTAATTAAAATGTTATACCTTTTGGAAATGAATGTTAGTATAATATACTTAGATGATTAGATTTAGGAGATTGGCTATGGGGATAGGTTTATTACTAAAAAAAGAGGGCATTAGTAATGTTAGAAAACTTGATACGATGAATATTAATAAAATTGCTTCTTTTATTTCTGAAAAGATTTGTCAGTCTTTTCCAGAATTACATCTTTCTCAGAGTGAGCTTTTTATTCAGATATCAAGGCTTGACATGTTTATTGCGAGCATGGACGATAATGCTAGTGCAAAATATGTGTATGGAAAAAATGCAATATATTTTAATGAAAAATTAGATTTAAATAAGATGGATATTGCTGCAATACATGAGTGTATACATTATTTGCAGGAATTTAAAGATGTAAAAGGGAATCTTGTTAAACTTGGTTTGTATGATTTGAATAGTACGACTGGTTTGGCTTTGAATGAGGCGGCTGTTCAATTGATTGCGTGTAGAACGGCAAGAGAGCCTATGTTTGATAATGTTACATATTATGGAATGTCTTTCGTTTCAGAGAGCCCAGAGTTTTATCCTTTGGAGTGTGCGCTTGTTTCTCAAATGACATTTTTCACTGGTGATGAAGCTTTGTATTTTAGTACACTTTATAGTTCACCAATGTTTGAAAGGGCTTTTATAAGCAATTCTACGCCGGATACTTTTTATGAGGTTGAGATGGATCTTGATAAATTGTTGCATTTGGAAAATGAGTTGTCTAAGTTGTCTCATAAGTTGCAGATTTCAGAGGCTTCAGGTGAAAAGTCAAAATTATTACAACGTCAGATTGAGGGAAAGAAGAAAAATATTACTTCTATTTGTTTAAAAATTCAAAATATGATTATTGAGAATTGTTTTAAAAAGAGATTTGTTAAAATTGATACTTTTGATGATATTCGTGAGTTTGAAGAAGAATTAGTTGAGTTTAGAAAGTATTTAATCTTGCCTGAGAATTATAGTTTTTATGATGATTTTTGCAAGAAGATGATGGATGATATTTCTTTTAAAAAGAATCAAATTGTTAAATATGGTAGAGTTGTTGATATTCCTAAAGAGTATGGTGAGTTTTTACCAATGGAGATTTCTGTTAAAAAAATGTCAAAAGTTAGAGAGATTATTTGCACACTAAAAGAGTTTATTTTTGGCGAGTAAATTAAAAAATAATATGAATTGGAAGAGCGTTGTTAGGAGCAACGTTCTTTTTTTGAGTAATTGGAAACTTGTTAATATAAATTAAATGTTTTATGAAATTTTTTAAGAGATGTATAACTAAAAATAAGAATGACTTCTTAAATCCTTTATTCCGTAGCGAATAGTCGAAGTTTGTCGAAAAATGTAACAAAAACGAAAATAAAAAGAGATGAAAAGGAAAAGATATATAAAAAAGAGTGTAATGGTTGTTGATATTTCAATGTTTTGAATTGTTTTTTGTCTGGTATGTCAAATAACAATTGCAATTATGGAATTTTATTCCATTGCCTTAACAAGCATTATATTTAAAATATAAGTAATTTATATTAAAGATAATATAGAAATGAATTTAAGGAGAAGACATTGTGAATATTAGGAGAAGAATAATATTAGGCGCTATGATTATTTTACTAGTTATTAGTGGAATTGCGTTTAGTAAAAAAACTATAACTAGGATAAATGATAATGGAGTTGAGATTAAGCAGGCATTAACAGAGACAGAACAAGCACAAATCGGAAAGGAATCAAAAATTACATCGGCTATAATTACGCAACTGAAAACAGGAACAGGTCCTTGGGATGATAATGATGATGCAGGAAATGATAGTTCAGATGATAATGATATTGTACGTTCATTTGATCAAATTACATATACAATCGAATCTACAATGGCTTTAAAATCTGATGCTACTGTTGAAAATTTTAAGGGTGGTATTATAAAAATTGAAGCTGTTTTACCTGATGAATGCGAAGGTGTAATGGATTGGGATTTGAATTCCATGGGATGGGCAGAAGGTTCTGGTGTTATTTCAGAGAATGGTAAGAAATTAACAGCTGAATATAGAATGGGACAAAATGATGTTACTATTCCTGGAAAGCAGAATATTGTTTTAGTTTTATCTGTTAAAGGTGCTTCAAACAATACTCAAATTGCTCCTAGTATTAAAATGTGGCTTGACGGAAATGATGAGTCTGATAAAACTCAAGTTAGTGATGTACAAACTGTTAGAGTAAGTGCAGCAGCTAATTACAATGTTGTTTTAACTAATAATGATGGCTTGAGAAAAGAGATTGAATATACTGATGGTGGTGAAACTAAAAAGGGAAGATTGTATGGTTATGGTATTACTTATCAGCTATATAATGAGCAAATAGATAAAGGGCTAAAAGGTATTGAATATCCAAATGGGGATATGAATTTGGATGTTGAATTGAAATTAACAAAAACCAATATGAATGATACGAGCGATGTACAGGATATTACATCAACTACTACACCGTTTTTGTATAATTACAAATTGAATCATTATGATGATTCAACAGGCGTTTTACCTGATAGAGATATGAATGTTACGTGGCATGCTGCTCATTTATGGAGAATACCTGGTGCTAAAAGAATAGCAACAACAGATACTAGTATAATTGATAGATATTGTTGTGATTCTGGTAATGTTACGATGAATCAGACTAATAATTTGATAAATATTAATATTAAAGATTATAAATTTGATGGAAAATTTCCTATATATGGTGCAGGAAATGGAGCATATGAACCACGTGTATATACTGATAATATTGGATGTTTTAGTACAGTATATTTTCAAGTTTTAGTACCATATACAGATGAAACAACTGAAGGAGGATACAATTATTATTTAAATGTTGAAGCTAAGAATTTTTCTACTACATCTAATTCTGGTACTAAAGTTAATTCTGAAATGAAATCTACTGATAATTCTTCAAGCCTGCAACATGTTATATATTTGCCAGGTGATTTTTCAACTTACAATTGGTTAACTGAGGCATGGGATAGAGGAGAAAATGGTTTGTATTCATATTATACATATGGTGATGCACGTGCATATGTGGGACAAGATTTTGTATATAGATATGATTTTACAGCTGGTTCAAATAATGATTCAAGGCAAGATGTTTATAGTGTAGATGTTTTAATGAAATTTGATGGAGAAGCTTTTAATTCAACGAAAATTAATGGTGTTGCTGGAAATAAAAAAGCTGGAGTATCTACAAATGCTACAAGACTAAATGATATAGAGTTTAAAATGTTGTATGCTGCTAAAAAAGATGGTACTAATTGGTCTGATGATGATGAGATGAAAAAGCTGGTTGAAGCTGATTTGTTGTATTATGAAAGCATTGATGATTTGAAGGCAGAGCTTGGCGAAAATGCGGTTTGTGTTGGAATACTTTTTGAATCAGTGAGTGGCCATTGTAGTTTTAGCTCTGGATGTGCATTGCAAATAGCTTTGAATGTTACTCAAAATGCTGAAATTGGTAAGGTTTATCAGTTTGTTAGTGAAGCTAATTTGTATTATAAAGATAACCAACTCGATAGAAGTGTGTATACAAGATTAAATAGGGACGTTGAAATTCCTAAGGCAGATGTTCTATTAAAGAGTAATTATATAAAATCTGCTTATGATGAAAACGGAAATATTATTGCTGGAACACATAATGGTAGTTATTCTTATGGACAATCTTTATTAATTATTGGCGGTAAAATACAAATATCTAATGATGTTGAGGACAGAGTTGAAGATGGTTCAGTTAAGGTTAATTATGATGTAGGACGTAACGAATATGAAGTGAAATATAAATTAACACCTACGTTGTCAATGGCAAATAAGCAAGGAGTGAATATTTCAAATGTTACTGTTACGGTCAATGATACATTGCCGGTTGGATTAACATATGTTCCTGGAAGCAGTAATTACGATGAACCAGATATTATAAAAAATGATGATGGGACAACGACTTTAGTATGGAAAATATATAATTGCACAACAAATACTGCTATTACACCAATTATATTTAGTGCAAAAATTGATGAAGAAACGCCAAATGGAAAACAGTTTGAAACGGTTGCATTGGTTGAGGCAGATAAGATTGGAGCATCTTTACCAAGTACGAGAACGGCTAAACATTCAGTGCAAGTTACAAACTTGTCTAGTTACAGCTTATATAAAACAACGGAGACACCGATAATAGAAATTAATGGATTAATTCATTATAAAATTACGTGTATTAATAAGACTGATGATCCAATTAAAGATTTTCAATTGTTAGATATATTGCCTTATAATGGAGATAACAGAGGTACTAATTATAATGGTACATACATGGTTAAAAATATTAATGTTAATTTGAAAAATTCTTCTGGTACAGCTGTTGATACGAGTGGTTTGAAATTGTATGTTTCTAATGAAGAGAGTGTAAAAACTAATACTGATGTTAAAGATGAGAATTTAGGATTAACAAGTGAATGGACTGAAACTACTGGAAAAACCGATTATGATGAATCTTTAACAGCATATGCTTTAATTGGTGAGATTGGTCCAAGAAATAGATTAGAGGTTGATATTTATTTAAAAACAAACGGAAATAGACCTAGAGATGTTTATAAAAATTCGGCTACTGCTCAAATTGATAAGAATACTGAAAAGATGGAAACATCTATAATTCTTGTTCAAGATATTAAGAGAAGTGTTGAGGGAACTGTGTGGTTTGATAGCAATAAAGATGGTATTATGGATGACGGTGAGGAAAAAATACAGAATGTTCAAGTTGAGCTATTGCAAGAAGATGGAAGTCAAGCTGTTGATATTGATGGAGATAAAATTGAGGCTGTTTTAACTGATGCTGATGGACATTATGAGTTCGAAAATATGGTTAGAGGAAAGTATAGAATTCAAGTTAGTATTACAGATGATGAGAAGGAAATTACGTTGAAAGACGTTGGCGAGAATAAAGAGATTAATAGTAAGTTTAATGAGGATAGGAGAACGGATTTAATTACATCTTTGGATAGTTTGGATATACCAATAATTAATGAAAAGTTTGTTAATGCAGGAATTACATATAAAGATACTAGTGTGGTTGTTCATCATTATATTAAAGGAACTACTACAAGTTTGAGTCCTGATGTGACGATTAATGGAAAAATACATGATGAATATACGACTACAAAGGCAAGTGATATTCCAGAATATTATGGATTGGTAGCTGAGCCTGAAAACAAAAATGGCACTATGACTAAAGATCAAATTGAGGTTATATATTATTATCAATTAAAGAAGTATCCATATACGGTAAACTATTTGGAAAAGGGTACAAATAAAGTTATTAATCAATCTAAGAATATCGAAGAAATAACATATGGAACAGTTATAAATTCTGATGAAGAGGTTATAAAAATTAATGGTTATAATTATGATTCAGTTGATAAAAATAGTCTAACAATTGGAACAGGAGAAAATGTAATTAATATTTATTACACAAAGAAAGAGACAAAAGTTACAGTTCACTATTATGAAGAAGGCACAACAAATAAAGTTTCTAATGATGTTGAGATACCAGGTAAGGTATTCGACAATTACGAAACAGAAAGTGCCTCAGATATACCAAGCAAATATGAACTGGTTGCTGAACCTGGAAATAAAAATGGAACAATGACTGAAGATGAAATCACAGTAATCTACTATTATAGAAAGAAAGCTACACAAGTAATAGTTCATTATTATGAAGAAAATACAACAAAGAAATTATCAGAAGACGTAACTATAAATGGTAGAGTAGATGACAAGTACACAACAATAAGCGCAACAGATATACCAATTAAATATGAGCTAGTTGCAACACCAAGCAATGTAAACGGTTCAATGACTGAGTCTACTATTGAAGTAATCTATTACTACAGAGTAAAAGATGCGGTAGTTCATGTAAGATATTTAGAAAAAGGTACAGAAAAAGTATTAGCTGATTCAGATAGATTAGATGGAAAAGTTGATGATGATTACCAAACAGAAGCAAAAGAAATAGATGGATATCAATTGGTTGAATGTGTTGGAGATGAAAAGGGTAAGTTTAAAATTGAACCATTAACAATTACTTATTACTACTTGTATAAAACAAAAGCTACAGTTCAATATATTGATAAAATAACAGGACAAATTCTAGAGCAGTCAACAACAGAGGGATTAGAAGGTGATGACTTCATAACAGAAAGTAAAGACTTTGAGAATTATGTTTTAGTTGAAGAACCACCAGAGAAGACAGTTAAGATGACTAAAGAAGAACAAATATTAAAATATTATTATATTCATATTTCAGGTGGAGTAATTGAGAAACATATTGATATAATTTCAGGACAAGTTTTAGCTAACGAAAGCTATGAAGGAAATGAAGGGGATGAGTATGACATACCATCAAGAATATTTGACGGATATGATTTAGTTGAAGAAAAATTACCTGAAAATGCAAAAGGTACAATGAAAGTTGAACCAGTAGAAGTAATTTACTATTATATCTATAGAAGCAAAGTAACAGCTGAATATATTGACAAGAACACTGGTGAGAAATTAACTGAAGATGTAACACAAAAAGGACACGAGGGAGATGATTATACAACAGAAAGAAAAACATTTGATGATTACAAACTAGTAGAAGTACCTTCAAATGCAGATGGTTCAATGACTAAAGATGATATTACAGTAACTTACTACTATGTACATACATCAGGTGGTGTAATTGTAAATCACATTGATATTAAGACTGGCAAACAGTTATTAGATGAAACAAAAGAAGAAGGTTATGAAGGAGATCCTTATGAAACTCATGAGGAGAATATACCAGAATATGATTTAGTGAAAGAAAAATACCCAGAGAATGCAACAGGAAAAATGACAATAGAACCAACAAGAGTAACATATTATTACATAAAGAAAACAGAGGTTAATGTAAAATATGTTGACAAAGAAACAGGAGAAGAAATTGATGTTCCAACAAATATACCAGGACACGAAGGTGATGACTATGCAACAGAACCTAAAGATGTTCCAGGATATGATTTAGTAGAAGAACCAGAAAACAAAGATGGAATAATGACAGCTGATCCAACTGAAGTAATCTATTATTACAAGAGACCAGCAAAAGTTATAGTTAATTACTATGACATAGATACAAAAGAAAAACTAGCTGATGAAATAGAAATCACAGGACATCAAAACGATGATTACACAACAGAGCAAAAAGATATTAAATACTATG
>OLGB01003374.1_pt1 | contig 15088 bp, 14 predicted proteins | sample 1605691 | NCBI WGS metagenome assembly OLGB01 (sample SAMEA3888925, study PRJEB22519) | human gut metagenome | biome: human gut; feature: human-associated habitat; material: faeces | place: Denmark | collected 2010 | reverse complement strand
CACTGCGTTTGTGCTCGCTAAGGGCCGGCGTTGCGGATTGTCCCCGCTGGGAGCTCCGACCCGGCAGAACGACGGATGAAAGGCAGCGAGATATGAAATTCTGTAATTTTATTGAATTATTTACGGTTAACTAAATTAAAACTGTAATTATAATTTGTTTATTAAAAATAATTCTACAAATATTTTTGAATTTATAGTATAATCAGAATACAATAAAAGATGTTTTCTGTCACAATATTCTACCAGGGGGGATTTAACATGACAATGTACAAAAGGAATCGAAAACAATTAGCTATGCGTATTTTCTGCGCGCTGTTGTTAGGCACCTGCCTGTTGGGAGGACATCAGCCGGTAAGCGCCGATGTTGCCACCTTGACTACCAATCCTGATAATGGAAACATCAGCGTAGATACCAACAGCGGGTCGGTCGAAATCACCCTCAGCGGCACAGCTACGGCTCCCGGGCAGACGGCTCTGGGAAAGGACGCAAAGGCTACCGGGAACCTTGCTACTGCTATTGGAGCGGATGCAGAGGCCACAGGGCAGACCAGCACAGCCTTGGGAAATGCGGCAAAGGCGAAGGGCGTGAACGCTACGGCCGTAGGTCACGGCGCCTATGCGACTCTTGGAGGATCTGCTTTGGGACATTTTGCGTACGCCCGGGGAGACTACAGTGTAGCTTTCGGATTTGAAGCACAAACAGGGACGGATAGCACTCCCGCAGATGGAACTGAGGCCATCGCCATCGGCTACTCGGCAAAGGCGCAGAAGAAAGGGGCCATTGCCATCGGGAGCGACTCACGCGCTGAGGAAGAAAACGCAACGGCTTTGGGATACAAGGCGACAGAGGGAAGAATGCACTGGCGCTCGGATACAATGCGGCAGCGCATCTGGAGAATAGTGTGGCCATCGGCTATAATTCTTCGGTAGGCGCGGCGAACTCCGTTTCCTTTGGCAGCTCCGGTGCGACCCGGCGGCTGATGTATGTGTCTGCCGGCACATCTGAAACGGATGCGGCTAATTTCGGACAGCTACTAAAATCCGCAAGTTTAAACGGCAGCAAATTAGAGTTTTACACGAATGCTTTCACAAAAGCTTTTGATGTAGATTTATCTTCACTGTCAGGCGCCGGCGGAGCAGGTGGCGGCGGTATGTCTTCCCTGAAGTTTGCCGGGGACGACGGTCCGACAATCACGAAAACGGACGGAAATACGTTGGAAATCCTCGGCGGGGCTTCTCCGGCCACCTTGTCGGAGAACAATATCGGTGTGGCATCGGAGAGCGGCGCCTTAAAGATCAAGCTCGCCAAGGACATTACGGGCATTTCCAGTCTCACCACCGAGAGCGGCGTGAAAATTGATGCCGCCGGAAAAATTACGGGAGTCAAGGACGGAACCGCAGATAGCGATGCAGTAAACGTTAAGCAGTTGAAAAACCTGGATAAGAAAATGACTGGCAATACTAACGCCATCGCTGCCAATAAAGCCGATATTGCTGCCAACCAAGCGGCCATCAGTGGTATTAAGGCGCAAAACGGCGTGGTTGCTTCCACGGGAACGGCAAAGGCAGATGAATTTGTGAAAGGAACTGCTGTCTATGATTATCTCCACGGCGATACCATTGCCTTGGGCAAAGGCAGTACAGCGACAGGCATGAATTCCATCGCCATTGGCTTCGGTAATCAAGTAAAAGGCAAGGGCAGCGGCGCCTTCGGCGATCCCACCACGATCACCGGCAGCGGCAGCTATTCTGTAGGTAATAATAATACCATTGGCGGTGACAATACTTTCGTACTGGGCAATAATGTAAATACAACCGCCAACAACGCCGTTGTCTTAGGGAATAATTCCGAAGGTGTGGAGAACGCGGTGTCCGTCGGCGCGAAAGGCAACGAACGGCAGATTAAAAACGTAGCGGATGGCACTGCTGATTCGGATGCCGTAACCGTACGTCAGTTAAATAAAGTCGCAGGGTTTGACGTGAATACTATTGATGCGGAACTGAAAGCCGCCAATACCCGTATTACCCGCATGGACAGCAAGGTCAACAAGGTAGGAGCGGGAGCGGCTGCCTTAGCTGCGCTGCATCCGCTGGATATGGACAACAAGTTTGACGTAGCCGCCGGCTTCGGCAATTACCGTAATGCCAACGCACTGGCTCTGGGTGTCTTCTACCGGCCTGCAGAAAATGTGATGCTCAGCGCCGGTGGAGCAATGGGCAACGGCGAAAATATGGTGAACGTAGGCGTAACCTTTGCGCTGGATAAAGGGGAAGGCGTCCGAGTCAGCAAAGCAGCCATGGCGAAGAAGATCAATGCACTGACCGATGAAAATGCGGCCATGAAGGAAAAATTAGCCGCGCAGGATACCGAGATCGGCGCTCTGAAGGCAGCGCTGGCCCGTCTGGAAGCGAAAATGAAATAAAGGGGAAAACGCCAACGTTCCCCGCAGGCCGCCGGACTGGGAATTAGGAAGTAAAAAACCAGGAATCGCATAATACAGCGGTTCCTGGTTTTTCTTCGTTAAAAAGCTTTTGGAATAGAATCCAAAAAGTATGCACAAACGCAGTGCCGCGGGAGCTTAGTGCCGTTGCGTGAGGACAGAGCGACAGCGTTCCCCGCAGGGTGCCCGACCGGCATACCCAAGTGCACTTTGTAGGGCCTCGCTAAAACAGAGCAAAAAAATAAAGGAACTGCACACAAGTACAGTTCCTTTTATTTTTAACTGGTCGGAGCGACTAGATTTGAACTAGCGACCTCTTCCACCCCAAGGAAGCGCTCTACCAAGCTGAGCCACGCCCCGAATCACAATAGATATTGTAGTATAGAATCCTGTTTCTGTCAACCACTTTTTACCCGTTTTAATCGTTTTGCAGGCGCAGGATCTCAGTCCCCTTTTCATTCAGATCCAGCAGATGATACACTGACTTCTGCCCCGCCTCTGCCAGCGCCCGGGTCATAGCCTCCCCGATCGCCCGGCCATTCTGTTCCGGCGCCGCATACGCCAACAAGGTGGAGCCCGCCCCGCTGATAATGCACTTATACGCGCCCGCCGCTTCCCCGGCGGCAAAAGCGGCCTCCATACCGGGAATCAACGGAGCCCGATACGGCTGGGGCAATCGGTCTTCCAACGCAAAACGCAACAACTCCGGCTTATTTTCCTCCAGCGCGGCAATGAGCAAAGCCGTACGGGAAGCATTAAACACCGCATCCGCATGCGCTACCTGAGCGGGGATCGCCTGACGGGCCAAATGCGTGGAAAGCGGCGTGTCCGGTACAACGGCAATAAACTGCAGCGGCAGCCTGGGAAGCAGACGCAGGGTGTGCGCCCGGCCCTCTTCCTGAATGCTGACGGTAAAGCCGCCGTAAATCGCCGGGGCGACGTTATCCGGATGTCCTTCCAGCAGGGTTGCTTCCTGTAAGATCTCATCATCGGATAAGCCGGCGCCGCTCAACATACCGGCCGCCGTGATCCCTGCCACGATGGCCGTAGAACTGCTGCCCAGACCCCGGCTCTGAGGCACCTGATTCCGCATCGACAACGTAATGCCGATCCGTTTCCGGTTCGTCACTTTGTTCCACAGGTGCAGGAAAGAAGCGAACGCCATATTCCGGCCTGAGGCATGAAAGCGGTCTTTCCCTTCCCCTTCGACCGTAAGAGAAAAACCGAAAGATTCATCTGAGATACGATAGGTAAACTCATTGTGGAGCGTCAGCGCCAGTCCCAGACAGTCAAAGCCGGGGCCGCAATTGGCTGAGGTGGCAGGCACCCGCACCGTTACTTGTTTTTGCATAAGCGCCCCCTGTTACGACAGCGCCGGGTCTTCTACCCGTAAGATGCTGCACACCTTATCCACCACAGGAAGGACCTTTAAGGTCTGAACGGAAAGATCCAGACTCATTTTGCTCACGTTATTGGTGATGATTACCAATTCGGCCAGCCCGGACTGAAAAATCTGTTTTTGAATCACATTGCTCAGACTTACCTGCTGCGCACCGAACGTAGCGGCAATGGCGGCCAGTACGCCGGGACGGTTTTGCACCTGCATCCGGATATAGCAGGGGGTCATTTCCTTATCCGGCGGGCACATGACTTTCTTTTCAAAGGCAATGCAGGGTACGCGCCCTGTTGCGCCTGCCAGAATGTTGCGGGCCGTATCGATCAGATCGCCGCAGACAGCGCTGGCGGTAGGCATACGGCCGGCCCCCCGGCCTAAAAACATGGCATCCCCCACCGCATCGCCGTTGACGAACACCGCATTATACACATCGTTCACGCTGGCTAAGGGGTGATCTTTGGGCAGCATGACGGGGTACACATTGGCACTGATCCCGTATTCAGGATGTTTTTTAGCGATCCCCAATAGCTTAACCGCATAGCCCAGGTCATCTGCATAGGCCACGTCGCAGGCATCCAGATTATCGATGCCTTCCACATGGACATCCTGCAGGGTCAGACGGGTATTGAAGGCCAGCGAAGCCAACACCGCGATTTTGCGGGCCGCATCCAGCCCTTCCACGTCAGCGGTAGGATCGGATTCTGCATAGCCCTTCGCCTGGGCTTCCGCCAAGGCATCGGCGTAGGCCAGCCCTTCCTGGCTCATGCGGGTGAGCATATAGTTGGTGGTGCCGTTGACGATCCCCATAATGCCGGAAATCTGATTGGCCGCCAGGCAGGAGCGCAACGGACGGATAATGGGAATGCCTCCCCCTACGGCCCCTTCGAACTGAAAATCCACCTTTTTTTCCGCCGCCAGCGCAAACAGCTCATCGCCATATTCCGCCAACACATCCTTATTGGCGGTCACGACGTTTTTGCCCTTGCGCAGCGCCGCCTCGATATACTCTTTCGCCGGGTGGACCCGTCCGATCAGTTCCACCACCACATCGATTTCCGGGTCGTTGAAAATCGTTTCCGGATCTTCCGTCACGGGAATCTTGAATTTTTTGATCTCCGGTTTCAGCTTTTGCTTATCACGCACCAGCACGGTTTTAATTTCGATGGGGCAACCGGTTTTTTTCGCAATAATTTCTTTATTCTTCTGCAGAACCAGGAGCACCCCGCCTCCGACTGTGCCGCAGCCTAACAGCCCCACTTTAATTGTTTTATCCATAAAATTTCTCCCTGTGATCATGGCCTTATGCCAATGGATGATCAAGCAGCCGGTAAACCCGTCCGGCCTGCTACGCAGCTCAACGAATCCTGTACTGCCGCCGGACGCTGTTATACCTGACCCAATACTTCCAGGCGTTTGACCCCGTCGATCATGCGCAGTTTATCCAGCAAAGCCTCCAGATCTACCGTCAGATTATTGGTTTCGATGGAAATGGTGGTATTGGCCACACCCTGCAGGGGAATCCCCTGGTTGATGGTCATGATGCTGCCGGAATCGGCCGCCACGGAATTCAATACTTTGGACAGCACGCCCGGTTTGTGTTCCAGCAACAGAGATAAGGTGATGATCTTATCGCGGCTGGCCTCGTAGAACGGAAACACATAATCCTTGTATTTGTAGTAAGCGCTGCGGCTCAACCCCATTTTTTCCACCGCTTCGTTGATGGTTCTTACTTCGCCGCGTTTCAGGATTTCTTTTACCTTAATGGTTTTTTTGATTGCTTCCGGCAGGATTTCTTCTTTCACCAGATAAAACACATTTTTTTCCGGTGCAGAGGTTTCCTTCGCTTCGTTAAAACTGAGTACTTTTGAGTAGGACATTATGATCACTCCTTAATCTACTTATCGTGTTACATAGTATCGTGTTACATAAGATAGCAGAGACGAAATATCGCCAGGTTTGCTATTTATTTTCCAGGTGACCGGCTTTGATCTTGCTTTCCGTTCCCTGTAATAATCGTTTTATATTATCTTTGTGGCGCAGGACCACAAAAAGACAGGCTAATGTGCCGAACAAGGTGTAGGGCAAAGGATAGCGCAGGTACCAGGCGACTGCGGCCGCGCAAATCGCGCCGATGACCGAGCCCAGTGAAACGTAGCGGGTCAGCAGGACCAGCAGCACCCAGACGAAAAAACCGGCGGCTGCACCCCATGGCAGCAGGTATAAAAATAAGCCTAACCCCGTAGCCACGCCTTTGCCTCCCTGAAAGCCCAAAAACAGAGAATAGTTATGGCCTAACAAGGCGCCTAAGGCCGTCCAGGCCACGCAGACCGGATCCCCGGTCAGATGCGACAGCAAGATCAGGGGTACTATGCCTTTCAGCATATCGCCCAATAAGACGGCGGCGGCTGTTTTCGCCCCGACCGTACGGTATACGTTGGTGGCGCCGATATTACCGCTGCCATACTGGCGGATATCGATTTTATGAAAGGCTCTGACCAGCCATAGGCCATTGGGGATGGAGCCAAACAGGTAGCCCAGCAGAAAGCCGCCGATACTGAAAAGATAATCCATAGCAAAACTCCTTATCGCTTAATTCTGCTCTTCTTCATTTTTGGCCCGGATGATCATATGGATGGGAGTCCCTTCAAAGCCAAAGGATTCCCGCAGTTTATTTTCCAGATAACGCTGGTAGGAAAAATGCATGATTTCAGGATAATTCACAAACAGGACAAAGGTAGGCGGTTTGATTTTGACCTGGGTCACAAAGTAAATTTTCAGCTGTTTCCCCTTATCCGTGGGCGGCGGGTTGATGGCGCAGGCGTCTTCGATCACCTGGTTGATCACAGAGGTGGAAATGCGCATGGCGTTCTGTTCCGCCACGTATTTGATCACTTCCGGCAGACGGTGGATCCGCTGCATGGTCAGGGCGGAAACGTAGACTACCGGCGCATATTGCAAAAAGACCAGTTCTTTGCGCAGTTCTTCCGTATAGCGCAAGGTAGAGGTATCATCCTTTTTATACAGATCCCATTTGTTGACTGCCAGAACGATGCCTTTCCCCGCGTCATGAGCGTAACCGACGATTTTTTTATCCTGTTCGGTGACTCCTTCGACCGCATCGATGACCATTAAAATAACGTCCGAACGATCTACCGCCCGCAGAGAACGGATGATACTGTATTTTTCAATTAATTCCTCAATTTTTCCTTTGCGGCGCATACCGGCGGTATCAATAAAAAGATAGCGCTGCCCGTCTTTTACCACCGGGGTATCAATAGCGTCGCGGGTGGTGCCCGCCTGATCGCTGACGATGGAACGCTCTTCCCCCACCAGGGCATTGAAAATAGAAGATTTGCCCACGTTGGGACGGCCGATCAGCGCCACTTTGATCTCGTCTTCATCTTCTTCATCTAACTGAGGTACCGTCTGCTGTACCTTTTCCATGAGGGCATCCAGCATATCCCCCAGGCCCAGGTGGTTGGCGGCGGAAATGGGAATCGGTTCGCCCAGGCCCAGGTTATAGAATTCAAAAATTTCCATTTCCTGTTTCGCGGAATCCGCCTTATTGATCACCAGAAGGATCGGCTTATTGGATTTGCGCAGCAGCCTGGCCACTTCCGCGTCTTCACCGGTGATTCCGGTCCGGGCGTCGCAAACGAACAGAATCACGTCGGCTTCCCGGACAGCGATTTTGGCCTGTTCCCGGATGGAAACCGCGATTTTATCCGTATTGGCAATTTCAATCCCGCCCGTGTCGATGACCACAAATTCCCGATCAAGCCATTCGGAAGAGGCGTATAAGCGGTCCCGGGTTACGCCGGGAGTGTCCTCGACAATGGAGATCCGTTCGTTAGCCAGCACGTTAAACAGAGTGGACTTCCCTACATTGGGACGCCCGACAATCGCAACTATCGGTTTTGCCATAGTGGTAAATTCCAGCCTTTCTTAATGGTCTATCCCGTCCCGGATGGGGATGCCTTTCGCGTAATAATGTTTCACTTCCCGCATATCCGTTACCAGGTCGGCTTCTTCCAGCAGGAGCGGCGGCGCTTCCCGGCCGGTGCAGATCACTTCCGTCTGCCTGCGGTGGCGGCGCAAAAACTCCACTACTTCTGCGGTATCAAGCAAATTTCTGGCCAGGGCCAGATTGATTTCATCCAAGATCAACAGATCGGTCTCGCCGGTCAACAGGATCCGCTTGCCTTCTTCCCAGGCTTCCCGGGCCATCTTTACGTCGATGGGATCCGGATCCCGAAAATTAACAAATGCATCCCGCCCCATCTGCTTCAGGGTAAAGCCGGGAAGATGCTGCGCCAGCAACGCTTCCCCGTAGGTGGGGTCGCCTTTCATAAAGCAGATCATTGTCACTCTGGCACCGTGCCCCAAAGCCCGGAAGGCAGTGCCTAAGGCGGCGCTGGTTTTGCCTTTGCCGGTACCGGTATACACATGTAACATTCCAAATCCGTTCATCACATAACTCCTGTCATTGTTGCCGTTCCGTTTATGGCCGTGCGGCGGCGCCAACACACATAGCGGATTCCGTCTTAAAAATACGCAGATAAAGTATGGTTTAAAACTGCCTGACGTATTCTGTATTATTCCCGGCAGCCGGCAGCCCTCTTTCCGGCACGGAGTTGCGCGGCAGTGTACCTGCGCCATGGGGCAAAGGCTGCTCCAGCAGCAGGCTGTATAATTCAGCCGCCCCTTTCGCGACTTTCACCGTGCGGCGGCTGCGCCGGATGAATTCTTCCAGCGACATATCATCTAAAAACAGGTTGTCCTGATTTAAGAGGACCGAAGGTAAGATAACCGGTTGATTTTCCGGCAACTGTTCCAAAAGATCGGTGCCGGTCAACAGACCTGTCACATTAATGGAACAACCAAAGAAATGATTGTGTATGGGAATCAGACGATTTTCCGTATGGTAGCGCCGGTTGAAGGCGTCGATAGCCGGCTTTAACTGTCCATAGGCGGCGTCACCCACCGGAATGCAGTAGTTTCTGTGAGTGGAAGGCGCCTCGTCACTGTAAAGCGCGGCCGCTTTTTCCCATTCCGTCAGGAAATTCTGGGTCAGACCGATGCCGTTTTCCAACTGGGGAAACCCGTCATACCAGTCCGCCGGAGGCATGGGGAGCCCTGCCAGAATATAGAATTCGTCGCCCAGATAGACAAAGGAACGCCCTAGTTTTTTGCGGCATTCTGCCTGCCAAAGGGTCACTTCTTGCACCATGGCGGCAGCTTCTTCCTGCGTAAAAAGCCGCAGATCCGTCAGGCCTTCCCGATTTTTGGTGATCCCTACGGGCACAATGGCCATATCCTCCACATAGTCAGACAAGGCCACCAGATCCCGGTACGATTTTTCCAGGACTTTTCCGTCGTTCCAGCCGGGACAGCAAACGATCTGGGCATGTACGTGAATGCCTGCGGCAAACAGACGCTGCAGCCGCTCCATCAGTTCGCCGGAGCGTTTATTTTTCATCATGGCCTGCCGAACGGCAGGGTCTGTGGCGTGAACGGAAACATAAAGCGGCGACATATGGGTCTGAATAATGCGTTCAAAATCTTCTTCCGACAAATTGGTCAGGGTCACAAAATTGCCATATAAAAAGGAGAGACGATAATCGTCATCCCGAACATACAGCCCTTTGCGCAGGCCGGGGATCATCCGATCCACAAAACAAAAGACGCAGTTATTATGACAGAGCTGCACCCGGTCAAACACAGCGGATTCAAAGGACAGCCCCAGTTCTTCGTCAATCCCCTTTTCCAGGGAAACATTGCGTAGTTTGCGATCTCTTCCTCTGATACATAAGGTGAGTTCACTTTCAGCTGCAGCAAAGCTTACCTCCAGGATATCCCGCAGCGGTATGCCGTTAATGGCGCAAAGGAATTCGCCTGCCTGTATGCCGGCAGCATCAGCTACGCTATATTTTTTTACGGCGCTGATTTTCCCTTCCCAAAGTGCTTTCATGCTTCCTCCAAAATGTCCACCTCTATTATACAGTATTTCCAATAAAAAACAAATGTGCTTTCTGGAAAAATTGATGAACAAGATAATTACATTTCACAAAAAAAGACCCGCTTCAGAAAGCGGGTCCTCAGTTTTGGATAACCTGCGAATTATTTACGGATGTTCAGTTTCGCGAGGATCGCGCGATACCGTTCGATATCTTTTTTCTGCAAATAATTTAACAGACCGCGACGCTGGCCAACCATTTTCAGTAAGCCGCGACGGGAATGATGATCTTTTTTGTTTTCCTTCAGGTGCTCGGTCAGAGACGCGATACGTACAGTTAACACCGCGATCTGTACTTCCGGAGAACCGGTGTCACCTTCATGGCGGGCGTGTTCCGCAATAATAGCCTGTTTTTCAGCAGTAGATAACATAATGTGTAATACCTCCATGTATAATTTTGTCCGGCCGGAACCGGGAAAGCGTCGGAGATGCGTCTTTCTCAGTACCGGTTAGGATACTAAAGTATTGTAGCATAAGCAGCGATAAAATGCAACTCTTTTTCGAAGCCTGACAATCAGCAACGCTGTAACGAAAGGACTGATAAACTGCAAATGTCTTGCGATGCTGCAGGTACTGTTTCCATCTGCGTTTGCGCAGAGATTCGAAACTTAATGAAAGAAAACAGCGGTTACCCAGCGCCGGCAGCAAAGTAGGCACAGGCGGCCCGCCTGTCTTTTTCCAACTGGGCGGTAAGCTCCTGCAAAGAGGTAAAACGTCGTTCTTTCCGCAGGAACTGACAAAAGATCACCGTCAGATTTTTACCGTATAAATCCTGATGGCAGTTTAATAAATGCACTTCCAACACTTCCCGGAAGACGTCGTCAAATGTGGGATTCATCCCCAGATTGCCTACTCCGTCATAGAGCACATCCTCGATCCGGGCCCGGATAATATAGGTCCCCGAGGGCGGTAAAGACGTGCCGCAGCGGTCTACCGGGATATTCGCCGTAGGAAAGCCCAGTTTACGGCCTCTCCGGCGGCCTTTTTGCACAACCCCCTGCACACTGTAAAAACGTCCTAACATATTCCGGGCATCCTCCAGCCGTCCTTCCGCGATCGCGCAGCGGATCCGGGTGCTGCTGATGGCTTCGTCCTGATATTGAGCGAGCGGTTGAATCACCATGTCAAAGCCATGTGCCAGGCCAAATTGTTTTAATGTTTCCGTATTGCCGGCGCCGCGGAAGCCATAGGAAAAGTTAGCGCCGCAGACTAAGGCCTGAAAATTGAATTGCGTCAGCCGCTGTAAAAATTCGGCCGGGGAAAGCAGGGAAAATTCCCGGTTAAACGGGATGTCGATCAGTAAACTGACCCCCCATTCTTTCAACAGGCAGATCTTTTCTTCCTGGGTGATCAGCTGCGGCGGGATGGCCGCAGGGTTGATCGCGGTATAAGGATGATTGCTGAAGGTAAGCACCGCCAGCTTCAATCCGTGTTTTATGGCATAGTCTCTCGCCCGGGCGATTACTTTTTGGTGGCCGCGATGCAGACCGTCAAAAGTACCCATGGCGATCACGCAGGGAAACCGCTTGAATAAGGCCGTCTCCGCTCCGTTTAACTGTAAATGTTTGATAATTTTCATAGGTTTGCACATTTCTGCGGGAGTTGCTTCAGGCTCCCTGTCGTTTACCTTTGTAGTCCGTTCTCCACATTCCGTTTTATCCGCTTCACATTTCGGTCCCGGTTTCTGCCGGTTTGGCAGTTTGCTGTAAGATTTTCAGCGGCTGCACAATTTCTTCTACCGCCTGCACGAGCCCCAGAAATTCGCTGCCGCAGTAAAGGCGATAAGTCCCCTCCGCCGTACCTTTGATCGTGGTCCTGACGCCGCCGGTAATCCGGTAGGCCTGTAACGGATTGACCGCCAGCAGCGGAATATGCGCCACTGCAGTCTCCGGAGGAAGCAACACTTTTTCCGGCGCCGCTGCGATCTCTTCCAACGTAAAGGCTTCCGTTAACGGATAGCGTCCGGCCCCGGTCCGCAGCAAAAAGGTCATGCAGGCGCAGGTATCCGCCGCGGCCGCGATATCTTCCAGCAAGGTGCGGATATAAGTACCTTTGGAACATTCTATATCCAGGGTAAAATAAGGCGGATCATACGCCACAAGCTGCAGGCGGAATATTTCTATGGGGCGTGGCTCCCGGACAATTTCCTGCCCCTGGCGGGCGTATTCATACAGTTTTTTCCCCTGTACCTTTAAGGCGGAATACATAGGGGGCACCTGCATGATCTGACCGCGAAACTGCGCCAGCACCTGTTCCAGCTTCGCCCGGGTCAGGTGCGCCGCCGTTTTTTCTTCCACCGGGGTGCCGCTGTCGTCGCCGGTATCCGTACGGACACCCAGCAGGGCTTCGGCACGGTAACACTTGCGTTCGGCAGAGACATATTCAAGGAGCCGGGTGGCATTCCCTAAAAACACAGGCAACACACCGGCTGCATCAGGATCCAATGTGCCGGCGTGTCCCGCTTTCTTGATATGATACATATGACGGATCTTGGTAATGACATCATGGGATGTCATACCGGGCGGTTTTAAGACGTTGATAATTCCTTGCACTGGCACCGTTTTTTCACTCATGGAACAATGCCTCGACTGCTTGCAGGACCCTCTGTTCCGCTGCTTTTAGCGGCGCATAAATGCTGCAACCGGCCGCCCGGTGATGCCCGCCGCCGCCAAACGTTACGGCAAGTTCAGCTACATCCCGTCCCTTTGAACGGAAGCTGACGCGGGTCAGATTTTCGTCTACCTGTTTAAACAGGAGCGCAATCTCCACCCCTTCAATATAGCGGGGATAAGAAACAAAGACGTCCGTATCCACATCCGGGTCATATAACTCCGGCGCGATCTCCACATACGCCACCTTGCCGTCCTGACAGAAAGTCAGTGTTCCCAGCACTTTTTGCAGCATCTCGATCTGGCTACGGCTCTTAACTTCCATGTTATCGGAAATTTCACTGGGATCGATCCCGAACTCCAGTAAGGCCGCCGCGGTCCGCAAGGTATGGGCGGTCGTATTGGAATACTTAAAGGAGCCGGTATCGGTATAGAGCCCTTCATAAATGCAGGTGGCAATCGCCTCTGTGAGCGGGACCTGCATGGTCTGAAGCAGATCATACATGATTTCCGCAGTGGCCGCCGCATCCGCATCCAGATAGAGGCAGTCGGCAAAGCGGGTATTTGTTTTATGGTGATCGATGTTCAGTACGAGCGGTGCTTTGACCACGGTCAGCGCATTGCCCGCCCGGTCTGCCGAACTGGCATCCACGATGACCAGAAGATCGGCAGTGATCGTTTCCTCAGGAGCAAAGCGGCGATACTCCTGTATGCCCGGCAAAAAGGCATAGGCCGAGGGGATCATGTCATCCACATTTAAAGTGACTTCCTTGCCCAGCGACCGCAGCGCGTGCATGAGAGCCAGTCCGGAACCCAGGGTGTCCCCATCCGGACTTACATGGCTGACAATGAGAATTTTTTGCGCTTTTCGCAAGAGGTCCGCCGTTTCGGTTAAGGTACAGCTCTTAGTCATTTTTGTTCTCTTCGCTTTCCTTGATCTTACGCAATAAACTATCAATATGCGCTCCGTATTCCAACGAAGTATCTTTGGCCAGAATCAGTTCCGGCGCAAACCGCAGGCGAATGCGTTTTGCGATTTCAGAACGAAGAAAGCCTTTTGCCTTATTCAGGGCGTCCCAGGCTTCTTTCTTTTCTTCTTCCGAACCATACAGGCTGACAAAGATTTTGGCCTGGCTCATATCATCGGTAAGGGCAACGCCGGTTACCGTGACAAATTTAATCCGGGGATCTTTTACATCCAGCAGCAGCATATTGGAAATTTCCTGTTGAATGGCCTGCTGCACTTTTTCTACGCGTAATCTAACCATAATTCACCTGCCTGAAAACTCTTATTCCGGCGCGATTTCTTTCATCACATAAACTTCAAACTGGTCGCCTTCCTTGATGTCGTGGAATTTTACCAGCGTAATGCCGCATTCATAACCGGCGGCCACTTCTTTCACATCGTCTTTAAAGCGGCGGAGAGAATCCATCTCATCTTCCGCGATCACGATGCCGTCACGAACTACACGGATCTTGGCGTTGTTGGTGACTTTGCCTTCCGTTACATAGCAGCCGGCGATGATCATCTTGGAAATCGTGATGATCTGGCGCACTTCCACACGTCCAATCACGTCTTCTTCAAACTTAGGCGCCAGCATACCTTTAATGGCTGCCTCTACATCGTTGATGGCGTCATAGATGACCCGATACAGGCGGATATCGACTTTTTCCGTTTCCGCCACCTTACGGGCATTAGCATCCGGACGGACGTTGAAACCGATGATCAGAGCGTTGGCCGCGGAAGCCAGCATGACGTCCGATTCGTTGATGGCGCCTACGCCGGAATGGACCACGGAAACTTTGACTTCTTCATTCTGAATTTTCAACAAGGAGGCGCACAGGGCTTCTGTTGAGCCCTGAACATCTGCCTTGACCACGATATTCAGTTCTTTCAACTCGCCTTCTTTAATGCGATTGAAAATATCATCCAGCGAAACTTTGGCAGCTTTCTGCTGTTCCGCTTTAGTTTTAGCGAAGCGTTTGTCCGCCACACTGCGGGCAATTTTTTCTTCCGCCGCGTCTAAAATATCACCGGCCTGAGGCACTTCATTCAACCCCAGCATTTCCACAGGGGTGGAAGGTCCGGCTTTGCGTACGCTTTCACCCTGATCGTTGACCAGAGCCCGCACGCGGCCATGAGCAGTACCGGCGATCACATAGTCGCCAATGGTCAGCGTACCCCGCTGCACCAGTACGGTGGCAACCGGTCCGCGGCCTTTATCCAGCTTCGCTTCTACGATAGTGCCGTGAGCAGGAAGTTTGGGGTTGGCCTTTAATTCCTTCATTTCGGCTACCAGAAGCACCATCTCCAGCAGGTCGTCAATCCCTGCGTGGGAATGCGCGGAGACGGGGACCATGATGGTATCGCCGCCCCAGTCTTCGGGAATCAGTTCCATTTCGGACAACTGTTGTTTCACATGCTCCGGATTAGCGGCCGGTTTATCAATTTTGTTAATTGCGACAATGATGGGAACGCCGGCAGCTTTGGAGTGATTAATGGCTTCGACGGTCTGAGGCATCACGCCATCATCGGCGGCGACCACAAGGATCGAGATGTCGGTGCATTGAGCGCCGCGGGCACGCATGGCCGTGAAGGCTTCGTGTCCCGGCGTATCGAGGAAAG
>OLGB01003372.1_pt1 | contig 15089 bp, 9 predicted proteins | sample 1605691 | NCBI WGS metagenome assembly OLGB01 (sample SAMEA3888925, study PRJEB22519) | human gut metagenome | biome: human gut; feature: human-associated habitat; material: faeces | place: Denmark | collected 2010 | reverse complement strand
AGATCAAGTCCTACATCGTCCGCACCGGCATGACCATGACCGAGGTGGTGGACTATCTCTCCGATGAATACGGCTGGAGCCGCAGCGTTCCCAATCTCTCCGGCAAGCTCAAGCGTGGCTCGCTCCGCTACGGCGAAGCGGTAGAGCTGGCGGACGCGCTGGGGTATGACATTGTGTGGCAGAAAAGAGAGCGATAATCATGAAGATGAACGCATCCTAATAGCAATTTGCAACACCTCTGGATAACTTTTGAGTTTCCGTCTGACTGCTCCGTATAGTGAAGAACGACGCAGGGCGGCAAGCGCATACGCAAGACAAAACGGGTTTAAGTAAGTCACCAAGGATTTACAATTACACACTTGAGCATAGAAGCACTTTGTGTTATAATAAATTCAGCGTTTGCAGAATTTTATCAAGCAAAATGTGAATACAAAGCTTTGCTTTAATATTTCAACAGAGGTGTAGTCTGTGGCTGTTAGTTATAAAAAACTTTGGAAACTATTGATTGACCGTGATATGAGAAAAAAAGACTTATGTGCTGCGGCAGGAATCAGCCATGCGTCAATGGCAAAACTCGGAAAGAATGAAAACGTCACTACAGATGTGTTAGTAAAGATTTGTACAGCACTACAATGCGATATTGGCGACATTATGGAGATTACAGATAGCTCTAATAACTGAAGGGTGGAGGCGAACGAGCAGTGGATACAAAGAAGCTGGATAAGTGGGCTGATTTGCTGCTGGATACAGGAAAACGCAATAATCTAATCAATTTTAAGGATACACGAGCGTCAACCGTGGAGGTGTTGCTCCCGTCTTCTGATGTGCTGTTTGAGAAAGTGGACGGGACCGCTTCTTTTGAGGTCTTCGATCCCAAAATTGTCGAAGAAGATGATGACACGGAAGAACCCTATGCGCCAGAGCAGTTGCAAATCGGGGCACCGGAAGAGTCTTCTGAACCGGAGCAGTTGCAGATTGCGGTGTCAGAAAAGACCGATGCTTCTGGCAGCAAAGCTGCATTTTTGGCTCAATATTCCGGTAAAATCAAGCGGCAGAATCAAGTCCTACTTTATAATGCCGCAACGAATCCACTTACTGCCGTAAAAAACATTGATAAGAAGGCGCGGGAGTTCATTGAAGAAACCGGTGTCAATGTTGCGTACATGGCGTTTGGTTTTGTTCATTGGAAAGAAAGTGCCGCCTCGAACTATGTTTTTCGCGCGCCCATTTTGCTTGTACCGATTCAGCTGGAACAAGCGTCAGCGGTAGAACCCTATTTTATCAAGTCGGCAGAAGACGACATCATTGTTAATCCGACCTTTTCCTATAAAATGGACGCAGAACATGGGGTGAAGCTCCCTGAGTATAACGATGAGGGGCTGACTGCCTACCTTGAGAAAGTAAAGCGTCTTGTGGCAAAACTCCAATGGACAGTCACAGCTGAATGCAAGATCGGTATTTTCTCATTTCTCAAAATCAATATGTACCGGGATTTGAAGGACAATGCAAAGGCAATTCTTGCAAATCAGAATGTCCGTCAGCTCTTGGGTGAGCCAACTAGCACAGAAAAATTATACGGCGATGAGGGAACTGCTGGCTCTCTTATTGATCTATTGATTGAGCTACATAGTGTGGTAGATGCAGACTCCAGCCAGATTGAAGCGATTGAGATGGCAAAGACGGGGAAGAGCTTCGTTTTGCAAGGCCCTCCCGGTACTGGCAAAAGCCAGACGATTACCAATATCATCGCAGAATGCCTTAGCGATGGCAAAAAAGTGTTGTTCGTTTCTGAAAAGCTGGCAGCCTTGAATGTAGTCTACGACAAGTTGAAGCAAGCTGGACTCGCTGAATTTTGCTTACAGCTCCACAGTCATAAAGCAAATAAAAAGGATGTTATTGCGGATATTTGCCATACACTCCGCACAGGGAAAAGTGCGGTTTCCTCGAAAGCGGACGCTGAAATTGCTATCAAGGAAAAGGCACAGCATCAGTTGGATGCCTATGCGGTTGAGCTTCACAAACTGAACCCGGTCATTGAAAAAAGCTTGTATCAGCTGTATGAATCTTACGCCGCATTTCGGTCCACGCCAGATGTTGAGTTTCCTATCCCTCAGCTTGCTTCCAAAGGCGAATCGTACTTGATAGAAACAGCTGCTCTTTTGGAGCAGTATGCAGACTATATCCCATCCATCGGATATGATTATAGAAAGAACCCGTGGTACGGCTATATCAATCAGGACACATCTTACCAGTCAAAAAACGAGGTGAAGGGTGATCTTTCTGCCGTTTCACAATTCTTGCAGGTATTGATTCCTTTGCAGCAGGAAATCTCTGAGAAGTATAAAATACAATGCACCAGCGTAGAGGACGCACAGCTTTGGAACAGTTTCTTCGGTTTTGCAGCGACTTCCAAACTGATTACACCGTCACTCCTGAATCGGGAGCGTTTTGACGCGGTAAACTCTGCGCTGCACAAATTACAAGCGCTGAGTGCAGATATTATGGCGGCCCGCTCCGTGTTGAGTGCAGTGTTTGACGATGATATTTATAAATTGGATGGAGCTGCGTATCACAAGAAGCTGACAAAACAGTTTAGTGGAATCTTTTCCCGGCTTTTCAATGCCGCGTACAAGCAGCTTATCACCGACCTGCGCTTGTGCAAGAAGGACGGGAAGAAACCTGCTTATAATGAAGCTGTCTCCATGACAGAACGACTTGCCTATTATCAGCAAAAGACCTTGGAGTTTGTTGAAGCCGAAGCACCCATCAAAGCATTTCTTGGTGAAGCCTATCATGGTGTCGAAACCGAATGGGATTATGTAGCGGAACAAATGTCGGCGTTGGGGGCAATATTCTCCAGCAGCATTGCGTTCGGCACTTTGGAACACTATAACGATTTCACCTCTGAACGAGATATATTTGCAGATTACCACCAGAAACTTGACGAGACTTTCGCAGTTTGTAGTGCTGATACATTCAAGCGAGTTGATGGGTACTTTGATCGAGCGATTCTGAACACTCACTCTGCACCGTGTAATTTGGTATTGGCGAGATTAGCGGACTGTCTGAGTGAAATGGACAAGTTGGATAACTGGTGCCATTTCAGGGCTCTGCTCTCCAAGTTGGATGATAAGCAGGTCGTGCCTTATGTAAATTCTGCTATTGGTCAGAATATAGAGTCAAAGTATATTGTCGGCGCATTCCAAAAGCAATTCTACTATCAATGGATCGACTCGATTTTGGCTGGGAATCCTGTTCTGTCTGCATTCAATCGAATTTCTCAGGATAAAGCGATTCGTACTTTTTCTGAGAAAGATACTGAGCAATTTGAAATCAATAAGGCAAAAATCCGCGCTGAGCTTTCCTCTATGCGCCCATCGCTTGATATGATTGCGTCCGGGAGCGCATTGGCAATCTTGCTTCGTGAAGGCGAAAAAAAGCGCAAGCAAAAGAGTATTCGTTCTCTGCTTGCTGAAACGGGTGAGCTTGTTCAGCGAGTCAAGCCGTGCTTTTTGATGTCTCCGCTGAGCGTCAGCACGTTCCTTGCACCGGATTCCGTTCACTTCGATGTGGTTGTATTTGATGAGGCATCACAGATTTTCCCACAGGATGCAATCGGCGCAATTTATCGTGCAGACCAGTTGATTGTTGTGGGTGACTCTAAGCAGATGCCGCCCAGCAATTTCTTCAATGCTACCATTGAAGCGGAGGACAACGATGAAGAAACCGGAGATGTAACGGACTTTGAATCTATCTTGGATCTGTGTTCGACATCCATGCAGCAGCTCCGGCTGCGCTGGCATTACCGCAGTCGATATGAGCAGCTGATTACTTTCTCCAACAAGAATTTTTATGACAGCGATCTTGTGACGTTCCCGTCTTCTAAGGTCGATGCTCCGGGAATCGGTGTAGACTATTATCACGTGGACGGCGTATTTGACCGCAAAGCCCATACCAATCGGAAGGAAGCAGAGTTTATTGTTGATCTGATCTATCAGAATATTGAAAAATATCCGAACCGCAGTCTTGGTGTGGTTGCGTTCAGCGTAGCGCAGCAGGACTTGATTGATAAACTACTTTCCAAGCGGCGGCAAAGCACACCGGAAAAGGAATACTTCTTCAAGAATGATGTGAAAGAGCCTTTCTTCATCAAAAATCTCGAAACCGTGCAGGGTGATGAACGCGATACGATCATTTTCAGCATTGCCTATGGTATTGATGCGCAAGGGCGCCTACTGCATAATTTCGGCCCGTTGAACCGCGTCGGCGGTGAACGAAGGCTGAATGTTGCCGTTACCCGTGCAAAATGCAATGTCCAACTGGTTTCTTCCATGCACTATACGGACATTGACTTGAAGCATACATCCGCAGAAGGTGCAAAGCTGCTTCGTGAATACCTCGATTATGCTGAGAATGGCAGCGTTGCGCTGGAACGGTCAATTTCCGTCAGCCCGTTTGAGCAATTCGATTCCGATTTTGAGCTTGAGGTGTGCGATTATCTGAGATCCAAAGGATTTGCAGTAGATACACAAGTCGGCTGCTCTGGATTCCGTATTGACCTCGGTTTGAAGTTGCCGGACAGCTCTGACTATGTACTTGCGATTGAATGCGATGGCGCAACATATCACTCATCCAAAAATGCGCGTGACCGTGACCGTCTGCGGCAAGAAATTTTGGAGCGCATGGGTTGGAAATTCTATCGCATCTGGTCTACGGACTGGTTCAGAAACAAATCGGTTGAACAGCTGCGGCTTTTAGAGGCAGCTGCGGATGCGGTCAAAAATCCAACAAAAGCAGAAGTAAAGTCAGTAGATAGCCAGCCAGCAGAAACATTTGAAGAGGTTGCGGTCGAAAAACATTTTGAATTTCCTGCGTATAAGGCGGCGGATTTTTTTGAGGTTTGCCGACGTCATCATCACAGCGATTTCAAGGCAATCGTTAAGGAAATTTTGGAAGTGGAGTCACCTCTATCGGAAGATTTGTTTCTAAAACGCATTGTGTGGTATTTCGACCGTGAAAAGGTCACGAGCGTCGTGCAGAGAGCCTATGAGCAGCAGATGTACGGCTGCCAGCGTTACGGCATTATCCGAAGAAATGGGTTCCTGTATCTGGATAACGGAAAAGAGGTTCAGTTCAGAGGTCCGGGCGATGTTGAACGTGACATCAAACAAATTGCGCCAGAAGAATTAGCCGCTGGAATGTTTGAGATTCTGAAACAAAATGTAACCGCCGATAAGAGCGGGCTGTACCGTTCTTTGGCTGCGCAATGCGGAGTGACACGTGTTGGCAAAGCCATCAATGAGGCGATGGATGCTGCACTGAATGTGCTAAGTGATCGCATTATTATTGATGGCGAGCAGGTTTCCATCAAATAATCCCTTGGTAACAAGGGCGCACTTCTATACTCTCCTGATGGGAGTATGTGCGCTCTGCGAGGCAGACAGCCCGGACAGCCAAATGTCCGGGCTGTTTTGCGTCGCGTTGCTCCGTACAAGGGAGTGCCTCCCTTGCGCTGCCACAGCAGCTATCCCAGCGCACTTTGCAGCGGAAACCGTCTGCTGGCGCAGACCATTTCTGCCGCAAAGTATGAAAACCACATACCGCAAGTTAGACCGTCTACCGAAAATGTAGGCGGTCTTTTTGTATCTATCGTTATAACAGTCAGGAGGTTGAAATCATGCACGAAAAAGAAATCGAAAAGCTGCAAGCCGAGAAAGAAAAGGTGGAGCGGCAGCTTGCGCAGGAGCAGCACAAAATTCAGCGCCTTGAAAACCGCGCCACCTACTATGAAAAGGGAGATCGGCGCAAGCGGGCGCACCGGCTCATCACCCGTGGCGCAGCCATCGAGAGCGTCGCACCGCAGACAAAGGATTTGAGCGAAAGCGCGTTTTACGCTTTTGCCGAACAGGTCTTTGCGCTGCCGGACACACAAAGACTGCTCACGGAAGCCGTCAGCAATCACGCAGGAGGTGACTGAGTATCGCGTTATTTCATTTTCATGTGACGCAGATCAAGCGCAGCGCGGGGCAGTCCGCCGTGGCTGCTGCCGCCTACCGTGCTGGGGAAAAGCTGCACAGTGAGTATTACGGCGAGGACAGCGACTACACCCGCAAGGGCGGCGTGATCTGCTCTGAAATCCTGCTGCCGTCCCACGCCCCGCCAGAGTACGCAGACCGTGAAACGCTCTGGAACGCCGTGGAGAAAGCCGAGCGCGGCAAGAAAGCACAGCTTGCATACAGCTTTGATATTGCCTTGCAGAACGAGTTTTCCATGCAGGAGAACTTCGACCTTGCAAGGCAATTCTTATTGGACAATTTCGTGAGCCGGGGCATTGTGGCAGACTTTGCCGTGCATCAGCCGGACAATGTGGACGGCGGCATTTCCAATCCGCATTTTCACGTCATGTGTCCCATCCGTCCCATTGAGCTGGACGGTAGGTGGGGCAACAAACAGCGGCGGGAATATGTGCTGGACGAGCATGGGGAGCGCGTTTTGGACGAGGCGGGCAATTATGTGTTCAACGCTGTGCCTACAACCGACTGGGGCAAGCCGGAAACGCTGGAAGCGTGGCGGCAGGCATGGGCTGAGATGTGCAATGCCAAGTTTGCCGAAAAAGGCTTAGACTACCGCATTGACCACCGCAGCTTTGCCCGTCAGGGCGTGGAGCAGATCCCCGCGCAGCATGAAGGTCCCACCGTCCGGGCGATGGAGGCAAAGGGCATCCGTACCAACAAGGGCGATCTCAACCGCCTCATTCGGAAAACCAACGCGCTGATGCGGGAGGCAAAGGAAAAGATCGCCGCGCTGATTGGCTGGCTCAGGGACGTAAAAGCCGAGCTCGCCAAGCCACAGCCGCCCATGCTCAACGATCTGCTGGCGCTGCATTGCGCCAATCGTAACAAGGGCGCGTACAGCAACAAGGCAAAGAACGCCAATTTGCAGCGATATGCAGAGGCGTTCAGCTTTTTACAATCCAAAAACCTTTACACCGTGGACGATCTGGAAAATACGCTTCATGCCATGCAGGACAAGATCGATACGTTGAAAAAGTCGGCATCGTCAAAGCAAGCCCGTATCAAAGAAGTGGACGAACTGCTGCGGATGGTGGACTACTACAAGTCTGGCAAGCCCGCTACGGACAAGCTGAAATCCATCCGATTTGAGAAATCCAGGCAGAAGTACAAAGCCGAACACGACGATGAACTGCGGACATTTTACATGGCAGAGCGCAAGCTGAAACCGTATTTCAAAGATGGCAAGCTGCCTATCACCGCATGGCGCAAAGAACGGGCGCAGTTGGAGCAGGAATACAGGGACATTCAGACGGAACTTTCGCCGCTCCATGCCGACGCGAAAAAGCTCTGGGCAATTCACTACAACATCTACGAGGTGCAGCATGAACAGGAACGCCAGAACACCGAGCTGCGGCAGAAAAAGCAGGAAATTGAACACTAATTTGAATAGAAAATCAGGAGGTACTTATGAACGAGAACAAAGAATTTGAACACGAGATCGATCCTGATCTGCTGGCAGAAATCGAGGAATGGGAAAAGGCAGATCACGACGAGCCAGCGGAATATTACTTCTCCAATCCAGACCCGTATCTCAAACCGCAGCCCTTACCGTCCGATCATCCCCGGCGCAACTGCTGCTTTAACGAGGACGGGCATCTCTGCGCGAAAAACCTGTCCGCTTTCTGGGTTCCCGAATTGACCGTCACCGAGGTCATTCACGGCACGGTTTACACCGTCACGGGCAGCTATGAGGGAACAGAGAGCTTTGTCCGCAAGTTAGAGCGTATTACCAGCAAAAAGTTTGCAGAAAAGATGGAGGATTCCGAATGACAAATACAGAGTCTCTTGGTACAATAGAAGCAACCAATCCTGTGCTGACAGTTGCTCCACCAAAGGAGGATTCAGAAATGAACGGAGCAACAAACAAAATCACAGCACTCTACTGCCGTCTTTCGCAAGAGGATGAACGAGCCGGGGAGTCTTTGTCCATTGAAAATCAGAAGGATATGCTTATGCGGTATGCACGGGAGCACCATTTCCCGAATCCCACATTTTTTGTGGATGATGGCGTGAGCGGCGTGACCTATGACCGCCCCGGTTTTCAAGCGATGCTTGCGGAAATTGAAGCGGAACGAGTGGCTGTCTGTATCACCAAAGACCTATCCCGCCTAGGTAGAAATTCCGCTCTGACAGGACTTTACACCAATTTCACCTTTCCGCAGTACGGTGTCCGCTATATTGCCATCAATGACAATTTCGATACCATTGATCCCAACAGCACCGATAACGATTTTGCGGGCATCAAAAACTGGTGCAACGAGTTTTATGCGCGAGATACCAGCCGCAAAATCCGCGCTGTCAATAAGGCAAAGGGTGAACGCGGCGTTCCTTTGACAACCAATGTTCCCTACGGCTATTTGAAAGACCCGGACAATCCCCGACGCTGGAAGATCGACCCTGTTGCCGCCGATGTGGTGCGGCGTATTTTCTCCATGTGCATGGAGGGCAGAGGTCCAAAGCAGATTGCAAACCAACTGAAAGCGGACAAAGTATTGACACCGACTGCCTACAAAACCTTGCAGGGGATCAAAAGCCCCAATAAGAAACCGGAGGACCCGTATGGCTGGGGTGACAGCACAGTTGTCAGGATTCTGGAACGCCGGGAGTACACAGGCTGCACGGTGAACTTCAAGACTTACACCAATTCTATCTGGGATAAGAAACAAAGGGATAATCCCATTGAAAAGCAGGCGATTTTCCCCAATACCCACGCGCGCATTATCGACGATGATGTATTTGAAAAGGTGCAGGAGATCCGCCAGCAGCGTCACCGGATGACCCGCACGGGAAGAAGCAGCATTTTCTCCGGACTTGTTTACTGTGCGGACTGCGGTTCCAAAATGCTGTACGGTTCATCCAACAACGGCGATCTCGATCAGGACTTCTTTGACTGCTCCCTGCACCGCAAAAGCAAAGAAAAGTGTAATGGTCATTTCATTCGCGTCAAAGTCTTGGAGCGGATGGTTCTCAAGCACATTCAGGCGGTTATGGGGTATATCCTGCGGCACGAGGATTATTTCCGCACGATCATGGAGGAACAGCTCCGCGTGGAAAGCTGTGAGCAAATCCGCATCCGCAGAAAGCGCCTGGAAAGCAACGAACGCCGTATTACCGAGCTGAAAAGACTGTTCATCAAGATTTATGAGGACAACGCCAGCGGGCGGCTGACGGATGAACGCTATGATATGCTGAGCCAGACCTATGAAGCGGAGCAGAAGCAGTTGGAAGCGGAAGCGATCACCTTGCAGCAGGAGATTGAAGTACAGGAACGACAGAACGAAAACATTGAGAAGTTCATTCAGAAAGCGCACAAGTATGTCGGCATTGAAGAACTGGACGGCTATGCGCTGTGCGAGCTGGTGTCTGCCATCTATGTGGACGCACCGGACAAGTCCAGCGGCAAGCGGGTACAGCACATCCATATCAGCTACGACGGGCTGGGCTTTATCCCTCTGAATGAGCTGATGAAAAAGGAAACGGCGTGACCGAAGTCACGCCGCCCCCTGAAAACACAAGGTTTTCACCATTTTTTGATTTTACTGTTTTACGACTACCCGGTATTGGGGCGGCGGGCTGGTTTATTATCTGCGCCTGTTCCGGCCGAATCAGTTAAAAAAGCGGTGGGCAACGCCCACCGCTTTTTAATAAGCTTTTTAGTCCCGGACCTTGTCGAATACATCCGTAATGCTCTTTTCAGGTGCGGGGGTAGCCAGAGAGACCACCACCAGCACGATGCAGTTGACAACAAAGGCGGGCATCAACTCATAGATGTCCCAGATGCCGCCGAGAGGCCGGACGCAGAATTTCCATGCAAAGATCATCAGACCGCCGGCCACCAGACCTGCCAGCACACCCTGCCGGTTGCTGCGTCTCCAGAAAAGGGCGAACAGCACAGCGGGGCCAAAGGTTGCGCCGAAGCCGGCCCATGCGAAGGAGACGATCTTGAACACGTTGCTGTTGGGGTCCGCCGCCAGGAAGATGGCGATAAACGCGATCACCACCACCGTCAAACGGGCGGCCAGCATATTCTGCTTGGAAGTCAGCTTGACGCCGAACACATCCTGCAATACGTTTTCAGAAAACGCGGAGGCCGCCGCCAAAAGCTGAGAGTCCGCCGTGGACATGGTAGCCGCCAGAATACCTGCCAGAATACAGCCGGCCACAATGGCAGGCAGCAGACCGTAAGAGGAAAGCAGGTCAGACAGCCGGACAATGACCGTCTCCGTGGCGCTGCCCTCCAGCATGGGGATGCGGCCCACGCTGGACACGGCATGGCCCACGATGCCAATAAACACGGCCACGGCCATGGAGATCACCACCCAGATGGAGGCGATCCGGCGGGAGAGCTTCAGCTCATCCTCGTGGCGGATGGCCATAAAGCGCACCAGAATGTGGGGCATGCCGAAGTAGCCAAGGCCCCAGGCCAGCATGGAAACAATGCGGATCAGACCGTAAGGCTCCGCCTGGCCGGAGGCGGCGTTATAGGTCTGACCAAAGCTCAGAAAACCGGGAAGGCTGCTGGCATGAGCCAGAACAGCATCCATACCGCCGGCCTGCACAATGCCGAACACCACGATGACGCACAGGGCGACGGTCATAATCACAGACTGGATCAGGTCCATAGTGGCGACGGCGCTGAAGCCGCCCACGGAAGTATAGCTGATGATGACGATGGCGCCCACGATCACAGAAAGCATGTAATTCCAGCCGAACAGGCTGTTGAACAGCTTGCCGATCGCCGCCAGACCGGAGGCCACATAGGGCACGAAGAACACCAGAATGATGAGAGAGGCGATACCCATAATGATGGGCTTTTTCTCCCCGTAGCGCTTGGAGATAAAGCTGGGGATGGTGATGGCGTCCAACTCCACGCTGTAACGCCGCAGGCGGCGGGCCACCAGCAGGAAATTCAGATAGGTGCCGATGGCAAGGCCGATGGCGGTCCAGCTTGCGTCCGCCACGCCGCTGAGATAGGCGAGGCCAGGGATACCCATAAGCAGATAGCTGCTCATATCGCTGGCCTCCGCGCTCATGGCCGTGACCAGGGGGCCCATGCCCCGGCCGCCGAGGTAAAAGCCTTCAGCGCTCTTCTTGCTTCGTTTACCGATCATCACGCCGGTGAAAATCACCAGACAGAGATACAAAATGATCGTTGTCATGATCGCGATCTGTGCGGATGTCATACAATACTCTCTCCTTTAACACTTCAATGCTTGGTATCATACCACAACGCAAACAAGAATGAAATACAGAACGCCGTATAGAATCAATTCTATACGGCGTTTCTTATAATATCAGATTTTTCTTTATATTTCAACAGTTTTATACTGTACAGAAAGATGGAATACTTGAAAAACAAAAAATAAGATTTATTCTCCGACTCGGAAACTCTCCAAAAACAGGGGCGTCATCTTCTCCGCATAGGCCACCAGCGAGTAGTCTCCGCCGCACAGACACCAGTCGTAAAGCTGCGCCCGTTCCCACATGGCGAAGGCCCGGACGATCTCCTCCTGAGCCAGACCGGGGCGGAATTCGCCCCGCTCCGCACCCTGACGGACGATCTTTTTCAGCAAGCGGAAGTAGACCCGGCTCCGGTCCAGCAGGTGCTTTTCTCCCCGCGCCAGCAATTGGGTGGACAGCAGACGGGTCAGCAGGTCGATGGACACGCTGGACTCGATCATCACATACAGCTCATGGTTGATATAGGCCAGCGTCTCGATGGCACCCTTCTCCGGGTCCAGCGTGGGCATCAGGTCCTCGTATTTTTCGTCGAACACATAGGCCAAGGTGCCCATCAGGGCGTCCTTGCCGTCAAAATAATGGTAGAAGGAGCCTTTGGAGGTGCCGGATTCAAAAACGATATCCTCTACTGTGGTGCCGTCATATCCCTGCTCATAAAAGAGCTTCCAAGCGGCGGAGATGATCCGTCCCCGGGTATTGCGGCTGTTTCGTTTTGCCATGGCGTTGTCCTCCCTGCAATGTAGCTGTGAAAATTTTACAATGAAACCCGGCAAAAAGCAAGGGCCGGGGCCGGAACGGTCCGCTTTTGGGCAGATGTTTACACTTTACCCATTGAACCCGGCGGTTCCACACCGTATAATGGAGAAAAACGAACGATCACCGGGAGAACCCTCCCGCAGCCATATTTGAAAGGAGAATTCTATGGAAACCATGCTGAACGTCACCGTGAACGGCACGATACACCAGTATCCCTACGGAACCACTTACCGCGCCATCGCCGCGGAATTTCAGGAGAACTATCCCCACCAGATCCTGCTGGTGAACCGGGACGGCAAGCTCCGTGAGCTGCAAAAGACCGTGAAGCGGGACTGCTCCCTCTCCATGGTCACCGCCGCCGACAAGCCGGGCCGCCAGACCTATGAGCGCAGTGCCATTCTCCTGATGCTCAAGGCATTTTATGACGTGGTAGGCCGGGAGCAGGTGGAGCACGTCCGGGTGGAATTTTCCCTGAGCAATGCTCTGTTCTGCCGGGCCAGAGGCAGCTTCACGTTGGATAACACCCTGCTGCACCGGATCGAGGACCGGATGCGGGAGCTGGTCCGTCAGGTTCTGCCCATTGAAAAGCAGTCTGTGGATATCGAAGACGCCGCGGCCTTTTTGACAGAAAACGGCATGGAGGATAAGGCCCGGCTCCTGAAATACCGCATCAGCTCCCGGGTCAATCTTTACACTTTGGACGGCTTCACTGACTATTTCTACGGCTACATGGTACCGGACACCGGTTATCTTCAGTGGTTTGCTCTGGAGCTGTTTGAGGATGGCTTCATCCTCCGCCTGCCGTCGCTGGAGGAACCGGAGCAGGTGGGTAAGTTCACGCCCTCTATGAAGGTGTTTCAGGCCATGCATGACGCCGAGGATCGCTCCGCCGCCATGTATATCTCCAACGTAGGGGAGATGGATGACATGATTGCTGAAGGCAACGCCACCCAGTTGATTTTGGCCCACGAAGCCCTGATGGAAAAGCGAGTGGGTGACATTGCCGAGGAGATCGCGCGGCGGAAGGACGTCCGCTTCGTGATGATCGCCGGTCCCTCCTCCTCTGGCAAAACCACCTTCTCCCACCGCCTGTCCACCCAACTGATGGCCTGCGGCCTGCGGCCCCATCCCATCGCCACAGACAACTACTTCCGCAACCGGGAGGACACCCCCAGAGATGCCAACGGCCAGTACGATTTTGAGGGACTGGGCGCTATGGACGTGGAGCAGTTCAACAGCGATATGAGCCGTCTGCTGAAGGGCGAAACGGTGGATATGCCCACCTTCAACTTCAAAAAGGGCGTCCGGGAATACAACGGTGAAAAGCTGACGCTGGGAGACGGCGACGTACTGGTGATCGAGGGCATCCACTGCCTGAACGACGAATTTTCCCACTCTCTGCCTAAGGAGAGCAAGTACAAAATTTACATCAGCTGCTTGACCACCCTGAATATCGACGATCACAACCGCATTCCCACCACCGACGCCCGGCTGCTCCGCCGCATTGAACGGGACGCCCGGACCCGGGGCTACGGTGCTCAGGCCACCATCAAAATGTGGCCCTCCGTCCGCCGGGGCGAGGAACAGAACATCTTCCCCTATCAGGACAGCGCCGATACGGTGTTCAACTCCTCCCTCATTTACGAAACTGCCCTGCTGAAGCCCTATGTGCAGCCGCTGCTGTTCGGCGTCCCCCGGGGCAGCGACGAATATCTGGAAGCCAAGCGGCTCCTGAAATTCCTGGACTACTTCCTGCCAGTCCCGGCAGATGACGTACCCCAGACCTCCCTGATGCGGGAATTTGTAGGCGGCGGCATTTACAAGACGTGATCTCCATTTGCAGACAACTCCATCCGATCCCCGGCGGACACACTCTGTGTCCGCCGGGTTTTTCTGCTGGAAACCCGGTTTTTTTTAAATTTCCTCTTGACAATGGAAATGCGTCGCCGTATAATCCCACTAACATGCTTGATTGGTTATATTTATTTGCTCAGAAAAGAGGATTTCCATGAACCGTATGACACCAGGCTTCCGATGTTGTCAGGAATGATCCGTTTTCCATTTCTCAACAAATCATTCTACAACATAAAAAGGAGATCATCTTATGTCTCGTATCTATACCGCCGCCGATCAGTTGATCGGCCATACCCCCTTGCTGGAGCTGACCCATCTGGAACAGGAATTTGGTCTGAAGGCCAGAATCGTGGCCAAGCTGGAATATTTCAATCCCGCCGGCAGCGTGAAAGACCGCATTGCCAAGGCCATGATCGATGACGCTGAGGCCAAGGGCCTTTTGAAGCCCGGTTCCGTCATCATTGAGCCCACCAGCGGCAACACCGGCATCGGTCTGGCCTCCGTAGCCGCCGCCCGGGGCTACCGGATCATCATCGTCATGCCGGAAACCATGAGCGTGGAGCGCCGTCAGATCATGAAGGCCTACGGCGCGGAGCTGGTTCTCTCCGAAGGCTCCCAGGGCATGAAGGGCGCCATTGCCAAGGCCAACGAGCTGGCAAAGGAGATTCCAAACAGCTTCATTCCCGGTCAGTTCGTAAATCCCGCCAACCCTAAGACCCATTTTGAGACCACCGGCCCGGAGATCTGGGCGGATACGGACGGTCAGGTGGATGCGTTCGTAGCGGGCGTAGGCACTGGCGGCACCCTTACCGGCGTGGGGCAGTTCCTTAAAAGCAAAAATCCCGCTGTGAAGGTGGTGGCCGTGGAACCAAAGAGCTCTCCCGTTCTCAGCGAGGGCCACGGCGGCGCACATAAGATTCAGGGCATCGGCGCAGGCTTTGTCCCCGACGTACTGGACACCAAGGTGTATGACGAGATCATCCCCGTGGAAAATGAGGACGCCTTCGCCACCGGCAAGCTGATCGGCAAGCGGGAGGGTGTGCTGGTGGGCATCTCCTCCGGCGCCGCTGTGTGGGCTGCTGTACAACTGGCCAAACGGCCGGAATTTGAAGGCAAGACCATTGCCGTTCAGGCCGGTACGGACGAAGAGTATCAGATGATGAT
>OLGB01003356.1_pt1 | contig 15131 bp, 11 predicted proteins | sample 1605691 | NCBI WGS metagenome assembly OLGB01 (sample SAMEA3888925, study PRJEB22519) | human gut metagenome | biome: human gut; feature: human-associated habitat; material: faeces | place: Denmark | collected 2010 | reverse complement strand
TCGACCAAGGATTATTTCAATCCAGTATCACTCTTTTACGTACTGAGTCTCGGCGCCGTAATGGTGGTGCTTTATCTGCTGCTCAGCGGTCAAATGTCGTTCCCGCGAGAATACAGTGTGCCTGACTACATATGCCGCATCATGTATACCGTGGTGCTTCTCGGCATCTACATGGTGTTCCACGCGGTCATATCGGTGCTGCCGACGGTGCTTGAGACCGGCAAGCTGCCGAGGCTGCAATGGAGCAACAACGTATCCACTTTACTGATAATCGCACTGCCCTTTGTGTACCGGTTCCGCAACAAGACATTGCTCCACCTTTCCGTGGCGTTTCTTGCGCTTATTGCCATGTTCCTCTCGGGCTCCAGAGGCGGTTGGGTGATGGGGACGGCTACCTATGCGCTCTCTGCAATAGTATTTATCATTTACCGGCGTCATCACCGTGCGCTGAGCGCCGTTTTCTTTTTCGTATCGCTTGCCGCGCTCTGTGCGGGCGTATACGAGATGAGGGGATATCTGCTTTCTCAGTTCGTATACGACGCGGAGCTTGACAAATATGTGTTCCTATACTCAAAGGAACCGCGTATGCGGCTGTTTGAACGTATGAAAAATGATTTTTCCGCCAACCCGCTGTTCGGCAGAGGACTCGGGTACAGCGGAAACAAAGATATATATGACCCCAAAAAGTTTGCTATGCACTGGTACCACTCTGCGCCGATGCAGATAATAGCCAGCCTCGGCATAACCGGTATTTTTGCATATTGCACACAGATAGCGACCGGGTTGCTGGCGCTGCTGCGAAGCGTGGATTCCTTCAAGCTCTGCGTGCTCTGCTCCTTCACGGGTTTATGGCTGATGTCCTGCGTCAACCCCGGGATTTTCTGCCCGTACCCATACGCATTTATAATGATGATGCTGTTGCTTATAACCGAGTCGCCCGCTGCCGAGCCGAAAAACACCGATCCGCGGGTGATAGTGATAAGCGAAGAATGACCGATCCGAAAAAACAAAACGCTCCGTCGGGTCGAACCGCACCCCGTTTGTCAGACAGTATGGTATACTGATGAACAAGTCCGGTAAAAACGGACAACAGAAAAAGACCCCTACGGTAGGATAAAAGAAACTACCAAGGGAGAGGCTTCGTAAGAAAACCGCCTTACTTTGGCTTTTACCAAATGCTTCGACAGGAAAATGAAGGCTTCTTTATAATTTAGGTTAAATAAAAAATCGGGTTATGTGAGCTTTATGGGAACAGGAATTATGATATGTGGCTTAAATGGCGCCGGAAAGAGCACATTGGGGAGAGCTCTTGCTGAGAAATTGCATTTTTATTTTATAGATAATGAAGACCTATTTTTCCATAAGACAAACCCTAATTATATTTATGCTTCTCCTCGTACGCGTGAGGAGGCTCAAAAGCTGCTGTTTCATGAGATTAAAGCACATGAAAATTTAGTTTTTGCTGCTGTAAAGGGAGATTACGGAGAGGCGATTTATCCCTTTTTTCAGTATGTTATATTGATTGATGCCCCAAAGGATATTCGTATGCAACGGGTTAAAAATCGTTCTTTTCAAAAGTTTGGCAGCAGAATGTTGCCAGGTGGAGATTTACATGAACAGGAAGAAAGATTTTTTGAGTTTGTTAGATCTAGATCAGAAATCATAGTTGAAGAATGGATACAGCAATTAAGTTGTCCTATCTTAAGAATTGACGGAACAAAACCCATTGAAGAAAATGTAGATTATATCATAAATCAGATATAAAAATTATATTCCAGTTTATAACTGTCCTCCTGGCGTGGACGCAAAAAAGCACCATCTGAAGAACCACTTTAGATGGTGCTTTTCTAAGGATTTTTAGGGGCAAAATCCGATGCTCGCCGTCTCTGCAGACGTGATTGTTCACTTCTCTACGGAAAGTGCCCAAAAGGGGTTCTTTTTATACTGTCCGCACAGCTCGGGAAAGTTCAGCCACACCCGACGGAGCCGTTTTTTGTTTCAGCCCTCATTTATATATGATATCACACCGCGCGCTGCCGCCATCGCCGTGGAAAACGCTATCTGCAGGTTGTATCCTCCGGTGTAAGCATCCACATCTATTACTTCGCCGGCAAAAAAAAGCCCGCGCACTATTTTCGATTCCATCGTCGTCGGCTTGAGCTCCCTGACGCTCACACCTCCGGACGTCACTATCGCCTCGCTCACCGGACGCGTGCCTGTCACCTTGATCTCAAGACGCTTCAATAACGCAACGATCACACCGCGCTCGGCTCTCGTAATGTCCCGTGATCTCTTTTCCGGGTCAAGACCGGTCCTCATGATAAACGGATGTATCAGCTTCATCGGCAGCAGCCTGTCAAGACTGTTTTGCAGCAAACGGTTGGAATTCCCGGCAAGATCGCCCGTCACCCGTCTGTCGAGCGTCTTCTCGTCCAGTGCCGGCTTCAGGTCCAGCCGCATCGTGACGGGAAAGCTGCGCAGATGCGCAGAGGACGACAGTATCACCGGACCGCTCACCCCGAAATGAGTGAAAAGCATTTCGCCCTGCTCGGCATAAAGCCGCTTTTCACCACGATAGAACGCGACACCCGTGTTCTTCAGCGAAAGACCCATGCACTGCGCGCAAAAAGGGTCGTCAGATACAAGCGGCACGAGCGACGGCTTGGGAGGTATCACGGTATGACCGAATCCGGCGGCAAATCGATATCCGTCGCCTGTCGAACCTGTCGCGGGATATGAAACTCCCCCGGTACAAATAAGAACCGCACGCGCGCGTATCGTCTCGAAACAGCGACCGCGCAGTCTCAGCTCAAAGCCCGTCCCGGCACCGTGTACGCTTTCTACCGCAGCGTGTACCCGCACGGCGCCCGAGCTGTATCTGTTCAGCGCCGAAACTATATCCCTCGCACAGTCGCTCACGGGAAATACACGCCTTCCGCGTTCGACCTTCAGCTCCACACCGAGCGACTCAAAAAGCCGCATCGTGTCGGCAGGACCAAAGGACGATACGGCTGCGTAGAGGAATTTGGGATTTACCGGCACGTTTTCAAGCAGTTCCTCACGCGTACAGTCGTTGGTCACGTTGCAGCGACCTTTGCCGGTGATGGCAAGCTTTCTGCCCATTTGGCGGTTTTTTTCGATCAACACGGTGCGCAGCCCGGACCGCGCACAGAAGCCGGACGCCGCAAGACCGGCGGCTCCGCCGCCGATAACGGCAACGTCAAAGTCGCTTGTCAAAGGTGTTGTACTCATCCCAGATCTCCTCAAGCTCGGAGTATACGGCCGCAGTCTCGGCTTTTCTTCTCCGGCACACGCCGACGACCAGCGCATTGATCAGAGAAAGCGGCGCGACGAGCGAATCTACGACAGAGACCATATCATTTTTCGCGACAAGCACGTGATCTGCATTTTCAGCCACAGGTGAGCCGACGCTGTCGGTCAGCGCTATCACCTTTGCGCCGCGTTTCTTGGCAAAATCCATCGCATCTACGGTGCGCTTGGAATACCGGGGAAAGCTTATACCGATGACGGCGTCACGTTCGCTTACCCGAAGCAGCTCCTCAAAAACGCCCTCGCTGCTCGGTGCCCGCACGAGCAGCGCATTATCAAATATAACGCCGAAATAAAAGTACAGGAACGACGCAAGCGATGCCGCAGAGCGCACGCCTATGATGTAAATACGCTGTGCACTCACCAGTGAATCGATAACCGCCTCAAATTCCGCCGGTGAAACCGTCGAAAGAGTGCTGCGCAGGTTTTCGATATCGTTTGCGATCACCGTGCCCAACACGTCGTCGCCGAAGCGTTCATCTCCCAGCTTTATGCGCTGCACCGACGTCAGCCTGCGTTTTATGGCAAGTCTCAGCTGCGCCTGCAGCTCCGGATATCCCTCAAAGCCCAGAGCGTTGGCAAATCTTATCACGGTAGATTCGGATACGCCCGCGCTTGCGCCCAGCCGCGTCGCGGTTTGATACGCCGCCGTTTCGCTGTTGTCGAGTATATAACGGGCTATGCGGCGGTGGCTCTTGGAAAGTTTGCCCAGCCGCTCTTCGATAAGTGTAAGCACCGATGAGTTCATACTCTTTCCCCCTTCAAAAACGCGCCGTGAACGGACCGCATGATCCGTTCACGACGCTTTTTGCAAAGATCACTGTGCCGCTGCGATTATCGTTGCAAAATCAGGTGCCTTCAAAGACGCGCCGCCTATGAGACCGCCGTCCACGTTCGGCTTTGCAAGGAGTTCCGCCGCGTTGCCGGCGTTCATGGAACCGCCGTACTGCACGGTCAGGTTCTCGGCCGCATCCTTGCCGTAAAGCTCTCCGACCACTCCGCGTATGATCCCGTTGACCTCGTCTGCCTGATCTGCCGTAGCGGTGCGGCCGGTGCCGATCGCCCAGACCGGCTCGTATGCAATTATCACACGTCCGAGCTGTTCCGCTTCTACGCCTGCAAGCGCAGCCTTGGTCTGCATGGACACGATCTCGGCGGTGATGCCGGCTTCACGCTGTTCAAGCAGCTCTCCGACGCAAAGTATTACCTTCATTCCCGCTGCCAGCGCCGCCTTGACCCGCATATTGACGGTAGCGTCGGTCTCGCCGAAATACTGCCTGCGCTCGCTGTGACCTATTATCACGCATCCTACGCCGAGTTCTTTCAGCATATCACAGCTGATCTCACCGGTGAATGCGCCTTTTTCCGCCCAATGGACATTCTGCGCGCCGACCTCTATCACGCTTCCCTTGCACGCCTCAACCGCCGCGGCAAGGTCAACATAGGGCACACATACGATAATGTCGCAGCCGTCAGTCTTTTTCCCGGCTATCTCGGTCTTTATCGCATCGATGAGCTCTGCTGCCTTCTTCGGCCCGAGATTCATCTTCCAGTTGCCTGCTATAACTTTCTTTCTCATTTCCTGTTTCTCTCCGATCCTTATTCTTGCTGAGCACCGACCGTCCGCCGCATCATTTGTCCTGCAGGCAGGCGATACCGGGCAATTCGATGCCCTCAAGGAACTCCAGCGATGCGCCGCCGCCGGTCGAGATATGGGTTATTTTGTCTGCAAAACCTAATTTTTCTACCGCAGCCGCGCTGTCGCCGCCGCCGATTATCGAAATAGCACCGGACTCGGCAACAGCCTTTGCTATGGCTTTTGTGCCCTTGGCAAAATTATCAAACTCAAAAACGCCCATAGGTCCGTTCCAGATCACCGTGCCGGCACCCTTGATGCGAGCGGTAAATGCCTCTATGGTCTTGTCGCCTATGTCAAGACCCATCCAACCGTCTTCGATCGCATCGGTCGGGAAGACTTTCTGCTCGGAGTCGTTATTGAATTCCTTCGCACATACGGTATCTGTCGGAAGCAGGAATTCCACATTGTTTTTCTTTGCCTTTTCCACGAGTTCGCGTGCAAGGTCAAGCTTATCTTCCTCACAGAGTGATGTGCCTATCTTGCCGCCGAAGGCTTTTGCAAAGGTATACGCCATGCCGCCGCCGACTATGATCGCGTCCACCTTGTCGATCAGGTTGTTTATAACGCCTATCTTATCCGAAACCTTAGCGCCGCCGAGTATCGCGACAAACGGACGTTTCGGGTTGGAAAGCGCGCCGCCCATGATATCTATCTCTTTCTGGATGAGATATCCGCAAACGGCAGGCAGATAGTCGGCTACACCGGCAGTAGAAGCGTGAGCTCTGTGCGCCGTACCGAACGCGTCGTTTACATATATCTCAGCAAGAGAGGCAAGCTGTTTTGCAAACTCCGGATCGTTCTTTTCCTCTTCCTTGTGGAAGCGGACATTTTCAAGCAGCATAACCTCGCCGTCCTTCAGCGCGGCCGCCTTGGACTTCGCGTCCTCACCGATGACATCCGATGCCAGTACGACGTTCTGTCCGAGAAGCTCGGAAAGCCTTGCCGCAACGGGTGCCAAAGTATACTTCATGTTGAATTCGCCCTTCGGACGTCCGAGATGTGAGCAGAGGATCACACGTGCACCCTGTGACACAAGGTATTTTATTGTCGGAAGAGCACCGACTATCCTCTTGTCATCTGTGATCGTGCTGCCGTCCAGCGGCACATTGAAATCGCAGCGGACAAGCACTCTTTTGCCCTTTACGGCGATATCCTCGACTGTTTTCTTGTTGAGCATTTCTGATTTTCCTTTCTCAATTGCTTACTTATATATTTTGATTTGTTGTTGTAGTCGCATGGAGCTTATTTGAACTTTTCCTTAAGATACGCCTCTATAAGCTCAAGATTGCTTGAAGACAGCAGCTTTGAGCTCAGCTTGGACGAGGAAGTCAGGTTGCTTTTTACGATATCGTACGTCTCTTTTCCCAATTCCTGCATCCCGACCCCGTATATGTGCACAGGGTCAAGCTGTGCCTTGGCAAACACGTAATCAAAGAGCATGACTGCGGCGCTGTTGTTGGTCAGATAATAGTTGAGGTATGTCTCCTCAATTGCCTGGCTCACCGTACCGAAAGAAGCTGCACAAAGCGCGTTCAGTATTATCCCGGTCCTTTCCGTGTCCGGAACGCTTGCCGCCACTCCGAGCGCCAGAGTCTGAGGGTCTACCCAGCAGTGATAATCCTCCTGCTGTGCCGTGAGCTTCGGCATCGGCACTATCCCCCACGAGATCCCGCTTTCTCCCATTGCCGCCGCTATGGACATTTCGTATACATAAAACAGCAGTCTTCCGTCCGTGAATGCCTCCAATGCCTGAGCGCCCGTCCCGTTAAAACGTGCTCCGTTCCTGTATGTCACGGCCTTCAGCGTTGCCTTAAGTGTTTCCGTGATATCGGGTGACACGGCGATCGTCAGTTTATCCACCCAATAGGTGTCTCCGAGATATTTTTCTCCGCTCGACTGCCATACCGCATGGAAAAGTCCGTCGTCATCCTCTTCGTCGCTGAAATACGATGCAAATCCGTATATGTCACTCTCGGGGTCCGGCGAATTGTCATCGACCGTTTCGCCCGCCGCCGTGTTTGCCATATCGAGGAAAGCGTCCCACGTCCAATCTCCCTGCGTGACACGTTCATAAGGATCGGTAAGATCCAGATCCTCGAGCCTTTCCTTATTGTAAAAGACGGCCCATAGATGATTTGAAACATCGGTCACGCTTCCGTACATAGCATACATGGTGTGAGCGACAGTCGAAGCCTTTACGAGGTCAAGTTGCATATAATCCGACAGGGGATCAAAATACGGCAGCGAATACAAATTTATCAGCAGGTTGTTGTCGGCAAGCACCGCAAGCTGTTCCCCGGGCGCGGTTATAACGTCACCTATCGCCTTACCCGACAGCGCGGCTTTTTTCTGTTCCGTGAGAAGTTGTTCCTTGTCGTATATCTTTTCAACTATGGTTATATTATATTTTTCCTCGACCATTCGGTTGCGCTCGTAAACAGCGGTGCTGATCAGACCACTCTCTTCCTCGGGAACAAACGAATATTGAAGTGTTGTGGCAACCGTGAATCGATATCCTTCATAATTGCGGGTTTCAAGCGTATCAAGCCATTGCTGCGCGGTCAGGTAACCGTCGCCTATGCCTTCACTCCCGCTCGCGTGCGAAAGCTCGTCCGGCGCTTCCACTTTGCTGTTAGTCCCTCCGCCGAAGCAGCCGACGAACGACACGCAAAGTGCCACCGTGAGTGCACCGACGAAACATTGTTTGATCTTGCTGTGCATTATATCCTCTTTCCGGAAAATGTTCCACGGGGAACAATTCATCTGTGCGGCACGAAATAAGCCTTGCCCTTATCAAAACAGACGCTGTCCAGCCGCACCGTGATATACGATCCGAAGTCAAGCTTCGCACCATGCCAAACCACAGGGCACGCCGACAAATCAATGTCAGTTAGTCCAAACTCTTCAAGTCTGAGATAACCTACCCCGCCATTCACCAGAGTGATGACAAGCTCACCGTCCGTCAGCCCGGAAATGATACCTTCTGCAGGGTACGGAAGATTCGACACGTATTCAGCCATCGTAATGTCAAAAAGTCTTGCTTCAGCACGGCGACGCCGCGCGTTCCCACGTCGATATGCCATTACCGCTTCCGCAGCTATCGTATGTGCAAGCTCGCAGTCGCCGTCCATCCACGCCTTTAATATCCGTATCATACACAAACCCGCGTAATCCTCGCACGGTGACTCTACGGGCGCAAAGGCCGGAAGTTCATACAGACTGTTGTACACTGGCACAGTCGAAATATCCTCTGCAACGGCAGCGCGGTATGCCAAAACATATCTCGTTTTTGCATGGACACCTGTGTCTGATGTATAATACAGTTCCATTAATCTCAACGGCAGCGGCTGCACGCTTTCGCCGATACCGCTCCTCAAAAAGGGCAAAAGCTGTTCGTCCGACGGAAGAGGAGCATACCTGTATATGAGTGGAAAGCCGCTCAAGTGCGTCGCCACGGCAGCGCCGATCATCACATGGCAGCACCGGAACAAGCTCCGGGAGACGGAACGCCGCGCCTCCGTGACGGCGGAAGGCGACCCTCCCTGAAACTCAAAAGACGGTACAAGCGATGTACCGAAAAAAGCATCTGCAACCTGGCGCTTTAAGACCCGACACAGCTCCGACGCCGCTCTGAGCGATTCAAAAGTACGCGGTTTCTCCGAATGCAGCTTCTCCGTCGCATCACGGTCTCCCGAAAGCAGTTTATCAAAGCATTCGCTGTCAAACGCAGCATCTGCGCTTATCACGCTGCGCTCAGCGTGCAGCGACCTGACGGCGCCCGCCGGATCGATGTCAAGCACGAGTGTGACTGCGGCTCTGTCCTCTTTTTCAGAGAAAGCAACGGCACGTGCCAACTGCTCGGGAAGAAAGTGCAGCATGCTGCGCGGAGTATCAAGGCTGTGCACACGCTTCGCCAACAAAGCATCCGCCTCACTGCCGCGGGGCACGAAAGAATCGACATCCGCGTAATGTATATATAATACCCACCCGTCGTCTTTTTTTTCTACCGAACAGGCTATACCGCCGGAAGACGCACCGAAAACAAATGTGTCCAAGGCCCGTAAGTCTTGTCTTTCGTCGGACACCGCCGGCACAGGCACGGTCACGTCGGAATCAAACCCCATATTCCCGCACACCTCATCAAGCTGTGCGCGGTAGTTCGGCTCAAAAAGCCTGCTGTCTCCGTAAGAATTCACAACGGAAGCCTTATGGATCTTTGAATACTTGCGTCTGGTTATCGACGCCAGCACCTTGGCCCCGTCCGTCACGGACTGCCGTTTTGTCTTGAACACCGGAACCGGAGCTATACGCTCGTCATCTGCGACGAACCTTCCGTCTTCGCCGCTCTCAAAGCGTCCGGAGCACAGCACATCGGCATAATCGAGTATACGCCGGACAGTCGCGTAACATTGATAACACCGTCCGCTTCTTGCAAGCGAAGAAACAAAGCGAAACGACTCCGGTACACTCGAAAAAGATCTGATGCTTACCTCAACGATATCGCCGGGCATGGCGCCTAAAGTCATATGCGGCGGCACAAAGAAATCGCGCTCGCCGTCAGGTTCCTGCGGCTGTGCAAGATGAACATAGCAGTCGCCGAAAACATCCTCAAACATAACCGCCGTCGCTGTTTGCTTCGTCATGGCTGCTCCTTAAAAAAACAAAAACGTAAAAAACGCGAAAACTCCCGCAGGCGTCGGCTTGACCGTGCCTCCCGGGAGCTTTGAAGATATGATCCGGCGTGCGGCTCGGTCGATCACTCAGCGGAATCCGAAGTATCTGTCACGTCCGTACTCTCGTCCGCATTCCCTGATTCCTCGGAATCGCCGCTTTCCTCGTCGGCATCGCTCTCGTCAGCGACGCTCTCGTCGTCTGCCGCCTCGCTATCCTCCTTGCTCGTGGTGACGGAGGAAGAAGTCGTGCCGCCCGTAGAAGTGCCGCTGCCCGGAGTGCCTGACGCGCTGCTGGGCTGAATGATAAATACGAGAAGCACGAGCACCGCAAATATCACAGAGCATATAACGGTCGCCTTGTCAAAAAGCTTATCTGCTTTTTTTGCGCGGTCTTTACCAAGAAAAGTTTCGTAGCCGCCGGCGATGGCACCGGAGAGATTCTTCTGCTTTCCGCTCTGGAGCAGCACCAACACGGTGATCGCTATTGCGAGCACGAAAATTATGATCGTCATTATCAGCTCAAGTGTTTCCATATGTCAAAAACCTTTCCTCCGGCAAACTCACGGCTGCCGGCGTTGATGATTTATACAGGTGCAACAGCGTGATTATATCACAGAGATGAGCTTATTGCAAGGGCTTTTTCCCCGTTTTTACGAATTTTTACTAAAATTTCGCCTGCTTTTCAGTGCCGTTGCGTCACTCATAGTACTCGTCGTCATCGTCATCAACGTAGTAATAAACCCTCCGCGCTCCGCCGTTCTTTTCACGTTCCAGCCTGCGCGCTTTTCTGCGTTTGGCCTTTCTCACCGCACGCAGTACGGAAAGAGTTATCATGAGCACCACATAAAGCGCGACGAGCACCACAAATACTATGACGGCGATCTTCATTCCGCGGCTGAAAAGTACCGAGCTTATCTGCGACCATATGTAGAGCATATCGCTTCGGTCAACGCTCGAGGTGAGCACCAGCGGCGTCTCGCCCATGAGCTTTCCGTCATAGAAAACGCTTACGCTGCCTATTTCCTGACCCTTTGTCAGCGGCGCCATAAGCCCTTCGTCCGGATCGACCCCTTCGGCAAATTCGACCTTGATCTCCACGAGCTCCTCGTTGAAATCGGCGGTCTTGACGAGCGCCTCTATCTTATCCTTGCCATGATACGAAACCGCCTCGCTCGTATCAGACATTATCACATTGACCTGCCCGAGCAGTTCCGAAGACGAAAGCAGCGTGCGGTATTCAAAGCCTTCCGTCCACGTGAATACCTGAGTGGCATCCTTGAACCCCATTATGTAATCGAGGTCCGTGGATGACACCGGCATGGATTCGGAGCCCATCAGCACGACGAGAAACGTAAGCTCATCCTGCTGAACGGCAGTATATATGCAATGCCCGGCGCTCTCGGTATATGTATACATCATTCCCACCGCACGGGAATCATAATACTTGGAAACAAGTATTTTTGAAACAAGGTGATTTTTATTGTTCAGCGCACGCGAAGATGACTTGTTCGTCGCGCGCATCTCATACCGCTGCACACAGGTCATGTCCACGAGTGAATTGTGACGGTAAAATTCAGCCAGAATCAGCGCCATATCAGCCGCAGTCGTAACATTGTTGGTCGGTGAAGCATCCAGCCCGGTGCAATTCACGAACACCGTAGAATCCGCACCCAGTTCCTTGGCCTTTTTGTTCATCATCTCCACAAATGCGTCTTCGCTGCCGGCAACGTATATCGCAAGCGCCATACAGGCGTCGTTCGCATTGCTGACAAGCAAAGCATAAAGCAGCTCGCTTATCGTCAGCTCCTCGCCCTCTCTGAGGCCTATATTGGAAGTACCGTCCCATCCTTTTGTTGCCTCCGACGGTATGGTATACGTCGTGGAAGAAGGGTCACGGCCGGTGGTTTTCATAAAATCTTCAACGATCACCGCCGTCATGAGCTTCGCGCCGGCAGCGGGTGCTACGAGCGCAGTTTCGCCTTTGCTGAGCACGGTCTGCGAGTTTTCGGCGCAAACGACGACAGCATATTTACTGTTCAGCTGCGGTGTCGTATCTACGGGAGCCTGTGAGGTTTCCTCCGCGATAACCGTCACGGAAAAGCAAAACACCAGCAGTATCGCCGTTGCGAATGCCGAAAGCTTTCTAAACATTTTTCTGCCTCCAAATGGATGATATATAACGGCGACAGCCCTGTCGTATCAGGTGCGCTCAGCCGAGAAGCCTTACCGCCGCGTGTTTGTCCTTTTCTATCTGACTTGCGAGATCGCTTATACTGTCAAAGCGTCTCTCGTCCCTGATAAACTCCGCCAGCCGCAGCGTAAGCTCACGTCCGTACAGGTCGCCGTCAAAGTCGAACAGGAACACCTCCGCGTTGGCTTTGCCGTCATTGTCAACAGTGGGACGCACACCGACATTTGCCACCGCCGCACGTGTCATCCCGTCAAATTCGCAGCGGCAGGCATACACTCCGTGCCGCGGCTCCACGCAGCCTTCATAGAGCGGCAGGTTTGCCGTCGAAGTGCCTATCCGCCGTCCCAGTTTCTTTCCGTCCACCACGCGGGCCCGTATGAAATACTCTCTGCCGAGCAATGCCGCGGCGCCTTGCATATCTCCTGCGCGGACCCGGTTTTTCACGAGCGTCGTGCTGACGATATCGTCCCCGAGCCTTACGGGCGGTACAATCACAAGGCTCACGCCCGCATCGGCGAGAAGCCTGCCCAGAAGCCGTGCATCGCCCGAGCCGCCTGCTCCGAATCTGAAATCCTCTCCGCAAACTACCGACACCGGCCGGAGCGGCAAAAGCTCACGTCTGACAAAGTCGGCGGGCGTCATGCTCCTGACACGGTCAAAATCCACACGCAATATCTCCGAAGCGCCTGACTCCCGCAGAAGCATATCGTCTATCACGCACGGGTACAGCCGCAAAAACCCCTCAGCGCCCGCGCGGGTATGGCGAAGAAAGCTGTATACCGTTTTTATCCCTTCTCCGCGGCGGAGCTCACGCAGCAGCGCGGAATGACCGAGGTGCACCCCGTCGAAATTTCCGAGCGTGACGGTGCGACGCGGTTGTATCGTTTTATTCATCCGAATTTTCCGACCAGTCCGTTCCGTTGGATACAGCCATCAAGACCGGCTTGGTATGATCGCCGGGGATCGTTCTGCGATCGGATCAGACCCGCTACACCAAGCTTATTACATTATAACTTCTGTGTTCAAAAAAGTCAACAGGCGTCTTTTTATTTAACAATTCGTTAATTTTTTGACACGCAGGCTGTGCGTGTTTTTGTGTTCGGCGGCATAATCTGCGGCATTATTGCCTAAAATAATCTAAAAAAGGCGAAGGGAAGTTTGGAAATGCACTACAACGCCGTGATCCTTGCAGGCGGCAAAGGCACGCGGCTCGCACCGCTTACCGATTCGATACCGAAACCGCTCGCACTGATCGCCGGGCGGACAGCCTTCGAACGCATACTCGACCTTCTGGCCGACAATTCGGTGACAGACGCCGCGGTGACTCTCGGCTACAAGGGCGAAATGATAAGGAAGATCACGCATCCGCGGGTAAAGCTGACGTTTTTTGAAGAAAAAGAACCGCTCGGAACGGCGGGAGGCGTGAAAAACGCCGAATCTGCGCTGGCCGACACCTTTATCGTCATGAGCGGCGACGCTTTGTGCGATTTTGATTTGAAAAGCGCCGTGGAAAAGCATTTTGCTTCCGGCGCACGCTGCACCGTGCTGCTTACCCACAGTCCGTTCGTACTCGAATACGGGTGTGTGACGCTCGATGCCGACGGGTTCATCTCACGATTCGTTGAAAAGCCCCCGGTGTCAAAGGCGGTCAGCGATCTTGTAAACAGCGGCATATACATTATGTCCAAAAGCGTGCTTGACCTCATAGAGCCCGGTGTACCGTGTGATTTTTCCCGCGATCTGTTTCCGAAGCTTATGCGTAACGAGCGCATTTACGCTGTGGAATGCGATGGATATTGGTGCGACATCGGAGATCTGAACGCATATTACCGCTGCAACGCGGATGCGTTTTCGGGCAAAGTGAAGCTTTCGAGCGCAAAGCGCACGAACGGCAAAAACCTCCGTGCCGGAAAGGGAGCAAAGGTCACCGGTTCGGTCATATACGATAACGTGAGCATAGGAGACGACAGCGATGTCAGCGGCAGCATACTGTGCGAAGGCGTAAAGATCGGCGCGGACTGCCGGGTACCGGACGGCTGCGTGGTAGGCGCCGGTGCTTCTCTCGGCGACGGAACGGTACTTGAGCCCGGTACGCGTGTCGACCCGGGCGCAAAGGTCAACCCGCTTTTCCCCGGCGTATTCGCTTCGTTTTGCGACGGAGAAGCGGACTGCGCCTGTGCGGACGGCGCCGCCGACGCATCGAAACTGTTTGCGCTCGGCTACGGGGCCGGCAAATCGCTCGGTACCGTGTGCGCCGCATACGCAAAAGGTACACCGGACACTTTGGCACTGGCGCTTGCCGCAGGAGCTGCAGCCGCGGGTTCCGATGCGCTTTTACTCGGACAATGCGACGATGCCGTATGCTCGTTTGCAGCAAAGGCATTCGATGCGGACTGCGTTTTTATCGCCGACGGAGCAAAGGTGAGGATGTACGATCAACTCGGGCTCCCGCCCGTAAGGGAGACCGAGCGGGAAGTGATATCCGCCGCACGCGGCTCGATGCCTTCGAACACGGGCGGAAAAATCCGTGACGTATCGCAGGCATGTTCCGTCCGCTACGCCGCGGCGCTGCGCCATGTCACCGACACGTTCGGAAAGGTCATGACCGACGGCTCTGCCGGTTTTACCGTGTCTGAGGACGGCACCGAGCTTTGCTCGCAGCTCTGCTCTTTCCCGCAGCTTCTCTGCCTTTGTCTTTTTGCGTCGCTCAGGCGCGGCATGAACAGCTTTGCGCTCCCGGCTTCCATGCCGCTCGCTCTTCGTGAAGCTCTGGCACAGCGCGGCGCAAGGGTCCTCTGCTACACGCGCACGGGCACGGATGCCGCAGAACAGCCGGCAAGAGCCCTCGCTTCGGAGAACGGGTGGATGAGAGACGGCAGGATGCTGTCGGCGATACTCGGCTCATACCTGGAAAGCCGCTCGATAACACTGTCTGAAGCGTTAAAAGAAGTGCCGTTCGGTTTCAGCTCCGCAAATATCGAATTTGATCCCGACCGGGTCGCCGCAGCGGCTCGCGAGCTTGCTTCAAGGGACGACGGCTCGGAAGCCGAAGAAGGCGTAAGACTCAGATTTTCGGACGGAAGCGTCACTGTCGTCCCCGCGATACAAGGCTTCAGGCTGTTTGCCGAAGCAACTGCCGCCGAGACCGCCAGAGAGCTGTGCGCGATGGCGGCGGACGAAATCGACAAACTGCGCAAAAAGCGGCGATAAGCCGCTTCTCCTCGCCCATGCTCTTCGTTTTATGCCTCGTAACGGCAAAACAGCCTAAAAGATGTCCGCTTTCGCGCGGCGGCTTCGA
>OLGB01003355.1_pt1 | contig 15134 bp, 12 predicted proteins | sample 1605691 | NCBI WGS metagenome assembly OLGB01 (sample SAMEA3888925, study PRJEB22519) | human gut metagenome | biome: human gut; feature: human-associated habitat; material: faeces | place: Denmark | collected 2010 | reverse complement strand
GTTCTGCTGCCTTATGCAAGAAATAAAAAATGGAATTGATAGAACCCACCTTAACGCTTTATGGTAAGAAAACTTGTACTAACGTTGATTGCCGTACTGGGTTTTTGCCTCTTTTCCGCTGCCCAGACACAGCAGATTTCCGGTACAGTAGTCGATGCTGAAGGCAAGCCCGTCGCCGGGGCTACCGTCATGATCGACGGAACCTCGAACGGTACGACGACCAATGCGGCCGGACAGTTTGTGCTTTCCGCTCCTGCCGATGCCACGCTGCAGGTTTCGTTCATCGGATACGATACGCAGTTGGTCGCCGTTGCCGGCAAGACCCGCCTGAACATTCGGATGTCGGAGTCGTCTACCAGCATCGATGACGTTGTCGTCGTTGCCTTCGGTACGACCACCAAGGAGGCTTTCACCGGATCGGCCGCCGTTGTCAAGTCCGAGGAGCTTGAGAAACGCCAGGTCACCAACGTCGCCCAGGCACTCGCCGGTGCCATTCCCGGTGTCCAGGTGACCAGTTCGTCGGGTAATCCTTCGTCCACGCCGACCGTGCTGGTGCGCGGCCTTTCGTCGATCTCGGCCGGCGTAACGCCGCTCTATGTCGTTGATGGCGTTCCCTATTCGGGTGACCTGAACCTGATCAATACGGCCGACATCGAGTCGCTCACCGTGCTCAAGGATGCAGCATCGACGGCCCTCTACGGCGCCCGCGGTGCCAACGGTGTCATCATGATCACCACCAAGCGCGCCAAGAAGGGCGAGGCCATCGTCACGTTCGACGCCAAGTGGGGCGTCAATGCCCGCGGTACGCAGCTCTACGACAACATCGACGATCCGGCCCAGTACTACGAGGCCTACTACCAGTCGCTCTACAACTACTACCGCAGCAACGGCTTCTCGTCCTACGATTCGACCATCCGCGCCAACGAGCTGCTGACCAGCAGCAATGCCGGAGGTCTCGGCTATCAGGTCTACACGGTGCCCGAGGGCGAACTGTTCATCGGTACGAACGGCAAGATCAATCCCAACGCCACGCTGGGCCGCAAGGTTACCTACAACGGACAGGACTACTACCTGACTCCCGACGACTGGATCGACGAGGCCTACCGCACGTCGCTGCGCCAGGAGTACAACGTGAACATCTCGGCGGCCAACGACCGGGCCAATTTCTATGCTTCGCTCGGCTATCTGGACAACGAGGGTATCGTCTCCAGTTCCAGCTATACCCGCTACTCGGCCCGTCTGCGTGCCGACTATCAGGCCAAGAAGTGGCTGAAGGTCGGGGCGAATGCCAGCTATTCGCACTATGAGAGCAACTACCTCGGCGACGAGTCCGGATCGACCGGATCGACCAATATCTTCGCCTTTGCCAACAACGCCGCTCCGATCTATCCGGTCTACGTCCGTGACGGCAACGGCAACATCATGTATGACCAGAACGGCCTGAAGATGTACGACTACGGCGACGGCATGAATGCCGGTCTGTCGCGTCCGTTCATGACCAACTTCAACGCCCTGCAGGGCGTGCAGCTCGACAAGAACCTCAGCAACGGCAATGCGTTCACCGGGACGGCCTTTGCCGACGTGAAGCTCTTCAGCGACCTGACCGCCACGTTCAACATCGGTACGAACCTCGACGACGTGCGTTTCAACACGATGCTCAATCCCTACTACGGCCAGTTCGCCGCTTCGGGGGGCATGGTGTCGGTACAGACACAGCGTACGTTCGAGATCAACGCCCAGCAGCTGCTCAACTACAGCCATACCTTCGCCGGCAAGCATCGCGTGAGCGCCATGGTCGGTCACGAGTTCTATAACTTGAAGACCTATCTGTTGAGCGGGACGAAGGAGCAGATGTTCTCGATCGGCAACCTCGAGCTCAACGGTTCGATCGTCGATTCGCAGGGTGCTGCCTCCTATACGACCGAGTACAACAACGAGGGTTACTTCGGCCGCTTCGAGTATGAGTTCGACAACCGGATCATCCTCAACGGTTCGTACCGTCGCGACGCTTCGTCGCGCTTCCACCCCGACCACCGCTGGGGCAACTTCTGGTCGGCCAGCGCCGCATGGCTCATCAACCACGAGTCGTGGTTCAATGTCGATTGGGTGGACATGTTGAAACTCAAGGCCTCGATCGGCTCGCAGGGTAACGACAACATCAGCAACTTCCTCTACGTGGACAACTACAGCATTGAGAACTCCGGCGGCGAGATGTCGGTCGTTTTCACCACGAAGGGCAACGAGGAGATCTCGTGGGAGACCAACACGAACATCAACATCGGTGCGGACTTCGAGTTGCTCCGCGGTCGCCTGGGCGGTACGCTCGAGTACTTCAACCGCAAGACCACCGACATGCTCTTCTACTTCCCCGTGGCTCCGTCGTCGGGCTACTCGGGCTACTACGACAACGTGGGTGACATGCGCAACCGCGGTTTCGAGATCACGCTCCACGGTACCCCCATCCAGACGAAGAACTTCCGCTGGGATCTGACCCTGAACATGTCGCACTACAAGAACAAGGTGACCTATCTGGCTCCCGAGCGTAAATCGACCACGGCGCAGGGCTACGAGGGATATGCCAATGGAAGCTACTTCGTCGGCGAGGACCTTTCCTACTACACTTGGTACATTCCCAAGTATGCGGGTGTCGATCAGACGACCGGTCTGTCGATGTGGTACAAGGATGTGACCGACGCCGAGGGCAACGTCACGCGTGAGACGACGACCACCTACTCCGAGGCGACCAACTACCTCTGCGGTACGGCTCTGCCCGACCTCTACGGCGGTTTCTCCACCTCGTTCCAGTTCTTCGGTGTCGATGTGTCGGCTTCGTTCGCCTACCAGATCGGCGGTCTGAGCTATGATTCGGGCTACGCTTCGGGCATGGCTTCGCCTTACAGCTCGTCGGCCGGCAGCAACCTCAACAAGGACATCCTCAAGTCGTGGACGCCCGAGAATCCCTCGACGACGATCCCGCGCTTCCAGTACGGCGACAACACGAGCGTCAGCACCTCCGACCGCTTCCTGCTCGATGCATCGTACCTCAACATCTCGAACATCCAGGTGGGGTATACGCTTCCCGAGTCCTTCACCCGCAAGTTCGGTGTTGGCAAGCTGCGTGTCTATCTGGCGTGCGACAACGTCTACTACTGGTCACGCCGTCAGGGCTTCGATCCCCGCTACAGCTACTCCGGTTCGACGAATTACGCCAACTACTCTCCGATCCGGACGATTTCTGGAGGTATCAATGTTCAGTTCTAATTCTTTCAGACCACAATGAAAACCATACTCAAATACATAATCGCATCGGCCGTGGCGACCGCTTCGCTGAGCGGCTGTATCAAGGAGACCTTCCCCACCAACGGGGCGACGGCCGACCAGGTCGCCGAATCGACCACGGCCCTCGACGCGATGGTGAATGCCATCCCCGGCGCACTGACGCTCTATGCCCAGAACTACTCGCAGGCCTGGGACTTCGGCTACCCGGCGATCAACGTCTCGCTCACCTGCATGACGGGCGACATGGTCGTGCTGGGAGAGACGGGCTACGACTGGTTTGCCAATTGGATGTGCAACCTCTACCTGAGCGAGGATTACGTTACCGGATACCAGTTCTGGTATAACTACTACTCGTGGATCAAGAGCTGCAACGACGTGATCTCAACCCTTTCGACCGTTCCGGAGGAGGATCTCAACTCCGACCAGCGGAGCTATCTGGGCATCGCGCTTGCGTTCCGCGCACAGTTCTACCTCGACCTGGTGCGTCTGTTCGAACCCAAGGAGTGCAACGGCTCGCAGGTGCACGACTACACGATTCCCGACAACATCAAGGACCTGGCCTGCGTCATCGTCACGGAGAACACCTCCGAGGAGCAGGCCAAGAGCAATCCGCGTGCTACGGTGACCGAGGTCTACGACCAGGTGATCTTCCCCGACCTGGAGCGCGCCGAGCGCATGCTGGCCGACTACGCCCGCACGTCGAAGAAGATGCCCGACCTGAGCGTCGTCTACGGTATTGCTGCCCGTGCTTACCTTGAGCGCGGCTCTGCCGGTGTGGACGGAGCCTACCAGAAAGCGGCCGACTACGCCCGCAAGGCGATCACGGCCGGCAGCTACTCGCCGCTGACGCAGACCCAGTGGGAGGATCCGACGACCGGTTTCAACAGCTCGACGAGCAACAGCTCGTGGATGTGGTGTACCGTCCAGACCTCGGAGACCGTCCACAACCTCTACTCGTTCATCGCCCACATGTCCACCGAGGAGGATTGGACCAACTACGGCAAGTCCGTGTGCCGCGGCATCAACTCGAACCTCTATGCGGAGATTGCCGACGACGATTTCCGCAAGCACTCGTGGCTCGATCCCGACCTGTTCGAGTACTATGACTACAAGAGCTGCCGTCCGGACTACGAGACTTTCTTCGCCAATACGCTCAAGCCGCTGGCTTCGATCAAGTTCCGTCCCGGACAGGGCAACTACACGACCTATACCGTGGGTAATGCGATCGATCATCCGCTCATGCGTGTCGAGGAGATGTTCCTGATCGAGGCCGAGGCGCTCGGCGCACAGAACCTCTCCGAGGGCGTCAATGCACTCAACAGCTTCATGCAGTCCTATCGTCAGCCGTCGTACAGCTTCTCGGCCTCGAGCCTCAAGGAGCTTCAGGAGGAGATCGGCCTGCAGGCCCGCATCGAGTTCTGGGGTGAGGGCATCGCCTTCTGGTACAAGAAGCGTCTTGCACTGGGCATCCACCTGGCCAATTCGAACTGCCCCGACGACAGCTACCGCTTCGAGGTGGACGGCCGCGCTCCGTGGTGGAACCTCCAGATCCCGCGTACCGAATGGCAGAGCAACTCGGCGCTGGTGGGCATGAACAACCCCGATCCGTCGAACACGGTGGACAATGTCATCGAATAACAAGATCCGTTTAATCGAAAAGAACCAAACGTATGAAATTCAACAAATCAGTATATCTGCCCCTGTTCGCGGCATGCCTTTCGGGATTGGCCTCGTGCTCGGACGACGATGATTTTACGTGGAGCGAGCCCGTGCCGTCGGATTGCATGGACGTCTACTTCGCCGACTCGAATCCGACGACCTATGACGTGATGTCGGACGAAATCGACAATCTGAGTTTCACCGTGGAGGTGATGCGCCTGAACAGTGCGGAGGCCGCCACGGTTCCTCTCACGGTCTTCTCGCGCAGCGAGGCCTTCGAGTGCCCCTCGACGATCGAGTTCGCCGCCGGTGAAAACAAGGCGGCCCTTGAGGTCAAGGTCAATAAGGTCTCCTCGGGAGACTACACGCTCGAACTCTCGATCGGAGACGTGCGCTACTCGAATCCCTATGTCACCTACGACGGCGGATGGTCGGTCTTGAGCATCGACATGACGGTGTGGGATTTCCTTGGAACGGGTACCTTCTATTACAACGGACTCTTCTCGGGTGAAGATCCCGGTCTGTCGCTCTATGCTTCGGGTACGTCGTACAAGATCACCAACTGGGGCGGTGGCGTCGATCTGCTCTTCACGTGCGATGCGACGGGTAAGATCACCGTGGCCGAGCAATATGTCGGAGCCGATCACCCGTCCTACGGTCCGGTCTATGTCACCACCGACGGCGCCGATGTGACGAGCTACTACGATCCGGAGACGCAGACCTATTATTTCAACATGGCCTACAACGTCTCTGCCGGAACATTCGGTACCATGTACGAGAAGTTCGTGCTGACGGATCCCGTCCAATAGGGCAGGGATGCCGGTTGGGCACATAATCTGCAGGCGGACGGTCGGGAGTTCCCGACCGTCCGTTCGTTTCCGTTCCTTGGGGAGGTGCAAAGCGGGGTATCGGGGCAAAAAATGAGAAAAAAAGGATTTTTTTACGTCGGATGCTTGCGGAATCAAAAAAAATGGTTACCTTTGCACCACGATAATACGGAACACGCTTCCGATATCGGGATGGTGCCATAGCTCAGTTGGTAGAGCAAAGGACTGAAAATCCTTGTGTCCCCGGTTCGATTCCTGGTGGTACCACTTTGAAGAGAAGCAAAAAGTTGCAAAACCCTGATTTCCACACGAAATCAGGGTTTTCTCTTTTTGCCGGCAGAGCAAAAAACAGCGATTTTCGGCTCCTTCGGGTGGAGCAATCGGTGGAGATGAAAACCACCCCATTTATCTCCACCTAATTCGCGCCTTTCTCGCTGAACTGCAATATTTTGCATGACGCTAAATCGGGTCGGATTTCCTACATTTGTCGAACCAGTCAAAGAGCAAGTAGGAACCATGAAAAGAGATTCGTTTCGCGTGCTTTTCTTCCTCAAGAAGACCAAGCTGCTGAAAAACGGAGAGGCCTCCGTCTGCATGCGCATCACCGTCAACGGGACGCGCGTCGAAAACAACATCCGCAAGAGCATCGACCCGGCCCTGTGGAGCCAGGCCAAGGAGACGGCCCGCGGCAAGAGCCGCCGCGCCTGCGACCTGAACACCTATATCGAGGAGGCCCGCATCAAGCTGTATCAAATCTTTTGCGAACTGGAGCAGCAGAACCGCCCCGTCACGGCGCACCTGCTGCAGGAGCTCTTCTTCGGGCAGGAGAAGCCGGAAGAGGTCCGCACGCTGTTGGGGACCATGCAGGAGCACAACGACCAGTGCCGGGCGCTGGTCGGCACGGACTATGCGCTGATTACGGTCCGCCGCTACGAGAGTTGCCGGCGTTATCTGGCCGAGTTGATCCGCCAGCGGTACGGGAAGGAGGATCTGCCCCTCACGGAGGTCAACGGCGAGTTGGTCCGTGCCTTTGCCTTCTATCTGAAAACAGAGAAGGGATGCCAGCAGAATACCGTCATCCGTTACATGAAGTGTCTGAAAAAGATTACCAATCTGGCCCGCGCCAACGACTGGATGGCGAAGGACCCCTTCCTCGGGATTCGTTTCCACGAGAAGGAGGTCGTCCGGGAGTTTCTGACGATGGACGAGCTGCAGACCATCTATCGCAAGGAGTTTCCGCTGGAACGGCTGACGCTGGTCCGCGACGTCTTCATCTTCGCCGCCTTCACGGGGCTGGCCTTCATCGACGTGCAACAACTCGCCCCGGAGCACATCGTCCGGGACAACAACGGAAATCTCTGGATCCGCAAACCCCGTCAGAAGACGAAAAACATGTGCAACATCCCGTTGCTGGATATTCCGCAGGAGATTCTGTGCAAGTATGCCGACCACCCCACCTGCCGGAAGAAGGGCGTATTGCTGCCCGTTCCATGCAACCAGAAGATGAACAGCTATCTGAAGGAGATCGCCGACATCTGCATGATCCGCAAGAATCTGACCACGCATTGCGCCAGGCACTCGTATGCAACCTCGGTCTGCCTGGCCAACGGCGTCAGTCTGGAAAATGTGGCCAAGATGCTGGGCCACTCCAACATCAAGATGACGCAGCACTACGCCCGGGTTCTCGACAGCTCCATCCTCCGGGACATGATGCAGGTGGGGAGAGCCATCTCCAAACTGGGATAGCGGAATGCGTCCTGCCAAATTCGCAAAACAGCCCGGAGATAAGCATCTCCGGGCTGTTCGATGTCATGGCTATGCCAACTGGCTGATCCTGTCTCGGATGATCCCCTTGAATTCCTCTTTCATCTCTTGCGGAAGGAACGATCGATCCACATACGCGAACCAGACCTCCTGTGATCTCCAAAATTTGTGAAAAATATTTTCTATAACCCTGTCACCCAAACCCGCAGCCTGCATGGAGGCGATAAAATCCTCTTTCCGGATTTTCCGCTTCTTGCCGTTGAGCGTCAACGCCAGCTCCTCGTTATCCTCCGGCATGACCAGCGCTGTGGAGAGCATGTCGTAGGCCGGAGTAAGCAGATGTTTGCCTGGCGTCTCGCTATAAAGCGAGAAGTTCTTCAGATGCATGTCGGCATTCCCCGTGATCCACGAAAACACGACCTGTTCCCAAAAGTTGACCTGATCCAGCAAGGGGGCTGCGGAGAATCTCCGGATGGTCTTGTCAATCTGTTCGTACGAACCTTTGTATTTGTGCTCGGTCAGGCGTCCGGTCAATTGGCACATATCCTCCATGGGTAATTTCACGCCTTGGGAGGTGCGGTCAATACGGCGCGTGATATAGCACAGTTCGCCATCAGCAAAGCGAATCAGGCTGTGAGGCACGACCCTTATTCTGGCCAGTTCGGCCAGATGCATCGTCAAATCCTCTATTTCGGGCAAATGAGCGAACCGTTCGGTTGGAGGTTTCAGAATATACCGTCCCCACAGCCCGACAATCGTAAAACGGTCGACCTCGTTTCGTCCACCCTTGAGAATATCGAGTGACAGTTTTGCCTGTACCCCCGTAAGGGTTGTCTGGCTGCGAATTACCTGTCGAGCAAGATCTGTCAGATTTTCGCGCGTATAGGGCAGTTCGGGAGGATACGGCGTCCCGAACATTTTTTGGGAACAACGCTTGTGAAAATCCTTTTCACTCGCGGTCAACTCCCCGTAACAATACAAACATACCGCCATCGATTACTCCTCCCTGGTGATTACGGGTTGAACTCCAACAGCCCCGATACAATCCTTACAGCAGGCCAAAAGCAGGGCCATACGATCGCGGGCATCGATTTTCCAGTTCCTTTCGGCAATATCCAGCAACCAGCCCTCGGGAATCAATCCGTCAAAAAACGGAAACAGCACTTTATCCCGATAGGGACGATCGCTCAACGGGAGGGTCAGGCTCACAGCATGCGCATCGGGTGCAGCCAAATAACCGGTATCGTATGCGAACGTGTAACCGTTCTCATCTTCAGTCAGGATGCCGGCTCGTCGATCCTGAAAAAATACAACAGCCTGTTTCATCATTCATCGGTTTTAGTCATCGGTACGGCTCCCACCTCATAGCCAAACAGATTCAGAATCTGATTGACCTTGTCAAGACGAAGTGTCGGCTTGCCCTGCTCCAGTTCCCGGATAAAACGCAGCCCCACACCGGACTTCTCGGCAAGTTCCACCTGTGTCAGATGATACTGTCGGCGCATCGACTTGACCGAGTTGGATAGAGATGTCTGCTTCATGATTTATACCCCTTTAGGTACAAATATAGTAAATATTTTTCATTTTGCACCCTTACGGGTATAAATCCACATTTAATCATCCCTATTATACCCGATAGGTGGCACATGGTACTCCTTTTCATCCGGCAGCAAGGTAATGGGCCGGAGCGAAATGCCAACCTCATGCCCCAAGGGGTTTTCCCCGAGGAGAAGCCTCCGCAGATGGAGATGCTCCCCGGGAAAAAGGTTGTCGTATTCGCTCCGGCCCGCTTTGGAAGATGCTACCGATGAAAAGGAGAAAAACTATGAATGGTGGCATCGTGAGGGGTCTGCCCCTCCTTGTCTACTGAAATTCGTTGCGATAACCCTCCTCCAACATCCGTTCGACATCCGAGGAGCGGTAGAGGATCTTGCCGCCCAGCTTGATGTAGGGAATCCGTCCCTGATTGCGGTAATCCTGCAAACTCCGGCGGCTGATCTTCAGCCGCTGCGAAAGTTCCTCGTCCGTATAGAAACTCTCGCCATCCAACGAGGATTTGCGTTTCGAGAATAGCGTCTCCAGCGCCTTGGAGAGACGCTCCAGCGCCTGGAAGTACGAGCGGATCCGCTCGTCATGCTCCGTAATCAATTCATTGCCCATTTTCCGCCTGTTTGATGCGAGATCCGGCCCGACACCACTACGAGTGTCGCAATCCCAACCCCGCCGTTTATACTCCGTTTCTGCGCTTCTGCTCGTGCTTGCGCCGCGCCTCCAGCACCGCAAGGAATGACCGTACATCTTCTGCCCGGTAGTAGATCTTGTGGTTGATCTGCGTGTAGGAGAGCGACCCGTTGCCGCGAAGGGTCTGCAACGTCCGTTTGGAGATATTCAGCAGCTGGCAGACCTGCTGGTTGTCCAGCCACGGCTCCGGTTCGCCGATGCGATGCGCATGGCAGAGCGCGTCCATCCGACGGGCAAACTCCTCGAACCGAGCAAGCATCCGCTCAAAGGTTCGGGATTCCACATTGACTATTCCCATGGCAGAGTCGTTTTAAGATCCCGGGAAAGAGCCTGAAATCGACTGCGGCACCAGGACGTAATTTCGTCATCAAAGGTTGCGAAGTGGTGTTCCAGCACACGATCCAGATAGCTGTACATCGAGATTCTGTCGTTGTCGAGGAGTCGCACGATTCGCTGAATACGTTGGTGAAACGCTGGACGGACATAAATGGCCTTGCCGTGGAGAGCCGTGGTCTTGACCGGCTGCAGGAAAAGGCGCTCGTAGTTGGAGACTTTTCTCGATAAAGTCCCGGAGTCGAGGGCCGCCGTTCGGTCGTCGCCCCGAAGTTCATTCTTTTGTTCTTGCATAATAGTTTGCTTTTAAGGTTTCGGGAGCGAATATAGGGGCAAGGAAGGCGTTTTCTCCACCGTCTGCACTCTATGGCAGTGGTTGGCGTCGCTGTGGCACAGGTTGGCGTCGGTGGCGGGGGGGGGTAGGGTGCAAAGCCGCCGAAACAGAAGCGTCCGATCTTTCAGACGAAAGGCTATAGAGGTCAAGAGAACATGGGTCCAGGAGATCAAGAAGCCATGTGCTCAAGACGTCTTGAAGTCCGGACATCAGGAAATCCGAAGGTCATGAGTTCGAGACCTCTGGCGTTCACGAGTTCAAGAACTCATGATTTCGGGACATCAGGTATTCATGACTTTTGGAGGTCAAGACTTCAATCCGTATTGATTTCTTGATATCACTATTTCATGATGGATAGCGTTCAAGATTTATTCAATCTGTTTCAGCTCAATTTTGTTCCCGAAGTCGGCTTCGGGAACGGATGGTTCGCCTCTTCAGATTGGTCTGCGAACAAACGGGAACGAGACGTGATATTCGACCCGTTTTTGAGTCCCGGAACATTGTATGTTCTGGACTCAGCAAGCTGTGTTTTCCGTTACGCGAAATATTTTCGGTAACGCAAAACCGCTTGCCCGCAAGGGGAGGGGTAAACTCCTCCGAAGTCGTCGTTTTTTACCGGGGTCACGGTGGCCCGACCCAAAATTTTAGCCGTTGAGGGTTTTTCGAACGCCCTTCGCAAAAACAACGCATATCTTGAAGGAAAAATTGCCATTTCAAAGAGGAAAAAGAACCGATTGCCCCAATTATTTTCGGAGGTTGAGACCGCAAAATCCCAGACAGTATTCGTGAAATCGGGCGTGTTTTTGAAGGCTTAATTCACCAAATCAGTAGCCTTAATACGCTATCTCACGCCATAAAAAGGAGGTTAAAGCAAAGGAACATGTCCTCTTCCCGCGTTCAATTCTGCAGCATTTCGGTCATTCAGATCCTGGCTCAGAAGAAACTTTAGCGCTATTTCCGCGGGAAAAGTACTTGCAATGTGCTATAAACTGGAGTTCGTATGCGAGAGTTGGGCGCCATCGGCGAGAAAATCATTGCTTGTAATAATGTAATAAGAAGTCTGATAATGCTGGCAGATGAAAATCTTGAAACAAAGTTGGAAAAATCTTTTTATCCAGCCAAATTGATTAACTTTGTATAATAACACTGCATATTCATGAAATTGAATAAGATTAAAGAGGTGCTTGAAGAGCGCGGCATTTCTCAAATGTGGCTTTCCAAACGTCTGGGCAAAAGTTATGGCATGGTCAACGCCTATGTCTGCAACAGAACCCAACCAAGTTTGGACGTTCTGCTACAGATTGCAGCCATCCTGCAGGTCGATTTGAAAGATTTAATAACCGACAAAGACGAGCGCGAATAAACGATATGGATAGTCAATTCATAACCAATAAAGAGAACGCACTCTCGGACATCATCAACGCGATTCTACCCAAGTGCGATCATGCCTACTTCTTGGTCGGATATTTTTATTTCTCCGGCTTTGCCGAATTATGCGAACAGTTGAAGGATATCAAGTTGAGAATTCTTGTAGGGCTGGAGGTGGAACGAAATATCATCAATGGCATAAAGGAGGTAGAAAATTTTGTCAGTGAAAAGAAGTCACGAGGACAAATCCGAGAAGAATTTTACAACAACTTCGTTGATATATATAACAATACGGACTTCTTCGATTCGGAAGAGCAGATAGCAAAATTCAAGCTCTTTTTGGACAAGTTAGACAACGGAACGCTGGAGATCAAGAAAACCGCAGAGCCCAATCATGCCAAAATGTATCTGTTCCAGAACATGGAGTCCGAAACCATCATGGGTACCTTCCCTGGCACCATGATTACCGGCTCCAGCAATTTATCCGTAACAGGCTTGCGGAATCGTCTGGAACTGAATGTTATCTTACGCAACAAAACGGATTATGAAGCCGGGAAGGCCGTGTTCGACGAGTTATGGAATACAGCCATATCGGTTGTGGATGGCGATACGATTGATACATTCAAAGATCGTGTTATCAAACACATCTGGTTTGAAAAACTATACGCACCGTACAAAATGTTTATTCGGGTTCTGCACGAATACTTCAACATCCCGACAGATGAAAATATGCTGACCCCGGCGGATATTACAGAAGGCACCTATTTGAATCTGAAATATCAAACCGATGCGGTACAACTGGCACTGAACTCGATCAAAAATCACGAGGGAGTCATTATCTCCGACGTCGTAGGACTCGGGAAAAGCGTTATTGCATCTACCATAGCCCGTAATTTACGATTGCGTACAATCATCGTCTGCCCGCCACACCTGAAACAACAATGGGAGGAGTATAAGGATCAGTTCGGTTTTACCGCCTCCGTTTTCAGTTCGGGAAAGATTGAAGAGGCTTTGAAGCATTATCAGATGATTGCCAAACCGGATGAAAAATTTCTGATTATCGTGGACGAAGCCCACAAGTACAAGAATGAGTATATCCTCGATTACAGTATACTGCATAACCTCTGTATGGGTAACAAGGTCATGCTACTGACTGCTACGCCGTTCAACAATCGCCCCGAGGATATCTACTCCATGCTGAAACTTTTCCAGATTCCGAGCAAATCTACTCTTAAGACCGTAGAGAATCTGGGCACGGCATTCAAGGAGCTGATTGCGAGATATAAGGAGCTGTCCGATTCGCAACGCAAAAAGAAGTTGTCTCAGGCCGAGATCAAAGCAGAGGCCGAGGCAATAGCCAAAAGCATACGCTCAATCATATCGCCGCTGGTGGTTCGCCGTTCGCGGTTGGACCTGGAGGACATTCCGGAATATCGGGAAGATCTGAAACGACAGCATATCTATCCAACCATCCCGGAAGCACCCATCGAACTGGGGTACAACCTGAACGAGGTCAAGGATCTCTACTTGCGGACACTCGACCTGATCTCACCTTCGGACGAGGACAAAGAGAAGCACAAAGCGGATCCTGCATTCCGGTATTTCAAGGCCTCTCGATACAAACCGACTGAATACATTGTTCCCGACGAGAAATTGCGGAAGGAACTCGATAAGGAGCTCAATGAAAAGATGGGAACCGGACTGTATATGCTGGCCGGACGACAGGGAGTCGTATCCGATTTCATGCGTCGGTTATTGGTACGTCGATTCGAAAGCTCGGTCGCCGCATTCCGGGGATCTCTGAAGATGATGATTGAATCATTTGAGCGCATCCAGGCCTGGATTGAGAAGCGCGACAAGGTGCCGGTATACAAAAGAGGCATCCTGCCCGATGTAGAAGATTTTTATGAGACCTCGGACGATGATTTGACCGAGGAGATAACCGCCATGTTTGAAAAATACCAGGAACGAGGATTTTTCGAAATCGACATGAAGTACATTCAACGCGAAAAGTTCATGGCGGACATTCAATCGGACCTGCAGTTGCTGAAAGACATTCGAACCGAATGGTTTGGTGAGAAGCCTCAAATCCGATTCGACTATAAACTGGATGCGTTCCGCAAGTTGCTGAAGAAACTGCGCACGGAGGATCCGAAGCGTAAAATCATCGTCTTCACCGAGTTTGCCGATACGGCCAATTACCTGGGTACGGCATTGGAGAATGACAATCTGGGTGTTTTCAAGTACACCTCCAAAGAGGCCTCCTCGACCAACAAGGAGACAATCCGTGCCAACTTTGACGCCGGATTGAAACCTCAATACCAGCGGGATGACTACCAGATTCTGATTGCTACGGACGCCATATCCGAGGGGTACAATCTTCATCGGGCCGGGACGATTATCAATTATGATATTCCCTACAATCCCACCCGCGTGATTCAGCGTATTGGGCGTATCAACCGAATCAACAAGAAGATGTTCGACAAGTTGTATATCTACAACTACTTCCCGACGGACATCGGAGAGGCTGAAACGCGAACCAAACAGATTTCTACCCTCAAGATGGCGATGATTCACGCCATCATGGGCGAGGATACGAAAGCATTGACGAGCGATGAGCAACTACACGCCTATTTCAAGGAACGATACCAGGCCGAACTGGCCAAAAGCGAAGAGCGCTCCTGGGATACCCGATACCGGAATCTGCTGAACGAGCTGAAAGGAACGGAGGTTTATGCCGAGGCGCTGCAAATTCCGCATCGGGCTCGTATCGGACGTTCCGTCGAGAAGCCGAAATCGGGAGTTCTGCTCTTCGGCAAGAAGGGAAACGACTTTGTCTTCAAGATGGGGAGCGACACGGTCTGTGAACCAATCATGTTGACCTCTGAGGAGGCACTCAATCTGTTTGAGGCTACGCTTGAGGAGGCCCCGGTCGCCGTAAACGACCAGTTTGACAAAATCTATCAGCACGTCAAGAAACACCTCTTCCGGAATGGGACAACCGACGAAAAAGAGAAGTTGCGTCTCGAAGCCGTCGACAAACTGAAATTCTGGAAGAAGGGAAAAGTCCTGCCACAGGACTATCTGGAGGATTTGCTGCGAATCATCCAAAACGACGGTCTGACCGGCGAGGAGATTCGTTTCATCAACAAGTTGACCCCCAAAAACGTCAACCACCTGCTGGAACGAATCCCCGAAGAGTACCTCAATCGGGTGGTAAGCAAAATGAACAAAGTGGAAGAGGGCGACGAAACGCTGATTCTCGCCGAACAATTTAAGGTGGGTTCTATCAATTCCATTTTTTATTTCTTGCATAAGGCAGCAGAACC
>OLGB01003353.1_pt1 | contig 15143 bp, 13 predicted proteins | sample 1605691 | NCBI WGS metagenome assembly OLGB01 (sample SAMEA3888925, study PRJEB22519) | human gut metagenome | biome: human gut; feature: human-associated habitat; material: faeces | place: Denmark | collected 2010 | reverse complement strand
CTGGACCGGGTCACCCGGTCGGTGAAGTCCGCTCTGGACCTGGATACCGACGGCTACACCGATTTCAGAGGCAATTACGAAGTGGGAGAACTGGCCCCGCTCTGGAACCTCTACTGGAGCGGAGACGCCGGGTCCCTGTCGGTCAGCGCCCTGACTGACGGAACGATCACCGACTACTATGTGACGAACAGCGAACCATCCTCTGGTCCGGACCAGGGCGTTCCAGGCTTCCCCAAGGGGGACGCCGACCAGGCGTCCGCCGCGGCCAACGCCTTTTTGAAACGGGCACTGGGGGCGGGTGAGTCCGTGGAGCTGAAGGAGCCCTCCGGGATGGACAGCCTGGACAGCACCACCTACCGCTTCTCCGGCACCATTTTGTTAAACGGCCTGCCCTCGCCTCTGACCTGCTCCGTCACAGTCCGGGCGGCGGACAATGTGGTCACCCGCTTCCGCCGGGATGTGCCGGAGACCGCCTTCCTGGGAACCATCCCCTCTGCCGACGCCAGCGTCACCCGGGCGGCTGCGGAACAGGCTCTTCGCTCGGAGCAGTCCCTGCGGCTGGAGTACATCCTGCCGGATGAGGACAGCACCACCGCCGTGCTGTGCTACCTGCCTGACAGCGTCCACACCTTCTATGTGGATGCCAAGACCGGGAAGCTGGTAGACCTGACTGCTCTGGAGCAGGATATGTACAAATCCGGTGCCGGCGCCGCGGCGGGAGATACCGCTGCTGAGACGGAGGCCGCGGAGAACGGCCTGTCCCAGGCCGAGCAGGAGGGCATCCGGCAGCTGGAGGGCGTCCAGTCCTCCGAGGCGCTGGACAAAGCCCTGCGGGCCGTACCGGAATACGGCCTGAGCCGCTATGCCCTGGCCTCTGCCCGTTACTCCGTGGGACAGACAGCGGAGGACGGCGAGGCCCCGGTGACCTGCGTTCTCCGGTACAGCCGGACCAGCGGGGAGGACGTACTGGCCCGCACCTTCACCGTGGACGCCCGGACCGGCCAGGTCCAGACCCTCTATTCCTCCATGCCCTGGGACAGTGAGCAGAAGGCCGCCGTCAGCCAGACGAAGGCCCAGTCCGCGGCGGAGGCGTTTTTAAAGGCCTATTACGGTGACCGCTATACCCACCTGGACCTCTATGAGATGCCCGGCGAAGAGGCCGTGCCCATGGACAGCGGGGCGAGCGTCTCCAGCTACACCTTCCGCTTTGCCCGGAAGGAAAACGGCTACTTCTTCCCGGAGCAGTATTACATCGTCCGCATCGACGCCTCCGACGGTTCGGTGTGCGGCTTCAGCTTCCAGTATGACGAGGCCGTCTCCTTCGACACGCCCGAGGGCGTGCTCTCCGCCCAGGCGGCCATGGACACCTGGATGGACACCTATGAGGTGACCCTGGGCTATCTGCTGGTGCCCCAGAAGCTGACGGGGTCCGATGAGGTGACCCGGCGGCTCCAGCAGATGGGCCTGACCTCCTATTACTACCTGAAGCTGGGATACAGCCTGGAGCGGGAGGAGACCTGCCGGGGCATCGACGCCAAGAGCGGCCAGGTGGTCCTGTACAGCTGGCAGAGCGACGACGGGGACCTCACGTACGGCGATCTTGTGGGCAGCTGGGCGCAAAGCGACATCCAGCGCCTGGCCCGTTACGGTGTGGGCTATCTGGGCGACGCGTTCCAGCCCGGCAAGGCCCTGACCCAGTGGGATCTGGTGTGCCTTCTGTACAGCCTGGACCGGATGGCCCTGGACCCCGCCCAGGCCACGGAGCAGGAGCGGGGCGAGGCCTATGCCGCCGCTTATGCCCGGGGTACGCTGACCCGGTCAGAGCGCAATGACAGCGCGGTCCTCACTCGGAGCCAGCTGGTGCGCTGCCTGCTGGACAGCGCCGGATACGGCGCCGTTGCCCAGCTCAAGGGCATCTTCACCTGCGCCTACCCGGACCGGTCCTCCATCCCGGCGGACGAGCTGGGCTATGCGGCCCTGGCCCAGGGGCTGGAACTGGTGCAGGGCCGCTACAACGGCCGGGGCACCGCCACCCGGGCCCAGGCGGCGGTCATGCTCTGCCGCCTGATGGACCGGTAAACCGGCGTGCTGCCTGGCGGCCGAGCTGAAAAAGAGAAGACGGGAGTGCCGGATGCCCGGCGCGCCCTGGCCCGGGCAGTGAGCGCCTGCGGATCAAGCGGCATTGATGAGACCTGCAAAACAGTGCCGCAGAAAGCCCGTGTCCCTTTGGGGCACGGGCTTTCTGCGCGGCTGACGCAGGGACGGAGCACAAGGCTTTTTTACTTGTGCTTGCCGGAGAAATGTGATAAAATAAAAACGGTTTTATTAAATTGTCTTTATTTGAGAGGGGGGATTGCCATGCCGAAGGTCGCATACTCAGAGGAAGAGCGGGAGAAGATCCGCGCCGCCCTGATCTCTGTCGGACTGTCGCTGATGGCCGTACAGGGAATCCGCCACACCACGGTGGAGCAGATCTACAAAAAGGTAGGAATTTCCCGCACCTTTTTCTATACCTTCTTTCCCGCTAAGGAGGACCTGATCGTGGAGGCCCTGTACCTCCAGCAGCCCAAGATCCTGTCCTATGCCCGCCGGTTGATGGAGGACCCTTCCCTGAGCTGGCGGGAGGGGGTCCGCCGCTTTTTTGAGGCTTGCTGCGACGGAGAGCGCAACGGCATCGCTGTGCTGACCGTGGAGGAGCAGCAGCGTATTTTCCGCCGCCTGTCGCCGGAGAGCTATCGGATCTTCCGGGAAAAACAATTTCAGCTCTTTGGGGAGATCCTGCGGTGTTTTGGTATCTGCGCCGATAAAAAGCGGATCCAGCTGCTCACCAATCTGAGCCTGTCCGTTATGGTGATCCGCCGGGCGGTGCCGGATACGCTGCCTCTGCTGGTGCCGGAGGCTGCCGACGAGACCGCCGCCATCCAGATTGAGGGCATCGTGGACTATCTGGAGCGGGTCCGGAAGCAGGATCCCTTGTGACGGTGGAGCACTGTTCCGCCCGTGCCCTTGGGCCGGGCGGATACTGTACCCCAAAATAAAGATAAAATGTTTATATTATCTTTAAAAATGGAATGATGCCGCCGGGCAGCGTCTGCCGCCCGGCCGGATCAGAATAAAAATAAGCAGGAGGAACTACCATGGGATTGTTCGGAAAACTGTTCAAGGGGCCTGAGGTGGATCAGGAGAAAAGCAGCGCCAACGCCAAAAGGATGCGGGTGCTGTTTGACCAGGTGGTGGAAAACGGCGGCGATTACAAGCTGATCTTCGGCTACACCGAGGACGTGGGCTGGTTCAACTACGGCTTCGTCCACGGCAGCAAAACCAAGATCGGCAATCTGATCGTGGGCTGGAACGAGGCCAGCGAGACCATCGTGGTGGTCCCCACAGTACCCGATCTCTCCGGCTGCGGCGATCCCACCTACTACCGCCGCTCCGAGATCCTCAAGGCCTACCGCAACAAATATCCAACAGACGCCTTTATCATCTATCCGGACCGGAAGGGATACATCGGCATCAACGCCTACGACTGGCTGGACGATGAGAAGCTGTATGTCTATGTATCCCAGGAGGCAGAGCTGGCGGCCTTTACCGATTTCTTCATGAATCGGTTTGCCAAGAAGTGAGGCGGAGATGTCCCTGGGAGCGATCCTGGCATTTTTGGCGGTCCTGGTGGTCGTTTTTCTGTGGGGGAACCTGTGGTTCCATCTGGTGGAGGGACTGCTGGGCAGGCTCCGCCGCCTGCTTCCCGACCGGCGGCCGCCCTCCGGCTGGCACCCGTATCCGACAGAGGAGGTCCCGGAGGAGCGGCGGGCGGATGACGGACCGTGAGGCCCTGCCGGAAAAGGCGCGGGAAAAGGCCTGTGTTCTTGTGGAACACAGGCCTTTTTGTCTGTCTCTCCGGGATCGGGGAGCGCCGCACTCAGGCGGTTTCAGCCGCAGCGCCCGCCTGGGCGGCCACCGGCACGGCCTCCGCCGTCTGTCCGGTGCCTTGGCCGGGAGTCTGTTCCGGCGTCTGGACCACCGGAGGACGAAAGCTGCCGTCCAGCTTGCTTTGGACCCGGGCGGCCTCCTTGCTGTCCGCTTCATAGGGAGTGGGCTGGTAGTCGTTGCGGTCGGAGCGGCTGCTGACCCGGCAGGGCACGGTGGTCACGCCCGTCACTTCCGCTGTGCCGTCCTCCCGCAGCTGCACGGCAATCTGGACTACGGCAGTGTCCTTGTCGGAGGGGTTGCGGTTGCCGCCGAAGCAGAAGTTCCCCATGCTGTACAGGATGACACTCTCGCCCCACCGCTCCATGGGCTGGAGCACGTGGGGATGGCTGTTGTAGACGATGTGGGCGCCGCACTCGGCGGCGTAGCGGCAGATCTCCTTCTGCCAGGCGGTGGGGGAGTAGGAGCCCTCGGTGCCCATGTGGAAGGCGGCGATGATGATCTGGGCCCCCTGGGCCCGCAGGTCCTCGACAGCCTGCCGGACCTCCGCCTTCCCGATATGATAGGCGGTGTAGACGCCGATGGTCAGCCCCCGGTCCGTGGTGTAGAGAAAGGTCTCCTTGTCGCCTCCGGCGGCGATGCCCAGGTCTGAGAGCACCTGCCGCGTGTCGGCCAGGCCGGTCTTTCCATAATCCCCGCTGTGGTTGTTGGCCAGCGTCACCGCGTCGATGCCGCCCTCCAGGAGGATCTGTCCGTAGGCGGGCGGTCCCCGAAAGCGGTACTCCTTTTCCACGGGAACGTTGTAGTCCGTCAGGGCCCCTTCCAGATTGACGAAGGTGAAGTCGTCCCGGATAAACAGATCCCGCACACCGGCAAAGGGGTAGGCGTAGTCAGTGCCCACCACCGCCGGAAAGGTGCCGCTTTTTCCCCAGCTGGTATGCTCCACGCCAAGGGTGCAGTCCCCGGCAAAGCTCAGGAGAAATGTATCGTCATCCGGGGCCTCTGCGGGGAGCTCTTCAGAGAGTTCCTGGGTGGGCGGAGACTGCTCCGGGAGGGCGTTCGTATCGCTGCCGGAGGAGTCCGGCGCTCCGGACGGGACCATGCGCTGCCAGCACAGCGCGCCGCCGGTCAGCAGGGCGGCACACAGCACGAGAAGCCCCAGAACGCGGGGCGCCCTGCGGCGCTTTTGGGCGCAAAGCCGCTTTCCGCCCCGGGACTTTGCCAGGCGCTTGCCGCCGCCGCTGTACAGGCTCATGGGATCCCTCCTTGCGTGGATGCTCACTTTTTGCCATTGTAACGCCATACAGGCAGAAGTCAACAACAATATAGTGACAAATTCGACAAAACCGGCTGTTTTTTGGCCTTTGGCGGAAATTTCAATGGAAGAGCGTGGGCCGGGCTGCTGCAGAGCGGCCGCAAGAGGAACCGCCGCAGACGTTGGAGCGTCTGCGGCGGCCTGATAAGCGCAAAGACAGTATCGTTTCCGGACTGGAGAATCGCGGCGTTTATCCCACTTTTTCCACGGCGATGGCGACGGGGGAGGGATTTTCGCTGTCCAGCGTGCCGGTGTAGGTGATGTTTACACTGTCGCCCTCTTCCAGACTGGCCTTGTCAACATCCTCACCAATGTCAAAGATATGGTATTCTGCATTGTCATCCAACAGAACCAGATAGTCGTCCAGCCGGTTGATAACGCCGCTGATGGTCTGCGTGTCCTCTGCGCTGTCCTCAACAGGTGCTTCGGTGGTATCCTGCTGCTTGCCCGCATCCTTCTGGCCGCAGGCCGTCAGCATGGACAGAGCACAGGTAAGCGTCAGTATGAAGATCAGAAACTTTTTCATGATGGATCGTCCTTTCCTGCTTGTTTGCCAGCAGGATCTTCCCAATGGACCAGGCGTTTTCCTCTCTCCCTGCCGTTGCGGGATCTTTGCTGTTTCCTCCTCCTTACCCGGCAGTGCCCCGATTGTATCAGCCATCAGGCCTGCAAAAAACTACAATCCGGAAACAAATATTTTCGGAAAATGACAAAACATTTTTACAAAAGGGAGGAGAGGGCGCTTGCCGGAAAACAAAAAAGACGTGGTCACAAAGCAAGCTTTGCGACCACGTGGTACGCCCTGAGGGATTCGAACCCCCGGCCTTCTGGTCCGTAGCCAGACGCTCTATCCAGCTGAGCTAAGGGCGCGTGTCTCACAGACAGCTTAATTATACTAGCACACTACTTTTGAAAATGCAAGAGTTTTTTTGCATTTTTTTTGGCTTTTTTTCAAACCCTTGTCAATGATGCGGCTTTGTGCTAAAGTACAGATTGTATCGATACAGGAAAGCGGTGGGTTTATGGAAAACAACACCTTTAAGAGCGTTGCCTTTGGCGGGTTTGACAAGCAGGACGTCATCCGCTACATTGAACAGTCCTCCCGGGAGGCTGCGGAGCTCCAGGAGCGGCTCCAGCAGGAACTCGACGGCCTGCGTGCCAAGGTTCAGGCATTGGAGACCCAGGCTGCGGATCAGGAGCGCCGGGCGGGGGAGGCGGAGGACCGCTGCCGTGAGCTGGAGCGGCGTCTGAATCGGGAGCAGAGCGCCCGGCAGGCATTGGAGCAGGAACGGGACCGCCTCCAGACCCTGGCCGACGAGGCCCAGCGCCTGCGGCCGGAGGCTCAGGCATACGCTCAGTTCCGGGACCGGGTTGGAGATATCGAGTGTGAGGCCCACCAGCGTGCAGCCGCTTTGGAAAGTGCCACTCTGACCAAGCTGCGGCAGGCGTCTGGTACTTTCCAGACACAGTACCAGACGGCCATGGGCGTGTTTGAGACCGCGGCCGCCCACGTCAATGCCGAGCTGCGTAAAATTGAGGTGACGCTCTCCCAGCTGCCCCGGGCCATGGATCGGACCGGCTTGGAGCTCAAGGAACTGGAGCAGATGCTTGAGCCAGTGTCCACCGGGAACAAGTGAATGAGAATAAGGCAGCGGGGCCGGGTGAACCACCTGGCCCCGCTGTGCTTTTTTCTCCGAAAAATGAAAAAAAGTAAGGTAAAACAAAAAATTTTGGCCTTCGCTGCATAGGGGTGGACAAGCCTGTTAAAAATAAAACAAAAAGGAAACTTTTGATAGTATCGCACACGTTTGCATTAATTTACGCACACGTTTGCGTTCAATCGACAAAAAATCTTACCCGATCTTTGTGCAAAAAGAAGAAACCGGGTCCATCCGGCAAAATTTCCTTGCAAAGGAAGGGAGCCTGCCCTATACTGAATTCAATTAATTAAATCTTAACAGTGGGTCAGTGCGCCGCAGGGGCGAGGAGAAGCGCGGCGCAGCCGGCCGCAGGCGGCCGGCACAAGCGTATACCAATGGCAGAAGATCCGCCCGGAACCCCCTATCTTTATTTACGGAGAGAAGGTGAAAATGGATGTCCCTGGAAGTCATTGAGAATGTCACACAGGTGGAGACCGAGACCCGGGAGCGCAAGTCTGCCGCGGAAGCGGAGGCGAAAAAGATCATTGCCGACGCGGAGCGGGAGGGGCTTGCGCTCTTGCAGCAGGTGCGCGCCAAGGCCGCTGAGACCGGCGGCGCCCAGCTCAAGCAGGCGGAGGCGAGAGCAGCGGAGCGTTCCGCCAAAATCGCCGCCGATGCAGAGGCGGAGGCGGCCGTGCTGCGGACGGAGGCCGGCAAGCATCTGGAGGAGGCAGCCGAGTATATTGTCGGAAGGGTTGTGAATCACTGAGATGGCCATTGTAAAAATGAAAAAGCTCCGGGTCATCGCCATGGCCGACCGACGGGAGGAACTGCTCCGGGAGCTGCTGCGGCTGGGGTGCCTGGAGATCAGCGAGCCGGATGAAAAGCTGTCCGACCCGGCCTGGTCCGCTCTGATGCAGCGGGAAAGCTCCGGCCTCTCTGCCACCAAGGTGGAGATCGGAGACGTGAACACCGCCCTGGCGGCCATCAAGCGCTATGCCCAGCTGAAGGAGGGCGTGTTCATCAAGCGCCACCCCATCTCCGAAAAGGAGTTTTTGGGCAGCGGCACGGTGGAGCAGGCCCAGGCGGTCAGTCGGGAAGTGGGGCGGCAGCTCCAGACGCTGACCCGCCTCCAGGGCGAGGAGAGCCGTCTGCTGTCCCGGCAGGCGGGACTGGAGCCCTGGCGGAAGATGGATCTGCCCCTGGAGATCCAGGGCACCGAGCACGCCGTGTTCCGCCTGATGGTCTGCCCCGGCTCCACGGATATGACCGCCGTGCAGACGGCTCTGGCGGACACCGCCGCCCAGATGCTGGAGATCAGCGCCGACAAGCAGCAGCGCTACTGCCTGCTGATCTGCCATAAGGCGGAGGAGGAGCAGGCGCTGGAGCAGCTGCGGCCCTTCGGGTTCAGTGCCACCGCCTTCCAGGGCCTCACCGGCACGCCGGAGGAGAACCTGCGGCAGCTGGATGGCGAGATCGCGGAGAACCGGAAGCAGCAGGAGGCGGCCACCGCCGCCATCGTGGCCCAGGCCGGCGCCCGGGACGCCCTGCGGGTCTATGTGGACCGGCTGGCGGCCGAGGCGGCCAAGGACCAGAACAGCGAGCGGCTGCTGACCGACGGAACCATCCTCTTCTTCGAGGGCTGGGCCCCGGCGGAAAAGCTCAGCCAGGTGGGCGCCCTGCTGGACAAGCTGGGCTGCGCCTGGGAGGCGTCGGACCCCACGGAGGACGAGATCTCCAAGGTGCCGGTGCAGCTGAAAAACAACGCGCTGACCCGGCCGCTGAACATGGTGACGGAGATGTACTCGCTCCCCGCCTATGACAATGTGGACCCCAACCCGCTGATGGCGCCGTTCTTCATTCTGTTCTACGGCATCATGATGGCGGATATGGGCTACGGATTGCTGATGATCCTGGCCTCGGTGCTGGTGACGAAGAAATATCACCCCAAGGGCACCATGGGCCACCTGTTCTCCCTGATGGGCCTGTGCGGCGTCAGCACCTTCATCATGGGTGCTGTCACCGGCGGCTTCTTCGGAGACTTCCTGACCCAGGTGGTGCTGCTGACCACCGGCAAGGACTTCGCCCTGCCGGCCCTGTTCACCCCGCTGAACGACACGCTGATGATCCTGGTGGGCGCCATGTGTCTGGGTTTCGTCCAGATCGTCACGGGCATGGTGATCAGCATGGTCCAGAAGTTCAAAAAGGGACAGGTCGTGGACGCCGTGTGGGAGGAGATCACCTGGTTCGTGGTCTTTGCCGGCGGCGGACTCCTGGCCCTGGGCGTGCCCCCCATCCTGCTGTATGTGGGCCTCGCCATGGTGGTGCTGGGTCCCATCGTCACCGGCAAGGGCCTGGGGAAGATCACCGGCATCTTCGGCTCCCTGTACAACCACATCACCGGGTACTTTGGCGACATCCTGTCCTATTCCCGTCTGATGGCTCTGATGCTGGCCGGCAGCGTCATCGCCCAGGTGTTCAACACCCTGGGCGCCATCCCCGGCAACATCGTCGTCTTTATCATCATCTCCATGGCGGGCAACGCCCTGAACTTCGCCCTGAACCTGCTGGGCTGCTATGTCCACGATCTGCGCCTGCAGTGCCTGGAGTATTTCGGTAAGTTCTACGAGGACGGCGGCAAGCCGTTCCGGCCCCTGGCGATCAACACAAAATTTGTCGATATTCAAAACGACTGAGGAGGAAAAATATTATGAGCGGTTTCTTTGATGCATTCGGCGGTCTGGCTCTGGCGCTGCTGGGCGCCGGTCTCGCGGCGGCTCTGTCCGGCGTTGGCTCTGCAAAGGGTACCGGCATTGCCGGTGAAGCCGGCACGGGCCTTCTGTGCCAGGACCCCTCCAAGTTCGGCAAGGTCATGATCCTGCAGGTCATCCCCGGCACTCAGGGCCTGTACGGCCTGGTGGTGTGGTTCTTCGCCATTTTCCGCATGGGGCTGCTGGGCGGCGACGGCCTGCCTGATCTGACCGTGCAGCAGGGCCTGCAGTACTTCGTGGCGTGCCTGCCCATGGCGTTGGGCGGCCTGCTCTCCGCCATTGCCCAGGGCCGCGTGGCCGCCGGCTCCATCAACATCCTGGCCAAGAAGCCCGACGACTGGTCCAAGGGCATGGTGCTGTGCATCACCGTGGAGTTCTACGCCATCCTGTCTCTGCTGGCTTCCATGCTGATGATCATCAATATCAGCAAGTAAGCGCCGGAAGAAAGGCGAATTGCTTATGAACGGAATCGAAAAAATCACGGCGCGGATCAACGCGGACGCCCAGGCGGAGATCGACCGGACCCTCGCCCAGGCAAGGGAGGAGGCCGCCCGCATCACCGAGCGGTACAAGACCCAGGCGGACGCTGAGGCCGCCGCCTTGGCTGCCCGCAGTGAAAAAGCTGCCGCGGAGCGGGAAGAGCGTCTGGTCAGCGTGGCCCAGATGGAAGCCCGGAAGGTGGGGCTGGCCGCCAAGCAGGAAATGGTGGAGAAGGTCTATGAGCGGGCCCTGGAGAAGCTGCGGACCATGCCCCAGGAGCAGTACACAGCCGTTCTGGCAGCGCTGCTGGTCCAGGCCTCCGCCACCGGCACCGAGGAGGCCATCTTCTCTCCGGAGGACAGGGACAAGGCCGGCAAGGCCGCCGTGGCCAAGGCCAACGAGCAGCTGCCCAAGGGCGGCCTGACCGTCTCCCAGGAGACCCGGAACATTGCCGGCGGCTTTATTCTCAAGGACAACAACGTGGAGGTCAACTGCACCTTCGATACCCTGGTGCGCCTGCAGAAGGCGGAGACCGCGGGAGCGGTGGCAAAGAAGCTGTTCCCGGACACCTGACAAGGAGGAAGTGTCTTGGCGAAAAAAATCAAGGACACCGATTACCTGGTGATCTCCGCCCGCGTCAAGGCCATGGAGACCGGGCTGCTGACCCGGGAGCGGATGGAACAGATCCTGGAGGCCAAAACCGACGAGGAGGCCGCCAAGATCCTCCAGGAGTGCGGCTACGGTGAGCTGGACGCCGCCGATCCCGAGGCCATGGACGCGGCGCTCTCCGCCGCCCGGGAGGGCACTCTCTCCGATGTCATGGACGGGGCGCCGGAGCCCAGGTATATCGAGCTGTTCAAACTGAAATACGACTATCACAATGTCAAGGCCCTGCTGAAGGCCGAGGCCATGGGCACCAGCGCCGACCGGATGCTGATGGACATGGGCCGGGTGAGCACGGCGGTGCTGAAGGAGGCGGTCCGCTCCGGTGAACTGGACAGCCTGCCTCCCATGCTGGCCTCGGCGGTGGCGGAGGCCCGGGAGATCCTGGACACCACCCGTGACCCCCAGCTCAGCGACATCGCTCTGGACCGCTGGACCTACGCTGACATGGAGGCCCTGGCGGAGGAGGTCAACAGTTACTTCCTCCGGGGCTATGTGGCCGTTCAGATCGACGCCGCCAACCTCCGCGCCTTGGTGCGGACGGTCCGCATGGGCAAGAGTCCGGAGTTCCTCCGGGGCGTGCTCATGGAGGGCGGCGAGGTGGCGACCGACGCCATCCTGGCCCTCCGCGCCAACCACGGCAGCGGCATGGGCGAGGTCTACGGTCCCACCCGGTTCGCCGCCGCGGCGGAGGCCGGGGCCGAGGTCCTGCGGGGCGGTCCCCTAACGGAATTTGAAAAGCTGTGCGACGACGCGGTGGGCGACTATCTCGCCGGCGCCCAGTACGTGCCCTTCGGCGAGGCGCCGCTGGTCGGCTACCTGGCCGCCCGGGAGACGGAGTACACCAACCTGCGGATCCTCCTGATGGGGCGCGGCGCGGGGCTCCCGGCGGACGTGATCCGCTCCCGGCTCCGGGCCAGCTATGTGTAAGGCGGGGTGAGAAGTATGGCGACAACGTATCAGATCGCGGCCGTGGGAGACTGGGAGTCCGTCATGGGCTTCCGCGCCCTGGGGCTGGACACCTACCCCGTCACCTCCGTGGAGGAGGCCCGGGAGCAGATCCGGGAGCTGGCCAAGACCAACTGCGCGGTGATCTACCTGACGGAGCAGCTGGCCAAGGACATGGAGGACGTGCTCTCCCACTACAAGGATGAGATCCGCCCCGCCATCATCCTGATCCCCGGCCGGGAGGGCTCTCTCGGCATCGGCAAGGCCAACATCCAGCGGGCCATCGAGCGGGCGGTAGGCGCGGACATTCTCTAAGGGGGACAGGTCATCTCCGGCCTAAGAGCCGCCGCGCTGCGGCGGTTGGCCTCCAAAACGCGCCTTCGGGCGCAGCCCTTAGACGCTCCGGCGGACTGTGTCCGCCTCCGCTGACCCCCCTCACCAGTGACGTCGGTCACTGGTGGACGCCGCCCAGGGCGGCTGAGTCGGGGAATTTTCGGCAGGCACATGTCCTGCCGAAAATGATTGGAGATCCTTCATTCGCCTTGGGCGAATGAACCGGGGAAACCCCTTCGGTTTCCCCTGGCCCCCTTCCGCTGGGCGCGGAGTGGGGGAGGGGGAGGACCGGTTTCCCAATTCTTTCTGGCGAATCTATCCTGAAAGAAGGTATTTGTATTGAGCGGTAAAGTTGTGAAAGTATCCGGACCGCTGGTCGTGGCCACGGGCCTGAAGGACGCCAATATGTCCGACGTGGTCCGTGTGGGCCCCCAGCGGCTGATCGGCGAGATCCTGACCATGAAGGGCGACTCCGCCTCCATCCAGGTCTACGAGGAGACCTCCGGCCTGGGACCCGGCGCCGTGGTGGAGACCACCGGCGCCCCCATGAGCGTGGAGCTGGGCCCCGGCATGATCGAGGGCATCTATGACGGCATCCAGCGCCCCCTGGAGAAGATCGTGGAGAAGGTGGGCGCCTGCATCACCCGCGGCGTGGAAGTTCCCGCCCTGGACCAGGAGAAGAAGTGGGAGTTCACCGCCACTGCCGCCGTGGGCGACAAGGTGACGGGCGGCGACATCATCGGCACTGTCCCCGAGACGCCGGTGGTGCTCCACAAGATCATGGTGCCTCCCACCCTGAGCGGCACCATCAAGAGCATCCAGAGCGGCTCCTTCAACGTGCGGGAGACCGTGGCGGTGCTGACTACCGACGACGGCAAGGACGTGCCCCTGACCATGAGCCAGAAGTGGCCCGTCCGCGTGGGCCGTCCCTACAAGCACAAGTATCCCCCCAAGCGGCCCCTGTGCTCCGGCCAGCGGATCATCGACACCATGTTCCCCATCGCCAAGGGCGGCACCGCCGCCGTGCCGGGTCCCTTTGGCTCCGGCAAGACCGTGGTGCAGCACCAGCTGGCCAAGTGGTCCGACGTGGACATCGTGATCTACATCGGCTGCGGCGAGCGCGGCAACGAGATGACCGACGTTCTGCGCGAGTTCCCGGAGCTGAAGGACCCCCGCACCGGCGAGTCGCTGATGAAGCGGACCGTGCTGATCGCCAACACCTCCGATATGCCCGTGGCCGCCCGTGAGGCCTCCGTCTACACCGGCATCACCATTGCGGAGTACTTCCGCGACATGGGCTACGACGTGGCCGTCATCGCCGACTCCACCTCCCGCTGGGCCGAGGCCCTGCGCGAGATGTCCGGCCGTCTGGAGGAGATGCCCGGCGAGGAGGGCTACCCCGCGTACCTGGCCTCCCGTCTGGCCCAGTTCTACGAGCGCGCCGGCTCCGTGGAGTGCATCGGCACCGACGAGCGCCGGGGCAGCCTGACCGCCGTTGGCGCCGTGTCGCCTCCCGGCGGCGACCTCTCTGAGCCCGTCTCCCAGGCTACCATGCGGATCGTCAAGGTGTTCTGGGCCCTGGACTCCTCTCTGGCCTACAAGCGCCACTTCCCGGCCATCAACTGGCTGAACTCCTACTCTCTGTACCTGGACTCCCTGAAGCCCTGGTTTGACGAGAATCTGGGCGAGGCCTTCATGGCCAACCGCGGCCGCGCCATGAGCATCCTGCAGAACGAGGCCAGCCTCAACGAGATCGTCCAGCTGGTGGGCAAGGACGCCCTGTCTCCCGCCGACCAGCTGACCCTGGAGGTGGCCCGGATGGTCCGCGAGGACTTCCTGCAGCAAAACGCCTTCACCGATATCGACGGCTTCTCCAGTTACGACCGGCAGGAGAAGCTCCTGGCTATGATCCTGCGCTACGAGACGCTGTGCCGGGACGCCATCGCCAAGGGCGCCGCCGTCATGAAGCTCTTCGACATCCCTGCCCGTGAGAAGATCGGCCGCGCCAAGAGCGTGCCCGTGGAGGAGTACGAGCAGGCCTACGCCCAGATCCAGGCCGAGATGGAGCAGCAGATCGCCGATGTGATCGCTCAGGGAGGTGACGAGTTATGATCCGTGAATACAGAACCGTAGAGGAGATCGTCAGTCCTCTGATGATGGTCCGCATGGTGGAGAACGTCACCTACGACGAGCTGGTCGAGGTGGAGCTCCACGACGGATCCATCCGCCGGGGCAAGGTGCTGGAGGTCAACGGCGACACCGCTGTGGTCCAGCTGTTCGAGTCTGCCGCCGGCATCAACCTGGCCGACGCCAAGGTCCGCTTCCTGGGCCACCCGCTGCAGCTGGGCGTGTCCGGCGACATGCTGGGCCGCGTGTTCAACGGCATGGGCCAGCCCATCGACGGCGGCCCCGACATCCTGCCCGAGGAATACCGGGACATCAACGGCCTGCCCATGAACCCGGCCGCCCGGGACTACCCCAACGAGTTTATTCAGACCGGCATTTCCACCATCGACGGCCTGAACACCCTGGTGCGCGGACAGAAGCTGCCCATTTTCTCCGGCTCCGGCCTGCCGCACGCGGCCCTGGCGGCCCAGATCGCCCGCCAGGCCAAGGTGCTGGGGGACGACGCGGGCAATTTCGCCGTGGTCTTCGCCGCCATCGGCATCACCTTTGAGGAGTCCAACTTCTTCGTGGAGGAGTTCCGCCGTACCGGCGCCATCGACCGCACCGTGCTCTTTACCAACCTGGCCAACGACCCCGCTGTGGAGCGTATCGCCACACCCCGTATGGCCCTCACCGCCGCGGAATATCTGGCCTTTGAGAAGGGCATGCACGTACTGGTCATCATGACCGATATCACCAACTACGCCGAGGCCCTGCGCGAGGTGTCGGCGGCCAAGAAGGAAGTCCCCGGCCGCCGCGGCTATCCGGGCTATCTGTACACCAACCTGGCCACCATTTACGAGCGGGCCGGCCGTCAGCTGGGCAAGAGCGGCTCCATCACCCTCATCCCCATTCTCACCATGCCCGAGGACGACAAGCCCCACCCCATCCCCGACCTGA
>OLGB01003333.1_pt1 | contig 15226 bp, 14 predicted proteins | sample 1605691 | NCBI WGS metagenome assembly OLGB01 (sample SAMEA3888925, study PRJEB22519) | human gut metagenome | biome: human gut; feature: human-associated habitat; material: faeces | place: Denmark | collected 2010 | reverse complement strand
CCTGTATACTTTAAAGAGTAAAGGGAATTGACCAAAAAGAATACCTCAAGTAAATGTTGAAAATCAGGCAATTAATCTTTTGTCAAAAGAAGAACTGAATAAGAAAATAGAGGTGGTAGAAAAAGAATTGAGATCCTGTACCTGGCGGGAATTGGAAACAAACGGTAAATTTTCCAAGAACGATAAACTTTCTTTCATTACGGATGACATGCTTATAGTTGGATGTGATATAGGCAGTGAGATTCATTATATCAGGGCAATTGATGTCAGAGGAAGGGAGTTGAGTCGCGGAGCATTTGAATTCAGCAATACTTCATAGGGCTTTGAGAATGCAAAAGCATGGATGCTGGAACTAGCAGCAAAAAATGATAAGAAACAGATAGTGCTGGGTCTTGAACCGACAGGCCACTACAGGTTTGCGTTGGCCGCATGGATGATTTCAAGCGGAATCAGTGTTGTCCAGGTAAATCCATATGCCGTAAAGCAAAGAAATTGAAGACAACAGCCAGCTCAAGGATGACAGAAAAGATCCGAAACTGATTGCAAATCTTGTGAAAGATGGAAACTACGGAATGCCATATCTTCCAGAAAATGTTTATGCAGATATGAGAAGGCTCTCCATGTTCAGAGATCAGCTTACCGAGGACAGGATAAGAAATATCAATCGTCTTCACAGGGAATTGAAAATCTATTTTCCGGAATACATGGCCGCATTTGGGAAAATAGATGGAGCATTCACTCTGGAAGTACTGAAAGTGACAGCAATCCCATCAGAAATCAAAGCACTGGGAGCAGAAGGCCTGAAAAATATTTGGCATAATGCAAAACTAAGAGGACTCGGTTATAGCAGAGCCGGAGAAATCGTGAGCTATGCAGAAAAAAGTGTGGGATTGACGGATGTGACAGATGTAGGATGCGAGGCAGTGAGATGGTATGCAGAACAGATACTAAAACTGGATGGGCAGCTTGCATCGGTTGAAAGTATCTTACACAGGAAATGCAGGGAAATCCCGTATGCTGAGAACATACTGGCAATCAATGGAGTAGGTGAAAACATACTGTCTGGAATACTGGCAGAAATGGGCGATGTCAGCAGGTTTGATGATGTGAAGGAAATCCAGAAGCTAAGTGGGATGGGACTGGTGTCATGCAGCTCCGGCAAGCATAAAGGGCAGACAAAGATCAGCCACAGAGGACGCAAGAGACTTCGTTACTGGCTGTTTTAGGCAGCAAAGTCAGCGGTATCGCATGCGGATGAATTCAAACAGCTACATGAGTATTACACAACGCGGCCCAATAATCCATTGAAAAAGATGCAGTCACTGATTGTGATAGCCTGCAAGATACTGAGGGTGATCCACACTATCCTGAAGACAGGGACGACATATGATCCGCAGAAACAGTTGAAAGATATCAAACGCCCGGTAGAAGCACAGGCACCGATGGCAGCATAGGAAACAAAGATATACAAGTAACACACTCCAGAACTCTGTCGAGTGACCGATGGGAGGCATCGGAGACTGGACAGGGTTCTGGAACAGAAACCCGTAAATGATGGAGTCCGGAACGGACTGCATCTGCAAAAGACCAACAGTAAGCCATAGTGGTATAGCGTCCACTGAGTAAATCAGTACCACGACAGGTGAATGCGGGTCAGTAACAATCAAACATAAAAACAAGAGCTGTAGTCGGCATCGGTTTTTTCCGTGGGGCACGACCCCGTCTAGGAGCTTGGCAGGCACTCAGTGTATGGTAGATGGGACGAAGGAAGTTGGGACATGATCCCCTTAGACACGGAAGGTTCATCATCATAGTTGATCAGAGGGAAAATAGCCTTTATAAAGCAAACTAAAAGGATGCTTTATTAGCTATACTTATTTATCAGCTATTCGGTACAAGATACTACGATATCCATCACTCTCGGCTCTTGTTTTGAGGTAAATAAAAATCGTCAAATCCAGAAAAATCAATAGATTAGGGCTTGACAGAATAGGAAGGATTCTATGAGACAAGATTTATCAAGGAACTGGGAAATTTTACAGGATGTGCATGACACGTGTGAGCAGCTCGGGTTGCCGGAGCATGAAGAGTTTATGACCCTGCGGGGACCGCAGATTTCAGAATGGGAGCCGCTGCCGGAGCTGAAGCAGCTGCAGCTGCTCTATTCCGAGCATCCGTACTGGGGAAGAGAACTGCGCTATTTTAATGATGCTCCGTGGTGGTATAAAAAAGAATTTGAGCTGTCACTTGATGCGACGGATCGTGTGGAATTGTGCTTTACAAATGTGGATTATTACTGCAAAATCTGGTTGAACGGTGTATATCTTGGTTCTCACGAAGGATATTCAGCTCCGTTTTCTTTTCCACTGAATGAGGTGGTACAGCGAAATGGAAAGAATCGGCTGATTGTAAAGGTCTGGTCACCGTGGGATGAAAAGGTGGCGGGTGACCGGCAGGAGGAACGTACCGGTGCGGTCTATCGAAATATGGTAAAAGGCACTTATGAGCATTCCGATACATTTATTCAAAGAGATGTAAACCCGGTTGGTATTTATGGAAGCGTCAGCCTGAGGATACAGAAAGGAACCGGTTTTGCAGAAAATCCGGAATTTTCCTATCAGCTGGATGAAGCGCTGGAGCGTGCGGATCTGCATTTGCAGGTAAAGGTGCGGAGACCGGAAGCAGTTTCCCTGAGATGGAGTATTACGGACTGCTTTACCGGAGTGGTGGTTTTGTCGAAAAATGAGGAGCTGACCGGTGTACAGCCCTGCGGGGACTCTGAGCTGGCAGTTGCTTGTCTGGACGGAACCCTTTCCAATGTCCGGCTCTGGAACACCTGGGATAAGGGAACACCGTTTGTTTATCGGGTAAAAGTGACGCTTTGTGCAAAGAATGGAACGGTACTGGATGCTTATGAGGAGACGACCGGATTCCGGAAAATTGAGATGCAGCGTACACCAGAGATGACAAAGTTTATCTTAAACGGAAAAGATTTTTATATGAGAGGAACGGCATATTTTCCGGATGTGTATGTATCAGCAATGAATGAGGAGCGTTATCGCAGAGATCTGTTGCAGATTAAAAACAGCGGCTTCAATATGGTTCGTGTTCATGTGCATGTAGATCTTCCGGTTTTTTATGAGCTGTGTGATGAGCTTGGTCTTGGAATTATGCATGATTCCGAATATAACTGGACGCATCCGGAGGATGAAGCGTTTGCGGATCGTTTTGTTCATATATATCTGGAAACAGTAGACATGCTAAAAAAGCATCCGTCGCTGTTTTGCTGGATCTGCATGAATGAGCCGGGCGATCTGACAGTAAGTACGGGGGCGAAGCTGTTTGCAGCGGTATGTGAGCATGATCCGAGTCGTCCGGTTATCAAGGGTTCCTTTTGCGTAGATGATCCGGATAGCGGAGACAGCCATAACTATACCGGATCGTTGGATGGCGGACATTACAGCGACATTTATGGGACGACAGAAAAAATGAATACGGAGTTTGGATTTGATGCGCCGCCATGCATAGATGACCTGAAAAAGATGCCGCCGGTATACCGCCGTCTGCAACCGATTCTGGATAATCTGGATTCAATTGGGCAGTATCAGTATCATCTGTTGAAATACTATATTGAGCATTATCGTATGCAGAAGTATAAGCCAAATGCAGGCTATGTGCAGTTCTTGTTTAATGATATGTGTCCGCAGACCTTTTACGGTATTTATGATTACTGGGGACTTCCGAAAAAGGGACTGCAGGCTGTGCTGGAGAGCAATATGCCAGTCGGAATATTTTTAAAATTTAAAGACAAGCTGGATGCGATTTATGCGGTCAACGATTACAGCTGTGCGCTTGGCATTTGCCGTGTAGGCTACAGTATTACTGATGAGACAGGAAAGGTAGTAGCCGAGGATGCAAAGGATATCAATATAAAAGAGGATTCGCTCACAAAGCTTTGGGAGTTTGATGGAACGATTCACAGCGGCAGTGTTTATAATGTTGCCCTGTGGATTGAGCAGGACGGAAAACTTCTGGCACAGAATGGATATCACGATGTATTTTATATGCCGCAGCACACGCCAGGCCATCCGACTTATATGAGCCATGAGACCGGCTGCAGAATTTACTGGGCATAGAGCTACGGATATCAGGGAGCAATCTGCAGGCATCATAGTATAACGAAGAGAAGAAAAAGAGGGCTGTGAAAAGAGAATAGTCCAGAAAAAAAGAAGGACCAAGGGGTTTCTTATAAAACTGATGCTGGCAAAAATGAATATGCATAATACAATCTGGGCGGATACGCAGCCGGAGAACGGCACCAATGAGAGGATTCTGGTGGAGGATTGTGTCTACGGTTTCTGCCACAGGTGTCTCACCTGTGGTTCGGAATCCGTACATAACCGGAATATCCTCATGCGCAGAATAAAGATCAAGGGAGCGGCGAGACTGTTGTGGCTGAAAATGCGTCCGGACACCCCGCAGTGCTATGAATACATAACCGTGGAACAGATCGAAGGCAGGGTAAAGGAATTCCTTAAGATCTATCACTGGACACAGTTTTTTGATCTGAAGGACCGCAAGGACAGACCGCTTTCTTATGCTGATCATATCACCATGTGGGATTGTGATTGTGTCTGTGATACATTTTTTGATGTGATCGCAGATGAAGAGCAGTATCTTCTTACGGATTTTACACTGAAGGACCTGCGGATCAAGGCAAGAGTGGATAATTTTTCGGAAGACAAATTAAGAAGCGTAGTATATGAGAACGTACAGGTGGAAGAGAGCACGGAGCCGGCGGGGAGCTGGCATGAAGTGAAGGGCTTCCAGTGATATTTTACGTAAAAAGCCACAGCGGCGGATAGTGTAAGCCGCGGAAAGGATCAATATGGCAAAGCTGTATATCAACGAGAAAAACAAGAAGGGACATATCAACCCGGAACTTTACGGTAACTTCTCCGAGCATCTAGGCAGATGCATCTATGAGGGACTGTATGTGGGAGAGGATTCCGAGATCCCCAATACCAACGGTATGCGTAATGATGTAGTGGCAGCACTCAAGGAGATGAAGCTTCCGGTGCTGCGCTGGCCCGGCGGCTGTTTCGCGGATGAATACCACTGGAAGGACGGTATCGGACCCAAGCAGAACCGCAAGAAAATGATCAACACCCACTGGGGTGGTGTGACCGAGGACAACAGCTTCGGTACCCATGAGTTCTTCGAACTGTGTGAACAGATCGGTTGTAAGACCTACATCAATGGCAATGTGGGAAGCGGTACCGTACAGGAGATGTCCGAGTGGGTAGAGTACATGACTTTCGACGGGGTATCTCCTATGGCAGACCTGCGTAGAAAAAACGGCAGAGAGAAAGCATGGAAGGTGGATTACTTCGGTGTCGGTAACGAAAATTGGGGATGCGGCGGCAATATGACCCCATCCTACTATGGCAATCTGTACCGCAGATACCAGACCTATGTGAGAAATTATGATCAGAAGCACCCGATTTTCAAAGTCTGTTGCGGCCCCAATGCGGGAGATACTTATTGGACTGAAAATGTGCTGAAGACCTGTTTTGAAAATGCACCGGAATGGATGCATGGCTTTATGGACGGACTTTCCCTGCATTACTATACACTGCCGGAGGATGACTGGTCTCACAAGGGAAGTGCACTGGACTTCGACGATGCAGCATGGTATAAGACGCTGGCAAAGGCTTTTAAGCTGGATGAACTGATTCATAAGCATTCTACGATCATGGACAAATATGATCCTGAGAAGAAGATCGGACTGATCTGCGATGAGTGGGGCACCTGGTATGATGTGGAGCCCGGCACGAATCCCGGATTTTTATACCAGCAGAGTACCATGCGTGATGCTCTGGTGGCCGGACTGTCTTTAAATATTTTCAACAAGCACTGTGACCGTGTGAAGATGGCAAACATCGCACAGCTTATCAACGTACTGCAGGCAGTGATCCTGACCGAGGGACCGAAGATGTTGCGTACCCCGACTTACCATGTATTCCATATGTACAAATACCATCAGGATGCGGATCTGGTGGAAAGCTATATCGATGGTGTGGAACAGATCGGTGAAGATGAAAAGTTCAAGGTTCCCAATTTACAGGAATCCGCTTCCGTGGATAAGGACGGTGTTGTGACCATCACCCTGAACAACCTGTCCATTGATAAGGCAGAAGAGGTGGAGATCGCTTTCGCAGAGTGTGATCCAAAGCACGTGACCGCTGCGATACTAACCAATGATATGCATGCTTACAACACCTTTGAGGATCCCGATAAGGTACACGAAGAAGTATTTACGGAGTATAAGATCGCGGATGGCAGGATCACCTTTACCATGCCGGCATGCAGTGTCGTTATGTTCCGGATAAAATAAGCGATAAGAACAGTTATGGAAGAAGAACAAATAACAGAAACAATACAAGTCACAGGAAAATATCCCTGTCGGAAATGTCTGTTGCGGGAAATGGACAAGAATGCCTATATGGAGAATCTGTATGCCTACATAGACAGGATCGAAGAGGATAGTAAAGCAGATAAGGCGGTCTATGAAGACCGCCTTGCTGTATGTAAGGAATGTAAATATCTGAATGAGGGGCTGTGTGGTGCCTGCGGCTGCTTTGTGGAACTGAGGGCTGTAATCGCCGTCAACCGGTGTCCTTATGAGAAGTGGTAACTTCTAAGATCAAAGGGTTACCTTCTCAGGAACATATTTTTTCAGGGCTGTAGCCACGGCCCCCACACCGGAGCTTAATTCTGCAAAATACTGTTTTACCAGAGTATCCATGCCGATGGCGTGGAGGTTCACACCGAATATTTTCTCATTGGCAAGTAATGCGTCCAGCTTTGACAGATCCTTGGGAGAGAAACTAAGTTCGTAGTCTGCAACGTACTGACGGGCTTCCTCTAACAGGGGGTCGGAGCTGGGCGTAAATTCTCTGCCCTCATCATCGATTCCCATGAGATACCGGAGCCATCCGGCATAGACCAGAGGAATCAGCTTCAGGTCTTCCGTATGCAGGTCTGGAGAAGCTTCGTAAGCTTTGATGGTCTCGCCGAAGCGGATGGAAAGCTTCTGGGAGGTATCGGTAGCGATTCTCTGGGGAGAATCCGGCAGGAAGGGATTGGGGATCCTCACATTCACCACTTCGTCAATGAATTTCTTCGGATCCAGGATACCGGGATTTACCACTACGGGAAGTCCTTCTTTGTAACCGATGACTTCCACCATATTTTTCAATAACGGGTTCTTCATCTCTTCGGAGATCAGGGTATATCCCAGGAGGCAGCCATAGATGGCCAGTGCGGTGTGCAGAGGATTCAGGCAGGTACATACCTTCATTTTCTCCACTTTGTCTACGGTCGCTCTGTCGGTGAAGATGATGCCGCCTTTGTCCAGTGCGGGCTTACCGTTCGGAAAAGCATCTTCAATGACCAGGTATTCGCATTCTTCCGCATTGACAAAGGGAGCGATATAGGTGTTTTTGGAAGTAACTACGGCATCCAGACCGCCGATATGATCCTCGGCCAGCATAGCTTCTACTTTGGCATCAGGTCTGGGGGTGATCTTGTCGATCATGCTCCAGGGGAAGGTGACTTTTGTCTGGTCATTGACGTAGCCTAAGAAGCCGGCTTCCACCAGTCCGTTGTCGGTCCATGCCTTGGCGAACGCATTGACAGCGGCATATAATTTGTCACCGTTATGGGAGCAGTTGTCCATGCTGACCATGGCAATGGGGAGCGCTCCGTGAGTGTATCTGGTATAAAGCAGGGAGACTACCTTGCCCAGGTAGCTTTCGGGGGCTTCGGGACCTTTTTCGAAGTCAGCGGCTACTGCGGGGAAGAATTCTCCTTTGGCATTGGCGGTAGCATAGCCTTTTTCAGTGATGGTAAAGCTGGCCATCTGGAGAGAAGGATTTTTAAAAATCTCCCGGAGACGTGCGTATTCTGCTTCGTTTTTACTGTCCAGGATCAGAGACTCCATGATGCTGCCTACGATGGTCTTTTCCACGGTGTTGTCGGCCTTTAAGGTGGCGAGAATGCTTAAATTGTCGTGGGGACGGTAGCTTTTTTCAATGATCTCGTAGTCATAGCCTTCCGCTGCGATGAGACCGGTATCCAGAACGCCGCTGTTTAACAGATTCTGTGCTACGTTGGCCTGAAAGGCACGGAAGATATTGCCGGCACCGAAGTGGATCCAGTGGGGATGTTCCACGGTGTTTTTATGAACGGTATCGTAATCGAATTCCGGCAGATGATAACCGGCAGCGAGAAATGCGTCCCGGTCGTCATGAAGACTTTTTAAGGTAAGTTCCATAATGGTTTCCTCCAAGCTGATTTGTGAGTTTTCAGGTGTGATGGTTATTTCTGCTTATGGGACTTCTCGATAGCTTCCCACAGACCGTTTAAATAGGTGGCGCCTAAAGCTCTGTCGTACAGTCCGTATCCGGGCATGGCCACTTCATCCCAGATCATACGTCCGTGATCGGGACGGATGGGACCGTCAAAACCAATATCATAAAGAGCCAGCATGATCTCGTACATATCGAAGGTTCCATCGCTGGACAGATGTGCAGCCTCCTCAAAATCAGTAGGAGAGTTGAACTTCAGGTTTCTGACATGGGCGAAATGAATGCGGCCTTTCAGGGAGCGGATCATATCCGGCAGATCATTTTCCAGGTTGGTGCCGTAGGAACCGGAACAAAAGGTAACGCCATTGTGAGGGTTATCCACCATCTTCATCATACGCAGGATATTCTGCTTGTTGATGATGATACGGGGCAGCCCGAAGACACTCCAGGCGGGATCGTCGGGGTGGATCGCCATGTTAATGTTGTATTTATCACAGGTGGGCATGATACGCTCCAGAAAATATTTCAGGTTGGCAAAAAGCTTTTCATCATCCACATCTTTGTACATTTCGAACAGTTCTTTGACATGAGCCATACGCTCAGGCTCCCAGCCGGGCATTACAGTGCCGTTCATATCGCCGGCAATGGATTCGAACATTTTGGCCGGATCAATAGCGTCTACAGCAGCCTGATTGTAAGCAAGGACTGTAGAACCGTCGGGACGCATTCTGGCAAGCTCGGTGCGTGTCCAGTCAAAGACTGGCATGAAATTGTAGCATACCATATGGATGCCTGCCTGGCCGAGCCGTTCCAGGGTAGTGATATAATTCTCTATATATTGTTCACGGTCGGGAGAACCGATCTTGATGGCATCGTGAATGTTGACACTCTCGATACCGGCCAGTTGTAAGCCGGCAGCTTCAATCTCAGTCTTTAGGGCCAGGATGTCATCCATTTCCCAGACTTCTCCGGGAGCGGTGCCGTAGAGAGTGGAGATGACTCCGGTGACACCTGGAATCTGACGGATCTGTTTTAAGGTAACCGTGTCGTACTTGCTGCCATACCAGCGTAATGTCATTTGCATAATAGAAATCCTCCTTGTAGGGAATGCTTTGGTTTCGTTTTTTGCTGTCTTAAGCATAGCAGAATGGCAAATGCATTAAAACTGCATGAATTGCTTGAAATAGTGCAAAAATTGCTATATAGTAAGACAGGGGATATAAACCATGGAAAATAAAAACTGAACAGAATGATACAGGAGAGAAAATGAATGGTCGTGAACAGAAAAAGCAGCCTGCGCTGCCGGGATGCGGCGGACGAACGGCAATATATGTTGAGCGGTGACTATGAGGTCTATGAGAAGGTAGGGGAGCCTGTCGGAGCGGTGTCGTTCCATTATCATGATTTTTATGAGCTGATCTATATTATAGAGGGGGAATTTTCTTCCCTGATCGAGGACCGGGCGGTGCGGATGCGGAAGGGAGATTTCCTGCTGATCGATAAGAATGTCATGCACAAATATCATCCCACGGAGAAGAAAATGGATTCGTCCCGCCGGATCATTTTGTGGATCAGTGATCAGATGCTGCGGGAGCTGGCGGCGGGAGAGCCGTTTCTTGCAGAATGCTTCTGGGGAGCGGGGCCGAAACTGTATCATTTCCCCATTTATTATGAGGAAATTTTGCGTGGATTTCTGCTAAAGCTTGCTATGTCGGAGATCTTAGAGGGGGATGATGTCCAGAACTGCGGAATCCGTAAGGTCATGGACAGAGGCAATTTGAGCCTGTTTTTTGGGTATCTGAATGTGTTGTGTAAACGGGAGGAATATTTGTCTTCCACACAGGAGATCGTGGATCATCCTCTGGTGGAGCAGGTGACAGGGTATATCGAAGCCCATATCGGTGAGGAGATCACCGTAGAGGATGTGGCGGAGACTGTGCATATGAGTAAGTTCTATTTTCTGCGGAAATTTAAAGAAATCACCGGAATGACGGTGCATAATTTTATTGTGAACAAGCGGATCATTGCTGCCTGTCAGATCATGGCGGAAGGAAAGAGTATTACCGAAAGCTGGCAGATGACCGGCTTTGCTGATTACTCCTCATTTTTACGGAATTTCCGGAAAATCTATGGCATTTCCCCAAAAGAGTACCGGGAAAATAACCGCAGCTTGATTATTTCCCAGTAAAGAGGTAAGATATCAAAAACACTAAAAATAAGAACAAATGATCTGTTGATTACAGGGGAAAAAGAAATGAGTGAAAATAAAGTAAAGAAGATTCAAAATGGTTATTATACCGGAGAGAGACCGTTGTTCCATGGGGAGCATTTGGAGATCGGGGATACGATCTTCGGAGAGGGAGAATCTCCGTTAAAGGAAAGCAGCGATATTACGTTAAAGAACAGTATGTTCCAGTGGAAATATCCGCTGTGGTACAGCAAAAATGTGGTGGCACAGGATTGTACCTGGGCAGAGATGGCGAGAGCCGGTGTATGGTATACGGACAGATTTCTGATTTTGAACTGGCAGGCAATTATTCTCAACTGCACCATCGAGAGCTTGCAGGGCATGTGCTATATCGACAATCTGGTGATGAAGAATTGTAAGCTGTTAAATACGACACTGGCCTTTGAATATTCCACGATAGATGTGGAGATCACGGACGGCATCACCAGTGTGCTGAATCCGGCTTCCGGAATGATACGGGCACAGAGCATCGATACCCTGATCCTGGATCCTGCGAAGACCGATCCGGCGGAGACACAGATCGTGTGTGATCATATTGGCTGCAGACTGGATAAGAACCCGGAGGAAAGTGTGGAAAATTAATATGAGCAGTATGTTTGACAAAGAGGTTAACCGCCGGGGTACCGGCAGTATGAAATGGAACGTAGGAGAGCACGAGCTTCCCATGTGGGTGGCGGATATGGATTTCGAGACGGCTCCTGCAGTGACGAAAGCCATCATGGACCGGGCTGTACAGGGCATCTATGGCTATACCGAGGTCTCTGAGGAGTGGTATCTGGCATATCAGAACTGGTGGCAGGACCGACATCATTTTCCCATTGAAAAAGACTGGCTGATCTTCTGTACCGGTGTGGTTCCGGCGATTTCCAGTATTGTGCGGAAAATGACCACCGTAGCGGAAAAGATCGTAGTCATGACGCCCTGCTACAATATCTTTTTCAATTCTATTGTAAATAACGGACGGAATGTGCTGGAGAGCAGACTGCATTACGAAGATGGTGTGTACAGCATTGATCAAGAGGATCTGGAGGAGAAGCTTGCGGATCCCCAGACCAGCATGCTGATCCTCTGCAACCCGCACAACCCGGTGGGAAAGATCTGGGATCGTGAAACGTTAGAGCGCATTGGAGAACTGTGCTTCAAACATCATGTGCTGGTGCTGTCGGATGAGATCCATTGCGATATTACGAGACCCGGGATGGAGTATATCCCATTTGCGTCGGTATCGGAGCATTGTAAAAATAACAGCATCACCTGTGTGGCACCCACGAAGACCTTTAACCTGGCGGGGCTCCAGACGGCAGCAGTGATCGTTCCGGATGCGGCGCTGCGGCACCGGGTGAACCGGGGGCTGAACACGGATGAAGTGGCAGAGCCCAATGTGTTCGCAGCCATTGCTCCCATTGCGGCATTTGACCGGGGCAGAGAGTGGCTGGAGGAGTTGCGTGAATATCTGTGGGAGAACCGTAAGTTTGCAGAAGATTTTATCAGAGAAGAGATTCCGGAGCTCAGGACAGTATCTGCAGATGCCACGTATCTGTTGTGGATCGACTGCAATGCGCTGCCCGGAGATCTGTCGGAGCTTGCGGAGTTCATCCGTAAGGAGAGCGGTCTGTATGTCTGTGACGGCAGAGAGTACGGCAACGGTTATGGATTTTTACGTATGAATCTGGCATGCAGACGGGAATTGTTGAAAGAGGGACTGGAGCGCCTGAAGAGAAGCATTCACAGTTACCGGAAAGGTATCAGCAATGGTATCATATGATAGGCTTTATATTTACAGAAGAGGTGGTTTATGAAGAAGATAGTACATTATATAATGTGTTTTGTCATGGCAGCAGGGATATTTTTCAATACAGGACTGACAAGCCGGGCTGCCGATGGAACGGAATCCGGAAGCAATTTTACCAATCTGATCGTATTTGCGAAATTTTCAGGAGAAGAGGAATTTGTAGATACAGTATATGGTGGAAGCAGTGTGCGTAAAATCACGGATAATTCTTTTAATACGGCAGAATACAGTGTCTCAGATTATTTTGAGACCGTATCAGCAGGAAAATTGTGTATCAATTATGTATATTTGTTTGATAAAGGCGGCTCCATAACGCTGAAGAACTCAAGGGGATATTATGCCGCATATAGTGAGAATAACCAGGAGGGCTATAAGACAGCACAGGAGCGTCAAAGCCGTATGTATGAACTGAAGCTGGACTGGTCGGAGGCAATTAATACGGCCATAGCTTCAGGAGCTGAGATCACAAATTATGATGGAAGTGTCACTTATAACAAGGCAGATTTAGATAAGGATCATGATGGCAAAATAGATGCCATAACATTGATTTATAAAAATACGACCCAAAGTAATATTTCGGTATCACGGGGAGCACCATTATGGAATTACCGGGATTATGCTTATTATGTAAATATTACTACAGAGAACGGTGATTCGTTGGTCAGCGAAGACTATGTACAGTTAACGACCCCTTATCAAAACAGCTCCGGAGAACTGCAAGGATATCTGTATCAGGACAAGAATGGGAACCTTACGACATCTCTGGGAACGGCCATCCATGAGACGGGGCATATCCTGGGATTAAAGGATCTGTATAATACGCAGGATGCACAGCCGGTATATTATATGTCCGTCATGGCAAAGCATCTTTCCCCTGTGCCGCAGTTTATTTCTGTGAAGGAGCAGGAGGCGTTGGGCTGGACCGGTGCGGAGCAGCTGCCTGTGCTGACAGCAGATGGTACCTACAGCCTGTCGGCATCAGGGACACAGAATGCTGGTGCAGTGATCGGATACAAGATGAATATTCCCACAAAAAACAAGACACTTTACCTGGAATACAGAAATTTCGAAGAGACTGGCAATAAATATGATTCTCAGGTAAAAAAGTTTTATAAGGCAGATGGCAGCCAGGTGGATGCTTTCAACCTGAAATCGGGACTGGTCTGCTATCTCGCAGAAAGTGACATCCGTTTTCCCAGTAATATTAATTGTGTTGCACCGAGGTGGAACTATGAGGTGCTGGGGGGAGGAAACACAAAAAATGATGCAGCACTGGCCCAAGGGGAGGAAAAGTACATTACGGATAAGGTCTGCATCCGGGTAACGGAAGTCACACCGGACAGACTGACATTTGAGATCAGTGGAATCGGTGAAGAGCATATCCATACCGGAGGGGAGGCAACCTGTGTCTCAGGACCGGTATGTGAAGTTTGCCAACAGGTATATGGAGAAATCAATGCGTCCAATCATAAGCACACGGAACTGCGGGGAGTAAAAGAACCTGACAGCACGCAGGAAGGGTATACCGGTGACCTCTATTGTACAGATTGTCAGCAGCTCATACAGCAGGGGACAGTAATCCCGAAAAAATGTCCCGATATTATTGAAGGACAGGATACTCAGATTGATGGAAATACTACGGAAGCGGCCACATTCCGGTCAAATGCGTTGTTTGATGATTTTATCCGTGTGGAATTAGATGGTGTGGTGCTTCAACGGGATACTGACTATACGGTGGAGTCCGGAAGTATCATTGTGCGTCTGATGCCGGAGCTTTTGCGGACATTAGCAGAAGGCAGACATAGTATCGGCATTGTTTCAGACGGTGGAACAGCGGTGACCACATTTAACATCAGCAGAGTAGTGACGCCGGAGACAACGCAGCCACCTGAGGCAACGCAGCCACCTGAGGCAACGCAGCCACCTGAGGCAACCCAGCCGCCAGAGGCAACACAGACGCCGGAGGCAACCCAGCCACCGGAGACAACGCAGACACCTGAGTCAGTCAGAATCCCGGCGGTAAGTATGGAGCCGACAGCAACACTAAAACCGACAGCAACACCAAAACCGACAGTAACACCAAAACCGACAGTAACACCAGAACCGACAGCAACACCAGAACCGAAGGCAACGCCAGAACCGGAGTCTCCCCAGATTCCGACGGCAACGGTAACTCCGGCAACAGAGTCTGCAACGGCAGATCCGGAACAAGAAGTATCACAGGCAGGCGGACAGGCAATGGAGCAGCAGAGAGCTGGCAAGGCATGGCTGGTGACAGGAGGAATTATCCTGTGTATGGGAATTGCAGCAGGGGGCTTCTGGCTGCAACATCATATTGTGCAGGAAAAGAGGAAAAATGATGAAGGATAAGTGGTTACCGGAAGAAAAGTCACAGGCAGTGGGGTGCAGAATTGTTACAAATATGTTATATTACGATGTAAAGGTCATAATCCTTTTTGCTCCCGACATCATACGATAGTTATCGGTATGGAACAAGGGGATGACAAATCATAGAAACATATAGGGATGTTATCATGGAAAATTATCAGGAACAGTATAAACAGGAATTACATCAGCAGGAGATTAATTCCAACCTGCGGACGTTGAAGGGATTTTTATGGATTTTTGTGACAATTCTGATTCTCTGGCTGTTGACTTTAGTGGGAATCTTTATTGTGGATGCCAGAATCTTTACCATGGCAGTGGGGATGTCGGTGGTAATGGGGATCCCGGTTTTATACATATACAAAAAGGTGGATTTGTCAACGAATCATGAAAGCTTATCTCAGCCTATAATGAAAATAGGATACTGAC